>WNEZ01000730.1_pt1 | contig 27196 bp, 16 predicted proteins | sample 5400521 | NCBI WGS metagenome assembly WNEZ01 (sample SAMN13153339, study PRJNA577476) | soil metagenome | isolation source: 120 cm saprolite under Douglas fir tree site 2 hole 1 replicate 1 | place: USA:California | collected 2015-04-18
AGCGGGCGCCGGACCCACGCCATCGCGACGACCTCGCCACGATCGTTTTGCAGCGCGACGTGTCGGATCGACGATCGTTCGTCGCGTCGCACCTCCAGCTCGCGAGCGCCGCCAAAGGTGCCGCGCAACTCCAGAATGTGGTCCGTGCCATCCGAGGGGAGAAACAGCACAAGACCCGCAGCGAGACCGGCGACTACGAAGACGAATGCAATGAGTGCGCGGCGCCGCAACCAGACCAAATTACTACTCGCGCCGCAGCGCTTCAATCGCCCGGATCGCCGGCATCGCGGGCAGTCTCCGCTGAAGGCCGGCGCAGCCCGTCGATGACCCCAGACTTCCTCGGCCCGCGGATCTCAATGTCCTCACCCGTTGACTCGACCGGTCCGGAAAGTTACCTTGATGGCGCCGCACCGATGATCATGCAGAACTCGACACGTTCCTCCGCCTCGGGCCGGGCCACGACCGTCACCATCTTCGTCCCAGGATTGCTTCGCCACTGCTGTGACGGGGCGTCAGAGCTGACCATGCCCGCCACAAGCGTGCGCGCCGCCTTCGAGCAGCTGGAGCGGCGCTATCCGTCGCTCTATCGCTGCGTGTGCGATGAGACCGGCGCCCAGCGCCGGCACGTGAACATCTTCGTGAATGCGTTCAATACACGCGACGGGAGTGGACTCGTGATCCTCTGCGTCGGAACCCGGAAGGGCCTCTTCGTCGCGGAATCGTCGAAGAGCCGGCGCAAATTCCAGCTGCGCGGACCGTTCTTTCCCGGGGTCGGTGTCTACTCGGCCCTGATCGATACGCGCGGCAAGCCGCGGATCTACGCCTCCAGCTGCAACCCCTTCTTCGGGATGAAGGTTCTTCTCTCCACCGATCTCGGAAAGACGTTCAAGGAGACCAAATCGGCTCCTGCCTTCCCGAAGGACGACGGCCGCGCGCTGGCAAACATCTGGTCGCTCGTCCCCGGCGACGGGAAGAAGGATCTCTTTTGCGGTGTCGAGCCGGCGGCTATGTTCCGGAGCAGCGACGGCGGCGATTCGTGGGAGATGGTTCCGGGCATCAGCAACCACGAGCACGCCAGGAAGTGGCACCCAGGAGCGGGCGGTCTCTGTATGCACACCATCATCCGCGACGGCAAGCGCGTGCACCTCGGCATCTCCACCGGCGGGCATTACCTCAGCGAGGACGGAGGCAAGACCTTCACGGCGTCCAACAAAGGCATCGGCGCCGGTTTCCAGCCCGATCCGTACCCCGAGTTCGGCCAGTGCGTGCACAAGATCGCGCGCCACGACGACGCTCCGGGCCGGCTTTATATGCAGAACCACGGCGGCTGGGGTGAATGGGAAGGCCCGGGAGGCCCGCGTCCGGACATCGGAGTGCTGCGAAGCGACGACTACGGACACACGTGGTACTCGATCGCCAAAGGGCTGCCGTCCGATTTCGGGTTCCCGGTCGTCGTGCATCCACACGATGCCGACACGGTCTATGTGGTGCCGCTCGAGCCGTCGACGCGCACCTGCCCGGGCGGAGCGCCCGCCGTCTGGCGCAGCGAGGACGGCGGCGGTTCGTGGAAGCGGGTGGCTCGCGGATTCCCAAAGAAGGAGAGCTTCTTCACCGTTCAGCGGGACGCCATGGACATCGACGAGTTTAAGTCGCCCGCGCTATATCTCGGAACCACGACGGGCCAGCTCTGGATCGGTCGTGAAGGCGGCGAAGAGTGGAGTTGCGTGTTTGACTCACTTCCGCCAATCCATTGCGTCAAAGCCGCTGTGGTCTGACTTCCCGCACTCAGGAGGTCGACGTTTTCTGAGAACCTCCGCGCAGGAGTGACTCCTTCCACACCTACGTCAGGGTCCGCAAACCTGCCGGGCGCGGGTTGCCGACCGTCGCTGAATGAGGCGACTTTGCCAAGGAGCCGAACGATGAATGATGCGAAAAGAAGCACTCTTGCGTTATCGACGGCCGCTGCGATCGTCATCATCGTGTGGGCGCCGGTTGCCATCGCCGGCAGCGGACGCTAGCGGGCGGTCCGAAGGACACAGGCGCTTGTCGTGGGGACGGAATACCGGATTCCGGCAAAACCCGATAGCCCCCGGCTGGAGGCGCCGCTCCCGACATTCAGCGCGTCGAAACGCTCACAGCGATGATGCGAGCAGCAGGGATGCGTTGCGCCTTCGACGATCTTGACTGGGCTATTCACATCTGCGCGCGATTGCCGCCGTGAGGCCGTCCTATCTGAAATCAGTCAGCACTTCGACATCGGCTGCGAAGCAGATGACGTAATGCGAAAGATCGTCGAAAATATCGACTCGCTGGCGCAGTCATGGTTTTTACTACACCCGGCCGACAAATGCCGATATTCTGATCAACAAATACCCGCATACGTGATGGATCGAACGCCCGACGAGTTACTTCGCCTTCTCGCCGAACGCACGTCGGACGTTTATTGGACGACAAACGATCGAGGCATCCTTACGTATGTTGCTCGGCAGGTCAGCGTCCTCATTGGCCGGCAGCCGCAGGAGCTGATCGGCGCGCCGCTTCAGGAGATGGTGCTCGAACAGGATTTTGACGAAGCGGCATCGCTGCAGCGCGCGATCATGGAGCGGAGGAGCACCTGCACGGTCGCATACCGGCTGAAGCGGGCAGCGGGCGATTCCGTATGGGTCGAAGCGACTGTGCACGCCGTGCAGTCGCCCGACGGAGCGCTGACCGGATTTGTGGGGTCGTGGCACGACATCACCGAGCGAAGGCGCATCGAGGTCGCTTTCGAGCATCAGGCGTATCACGACAGCCTGACCTCTCTTCCGAACCGCCGGCTGTTCGAAGATCGCCTGACGATTGCGCTGGCACAGGCGCGCCGCCTGAAGACGCAGTTGGCGCTTCTCTACATTGATGTGGACCGCCTGAGCGGAATCAACGACACACTCGGTCACAACACCGGCGACGAAGTGCTGCGCACGATCGGCCGCCGTCTCGCATCGTGCGTCCGCGCGTCGGACACTCTCGCACGGCTTGGCGGCGACGAGTTCATTCTCATCGCTTCGAACCTGCGTCATGTCGAGGACACCGTCCGAGTCGCGCAGCTCCTGCAGCACAAAATCAACGAGCCGCTGACGACCTCTAAGCGGGAGCTGTATGTCACCACCAGCATCGGCATTGCCGTTTTCCCGCAGGACGGCGGCGAAGTGGGAAGCCTTCTCGCTTCCGCCGACGCAGCCACGCGGACCTGCAAACGCCTCGGCGGAAATGGCTGGTATCTGCACAACAGCAGCATCAATGAGCGCGCGATGCAGCGTCTCGCGGTGGAGATGGAGCTGCATCACGCCGTCGAGCGCTCCGAATTCGTCGTTCGATATCAACCTCTGCTCGATGTCGCGCAGGAGCGGCTGACGGCCGTGGAAGCGCTCGTGCGGTGGCAGCACCCGACTCGCGGCGAGCTGCTTCCGGCCTACTTCCTGGAGGTCGCCGAGGAGACGGGGTTGATCATCGGGATGGGGGAGCAGGTGATCCACGCTGCCTGCGCTCAAGCGCGCGCATGGTTGGATGAAGGGTGGAATGACGCGGCCATCTCCATCAATCTTTCAGCGCGCCAGTTCGAACATCCGAAGATGATAGAGATGGTCGATCACGCGGTTTTGCATCACGGCGTGCCACCGTCCGTTTTGCAGATCGAGATTACCGAGGGGACGGCGCTGCGCGATTTGCAGTGGAGTATCAAGGTCTTTGGAGAGTTGCGCGCACGAGGCGTCCGCGTGTCCATCGACGATTTCGGAATCGGCTATTCGTCGCTTGGATATCTGAAGGAGCTGCCGGTGAACGCGTTGAAGATCGACAGGACGTTTCTGACCGGCATACCGCACAGCCGCAATGCGGCGATCGTCGCCGCCGTCATCGCGATGGGCCACGCCCTGGGACTCGAGGTGATCGCCGAGGGGGTGGAACATCCGGAGCAGATGAAATTTCTGCGCGAACACGATTGCGACGTTTGCCAGGGATATCTGTTCAGCCGACCGACGACCGCGGAGGAAATCACGCGGATGCGGCGCGGTTAGCTACGCTTCGGCCACCGACCGAGGCGGTGCGCTGCAGCGTTTCGTTCCCCGGTGCAAGTAAGTCTACTTTCGCATCTAGTTCGCATACGCCGGACAAATCCGGACGAGTCCGGACGGCGGTAAAATCTCGCGTCCGGGGGTTCCGCGTTTGTCTCGAGACAGACGCGGAAATCGCACTCAGGAGGTCGACGGTTCGGTCCCGCGGAGCGGGATCAGCTCCACCACCTCACGATATTTCAATGACTTGCCAGTGCCGGCCGCAGCGCGTCCGCGATCGCTTCGGCGATCGTCCGCGCGCCGTCCGCATCGGGATGACCGTCGTTCTCGATGCGGTCGTCGGGGTCGAGTGGCACGTAGACGTACGGCAGATGCGCTTCCTCGACAATGCGCCGGCGCAGATCCCGCTCTTGTTGCTCTTCCGGTTCGAACTGCGGCACAACGATCAGCGGAATGGCGCCGCGCGACCGCGCCAGCCGCACCGTCGCCATCAGAACCTCACGCGTGACCGCCGATCCCCGTTCGACGGCCTCTTGGCTGCGATATCCGAGCAATCGTCTTGCGAGCGTCGTCAGACGCCATTGCCGTACCGGAGGCAGCCAGACCAGCCCCGGGCCGAGGTGCGGGCGGTCGTCGTCGAGGTTGCGGTCGAAGATCGACGGCGCGAACAACGACACCACTGCGACGGGATGCCGGAAACGCGGTAACTCCGCCGCCAGCCGGAGATACGCCTGATCGGTGGCGAACCCCGAAACGGCGATGTTCGCGCTTTGCAGGCCGAGCATCGCCGATGTTTGTGCGGCGATCGTTTCGGCCCAGGCGAGCCGATGCCCCACCATGATCGATTCGCCGGTGAAGATAATGGTTGGCGCATCGAAGTCGGTCGTATCCGCTACTGACGCGACGCGGTAGCCATTTCGATCGAAGGTGTATGCGACGTGCCGTCCGAGGTGGGTTGCCGATCCGGTTCGGGAAACGTCGAACAACCAGCCGAGCCGCGCGTCGAGGTGACTCCGCGGCTCGCTCCCTGTGGAGAACTCGTGGGGGCCGCGACGCCACGCTCGCAGCACGAGCTCGGACGCGCCGAATGCCAGAATGACCGCGAGGGAGATCGTGAACAGATACAGCGGTTCGCGCCTGAGGAGTCGTGCCACCTTTTGGGCGAGGAGCACGATCACTGCACCGGCGACGGCGACGGCGATGCGAACGAACAATTCGCTCCGGACGATCTCCTCGCGGGGCGTCCAGTACGAAGGAAGGAAATGGCGATCGAACCAGGCCTGATTCGCGGCCGCCGCCGCGGCGATCAGGCCACAGCCGATGGATGCCACTGCAATCTCTGCAAACGAACGAAATGCTTTCGATCGATCGGCAATCATCGTCGCTTTCGGATCTGGCGCGATCCCGAACGGCGCGTGCAAAAGCTGCTCCGGTTCGGCGAGACCGGGATTTCTGTGAACGATGCGACGGTAGCTGCAGCGGCGATTCAAGCGTCTAGTTTTGATAAAATCTCGCGTCCCGAGGTGACCGCGTATGTCTCGACACAGACGCGGTTGCGCCGGCGACGATTGCGTTCATGTACGCGAACGGCACCGCGATCACTCCTCCACTTCCGTTCGCGTAATGTCTACTAATGGCGGAGCGACTGAAGGACGCGGTCCAGCTCAGCTGCTAGTCGCGCGGTCTCATCCGCCGCCACGGGCTGGCCGCCATACGCGGTTCGATAAAACGAATCGACGACTTCGGCGCTGAGCGTGCGCAGGGCTTCGTTCCCGTCAGGCAATGCACGCGCATGCTCCATGGGCGCCCGACAGGGCGGGCGGGGATGACTGCTGCGCACCCAAACTTCTTCGAGTTTTTCGAAGCAGGAGCGAAGCGCGGGATCAGTGTCGGGCTCGGGCTGCGCGAAGATGCGCGGCCTGGCGGCGCGGCGCCGCTTAAAAAGGACGACACCGGCCGTGATTGCAACGACGATCCATGGGAGCGGACTTCGGGCGAGCGCCAGAGCGTGTTCCCGACCTCCTTCGTGCCATCGCGCGACAATCTCAGACCAGCGCGCGCGCACCGGTTCGATCATCTCCTCACCCGCACTCATCGCCATCGCATCCTGAACCGCGGAAAAGTCACCAGGCGGGACAGCGTCAACGGCGACCCAGCCGCCAGCGGGCACGAGAGCCTCGGCCCACGCGTATGCGTCGGTGGTCCGGACGAGATAGTAGGCGCCCCGGCGATTTCGGTTACTGACGTTGAAGCCGGTCACATAGCGCGCCGGCACTCCCTGCAATCGAAGGAGCAGCACGGCGGACGTTGCGAAGTATTCGCAGTATCCCTGCTTCTTGTCGAACAGGAACTCGCTGATCCGGTCGTCGCTTTTCCAACGGCCGGCGTCCAACGCGTATCGGCAGCGGGACCGCAGATCAGCGATCGTGCGGCGGATCTTGGCGTTGACATCCGCATCGGCCGGTCCCAGCTCGTGCGCGAGCATTCGCATGCGGGCGTCAATCTGCGGCGGGACGGTCAGACACGCGGAGACCATCTTCGCGTCACGCTCGGGCGCCACGGTCTTCGCGTGTTTGAATCCGTAGATTGCCGGAACGCGGGACGGAGCTAACACCAGGTCGAAGGCATCGATGCGCATGTTCGGCTCGATGGACCGCACTGCCCGGACCCCCGATGGCGCCGGCAACACGCTCGCGAGTTGCGCGGCGACGACGATCTTTGCCACCTCGCCCGCGTCGTGCGGATGTACGCCGGGGCGGATCAACCATTCGCCGGGAACATTTGACGCCGCGATTTTTTCTGACGTCCGCATAAGCGGCAACGAGACATGCAGGTCGTCCGCGACCTCCCACATCCGGCCGTTGAACCTCGTGTAGACCGCGGTCCGCAGCGCGATCGGAGCAGGGCTCCAGATTCGAAGGACCGGCCGCTTGACGACTGCTAAACGCTGAACACCTCCGAGCGCCGGATCGGTGCCGAGACTCGTCTCGCCGACGCCGACACGTACGCCGCTCGATCCAAAACGCGCGACGCTCCGCTCCACACGCGGCTGCGCCCACGGCAGAAACCGAATCATGGCCTGGCCGGCGATCACGCTGGGCACGACAAACAGAGCCAGCGCAACAAGACGACGAGGCCGCGCTGCCCCCTCGGCGCCCGACGCGAGCCAGACCAACATGATCGCCGCCACAACCCAGGCGCAGACTGCCAGCTGCGCGGCGTGGCGCTCGAACGCTGCCGCGAGCAGGACCGACAGAATCGATGGAAGAGCGACGCGTCCGGGAGGGAAGGACGTTTCATCCAAAAGAAAAACGCCCGCGAGCGCGGCGAGCGCGAGACCGGCGACAGGTTCAATTGCGGATCCGCCGATCGCGACTGCCGCGATCAGCGCGCGCGAGATCCAGGTGAGCGCGCGCGCGAAGCGCTGCGGCACGTGCATCCCCAAGACCAGACCCGCCGCGGGCAATGCGATGAGCATCCATGCGATCGGGTTGCCGTAAGTGAGCGCGAGCGCCGCATCGCCGACGCCGAGTACGAGCGCGAGGCAGGCGTGGCGCAGATGAGGACGCGTGATCGTCATCGCACAGTCGCCTCTCCATCGCTCGCGAGGATTGCAGAATCGACCTGCGCGGGAGTCATGGCCAGAATGTCGCCCAGCTCAACGCCGGCCGCCTGCCACTGCGTCGTGGTCGGCCCTTCATGGACGATGAGGGCCCGCACCGCCACGCCGTTGCCGTGCACCTGTCGGAGGAACGTCTCGCGCACGGAATCCCAGTCTTGCAGCACTGCCACCACTGTTGTGAGCTGCGCAAGACGATCGAAGAGCGGCGGGCCGATCGTCTGGAACGGCGGGTCATAGCACGGCTCGATACAGGCGAGAACGTCGAGGATGTTCTCCAGGTAGGCGAGGCTTCGGCCGGCGCTGACTTCGTAGATATCCGGACCGGCTGCCAGGATGTCGACGACGTATTCGCTGCGGCTGAAGAGATCGGCGATCGACGCCACGACCGAGATCGCCCCTTCGAAGCCCGCGAGATCCGCCGGCGCGGGTTTCGCGGGCAAGAACGTGTCGAGGATGATGGCGATGCGTGAAAAGTATTCTTCCTGGTATTCCTTCACCACCGGCGCACCACGCCGCGCCCACGAACGCCAGTGGATGTTGCGTATCGGGTCGCCCTCGCGATAGTCGCGAGTGCCGACGAACTCGACGGAGTCCCCCGTGCTCGACGACAGCGGGATGCCGCCAGGTTGATAGCGCCGCCCGAGCGGGATGGCGAGATCCTCCATCGCGTAGAAACGCGGGTAGACGAGCAAGGCCTGGTCGGGTAGTGCGACCGCCGCCGTGGTCATCAGCCCGAGCGGATCGGTTGCGCGAAGGCGTGGCCCCGGCAACACGTACTTCCCGCGCCGGCTGGGAGTGAGCTCGAGCCGTACTTGGCTGCGGCCTTTCAGGGTCGCGACGAACGACTCGCGTGGCGTCACTGAAAGCGTCACCGGACCTTCGCGAACCCTCGGCACCGAGAGGAAGAGATCCGACGCCGGCCCGCCGTCGCGTGTGCGAACTTCTGCCACGAATCGGACCGGCGTTCCGGCGGTGGCGCGATCAGGCAGGCGGCAGGCGAGCAACGCTCGCGGTCGTGGCCGCAGGGCAAACAACATCGACATAATCAGAAGTGCGGTGCCGATCGAAAAAAGGATGTAGACCTGCCGAGCTCCGGTGTCGAATCCGAGCAGCGCAAAGACAGATGTCACTCCAAGGAGATAACGTCCGCGCGGCGTTAGGCGGTTCTCCCAGAGGGAGACGACGTTGCGGATCAGCGGGCGGTCGAGGAGCGACCGGTGCATCAGACGATCACGGGCACTTGTTCGAGCAGCTCGCGGACGATGTCTTCTTTATGGATGCCGGAGTACTTGGCCTTCGTGTCGAGGGCCAGCCGGTGAGCGAGCGACGGCACGGCCTCGATCTTTACGTCCTCGGGAATTGCGTAGTCGCGTCCATTCAAATATGCGCGCGCTTGCGTGATGCGGAAGAGCGCCAACGTTCCGCGCGGCGAACTTCCCATCTTGAGTGAGGCGTGGAGACGTGTGGCCGTCGCCAGGTCCACCAGGTAACGCCCGAGCTTGCGGTCGACGCGCACCGCGCGCACTGCCGTCTGTAGCTCCCTCATTTGCTCGCCGGTCAGAATCGGCTTCACGTCCTCGAGCGGGTGATGGTGGAACTGACTGTACAGCACCTCGACCTCGTGACCAGCATCCGGATAACCGAGGTTGATCTTCATGCCGAAGCGATCGAGCTGGGCCTCCGGAAGCGGATACGTGCCATGGAACTCGATGGGGTTCTGCGTGGCGATCACCAGGAACGGCGCGGGCAGCGGATAGGTGCGGCCCTCAATCGACACCTGGCGCTCGCTCATGGCCTCGAGGAGCGCGGACTGTGTTCGCGGCGACGCGCGGTTGATCTCGTCGGCGAGCAGGATGCTGGTGAAGATGGGGCCTTCTTTGAACGTGAAGCTGCCGTCACGCGGGTTGTAGATCGAGGAGCCGAGGATGTCGGTGGGCAGGAGGTCGGGAGTGAATTGCACACGCTTGAAGTCACCGGCGAACGACTTCGCCAGCGCTTTCGCGAGCGTGGTCTTGCCCACGCCGGGCACGTCCTCCATCAGCACGTGGCTGCCGCTCAACAACGCCACCAGCAGATGGTCCATCACCTCGGGTTTGCCGAGGATCACTCGTCCAAGCTGCTCCTTGAGGGCAGGAATAAGGTTACGCACGCGCGGTGCCTCCAGGGATCTGTGGATTGTACGTCGAGAGCTCGATTCTCCTGGTTCTCCACGATCCAAGTGACTCACTCGTCGCTTGCGAGCCTCCGCCAGTTCAGGACTGGCCGGCATCAACCGTAGCGGGACGGCGACTTTTTGCAGCCGCTCAGTTCCGGAGGAGTGTGGGTGCATTAATCGTGTGGGCCACGCCGGCAAGTTTGCTGGCACAGCTTACGATCGGATTTCAACCCGGCCGGCGCCGCGGATCAGGGGAGCTGATCGTCACTCGTGCGGTCGCATTCGCGCCCGGCGCGACGACGAGGAAGGGGGGTGGGAGCTTCGTGCGGGTACTGGCGAAGTAGTTGCCCAAGGCAAACCGAACTTGAAAACTCAAACTTCGCATCCGTGTTGCAGTCCACCGTAGTCGCGGCTGAGGCTCGTGCGCCCCTATCCATCGCAATCGTTTTTTCTTCGGGTCACACGCTCGAAATCTTCGACAGCTCGCAAGAGCACGAGTCGTTTTCAATTCCGCATCGCAACGTCTACGTCTGGGGCGGTGCCGCTTGACTTCAAGTTTGAACTGCAACAGTGACGTAGCCCGCTGCGCTGCCGCGTCCCGAATGCGTTACCGTTGGGCGTAAAGGGCGGAGGGGGCCACATGACACAAGCAGAGATTTCCGGCATCTCACCCTTTCTTATCGTGAGCCACGTACCGTCATCGCTTTCGGTTTTGCCGAGACCGGCTTGGGTTTGAGATCACCTTCCAGGGGCCTGCTCCTGACGACATTTTCTTCGGCATCGTTCGCAGAGGCGGTGCGATGATCATGCTTAAGGACGTTGGCGTAGCTCCACTGCCGAACTACAAGCGAGACGTCAAAAAAGGCGTCGCCCGCTGGGACGCTTATCTTTATGTCCCGGATCCTGATGCACTGGCGGCCGAATTTGCATCGCGCAACGTCGAGTTTACCAAGCCACTGAAGGACACTGATGACGGTTTGCGTGGTTTCGAGCTCAGGGACGCCGACGGCTATGTCTTCTTCGGTCGTCCTCGGTGATGAGCGTCTGCGGTTGGCGAAATACGCCGGCCAATCCTAAAGCTTTGCGACACACCATATGTCCGCCTAAACAGAATCCGAGCTCGCGAATGAAGGGCTGGTTCTGCGGCGTGGCGAAGCGGCCGGTAGGCTAGAGTAGCGGGCGTGCAACTCGGCATCGTCGGACTGCCGTTCTCAGGCAAATCGACACTCTTTCACGCGATCACCAGAACACATATCGATCCGGCCACGCTGAAGGCCGACGTCCACCTCGGCGTCGTGAAGGTCCCCGATCCGCGACTCGATCGATGCGCCGCGATTTTCTCTCCGAAAAGTACGGTGCACGCCACCATCGAATTCGTCGATGTGGCCGGCTTGAAAAAAGGAGCCAGCGGCACGAGCCAGTTCACCACCAGTTTTCTCTCCGCTGTGAAGAACAACGACGCGCTGATTCAGGTGGTGCGCCTTTTCCGGAACGATGCCGTTCCGCATCCGGAGGGGAGCATCGATCCGCTGCGCGACGTCGCGACGTTCGAGACCGAGTTCATTCTCTCCGACATGGCCATCATCGAAGCCCGCCTGCAGAAGATTCACAAACAGATCGGACGCGGAAATGACGATCTGATGAAAAAAGAGCTGCCCGTCCTCGAGAAATGCCTGGCGCTGCTCCAACAGGAGAAGCCGCTGCGCAACGAGGACCTGAGTCCCGAGGAGCTGCAACTTCTGAAGACGTATCAGCTTCTGACGCTCAAGCCGATGCTGATCGCGCTGTCGCTCGATGAGTCGCAGCAGTCGATTCTCGAGGTGGAAGTTGCCCGCGTCGCCGCTGCGAAAGCGAGGCTGCGCACGCGCGTGGTGGCCTTCTTCGGCAAGATCGACATGGAGATCTCCGAGCTTTCCGGAGACGAAGCGCGCGTCTTCCTCGACGAGTACGGGATTAAAGAGTCCGCTCTCGACACGCTGATCCGCGAGGCGTACGCACTTCTGGGACTTCAATCCTTCCTGACCGTCGGCGAAGACGAGTGCCGCGCCTGGACGATCCGCGCCGGAATGACGGCGCAGGAGGCGGCGGGAGTCATCCACTCCGACTTCGTGAACAAGTTCATTCGCGCCGAGGTCGTACACTACGACGATTTCATCGCGGCCGAGGGATCATTCGCCAAGGCGAAGGACGCCGGCCACTGGCGACTGGAGGGGAAGAACTACGTCGTCAAGGACGGCGACATCCTCAACATCCGCCACAGCTAGATCGACTCTGTGTGCTCTGTGCTCTCTGTGGTGAATTGAGCATCACGCCGGCCGGCGCCGCGGAGCAGGGGAGCTGATCGTCACTCGTGCGGTCGCATTCGCGCCCGGCGCGACCACGAGCTCGAACATGCCGGTCGAAGAGTTCCGCGACACTTTCACGATCTGGCCGGCGGCCGCCGACACCTGCAGTGGACCGGGCGAGTAGCCCGTCAACGTCACGTTGTGCTCGCCGGCGGCGAATGCAACTTCGACATCGACCGCCTCTCCGCGATCGGTGAGCTGCGCGATCCGTGCGCGGCCGCGCGGCACAAACTTGCCGGTATCGCCGACCATCGCGATCCCGCAGCGGCTGACCGGCACGAGAACGACGTTGGTCCAGTCCTGCGACAGATCGAGAGTGATCGGCGCGATGGCGTCCACCACTTCTCCCGAGCGATGCCTCATGTCGTACGCGAACACCTTGCCGGCGAGTCCGGTCTCCGATGGCGTCAAGACAGCGGTCGCCGCATTGCCGCGCCGGAGCGCGAATACGTAGACGGCGCGATTCGACGCATGCTCCGTGTACGTATAAGCCACCATCGGCCCCGGCCCGTTCTGTGCCTCGGCCAGGAACGTGGAGTCGGTTGGGACGAGCGGCGCATCCGGTTTCACGATCACGCCGTCAGCGCGCGCCGCGCGTTGGAGATTGCGCACGTTCGCGGTCCCGATCGGGTCGCTCGCGCCAACCACTCCACCGGACAGCGTCGCGATCATGAGATTCGGCACGTCATCGCTGGAGAAGACATCCACCCACGGCCAGATGCCGAGCGACGATGCCAGCCGCGACGCGTAGAGCACCTGGGGCCAGAGTTTCCTTTCGAAGTGATCGTCGGACAGCCGGATCGAGGTCAGGTTCGAGTACTTCGATCCCTGAAGCACATGACGCGGCGTGGGCATGCAGTACTGCATCGTGATGCCGTTCGCCGCCAGCGCGTGCGCCATGTTGTCCATGAACGCGTCCTGATCGGCGAGTGTGAATGCAGCCGTCGCCCGCGAGTCCAGCCAGTCCTGCTCGTACGCGGTGACGCCTGACTTCTTCAAGTACGCTGCGATGTCGTTCCAGTACTGCGGATCGACAGCGACGTTGTTCGAGATCATGTACTTCGAACGATACGGACTCTTCGCGTCGATCCAACGGGCGTGTGTAACGAGTGGAAGCCCGAGACGGTCGCGAAACGATGCCAGACCGTCGGGAAAGAGTTCCGGGTGTGCCTCGTACGTGTGGATCCCGAAGTTCCACTGGTCGGGCTTGGGGTTCCAGTCGCCCGATTCGCCCTTGCGATACCACCAACTGTCGAGCTGCATGTAGCCGAGGGGAAGGCCCTTGCGGAAGAAGTCGTCGCGAACGCCGATGAGCGTTTCTTCGTATCCTCTCGATCCCTCGAAGTTGTAGTAGTACGCGGCGCCGTTGTCGGTCCAATAGCCGAGGTACTTGAGGGTCACATCAGCGTCATTCGAGGGGCGTACTTTTCCGTGAAGATCGGTGAGGATGTGTCCCCACGTGTCGAACGCGCGATTGATGCCGTGATCGATGACCAGCAGCGTTGAATGCGAGTGCCCCGTCGGCAGCGTCGCGATCGCTCCGTCGATGCCGCTCTCGATCTCACCACCGGATCCGAGATGGAGCTTTGCGACCATGAAGTTCGCGGCCGGCGAGAGCACCGCGGTGTCAGCGGCGGCATCGAAGAACACCCATGGGCCTTCGCGTCCGGTGAGATCGAAATGCGCGCCGAACCATGTCCCGCCGAAGGAAATGTTGTAGGGAAGAGTTGGAAACATGGAGAAGCGCGGAAAAGCAGGGGGATTCGCAGACGCAGCAGGAACTGCCTGGGTGAAGAGCACGCCCGGACGGCCGGACCAGGTGCGGATCCCGAAATGGCGCGTTGCCTTCGCACGCTCGTCGAAAACGATTTCCTGGAAATTGCCGGCGTTGTCGGTGCCGATAGTAGTGCGGATGTTCGTCGCGCCGCCGGCGACCGTACCGGAAAAGGTCCACGCCGGGTCAGCCAGCTGGATCGTGTACGTGCCATCGCGGCTGACGGTGATGCTGATCCCGGTCGTCGAGTCGACGATCGTCGCTGCGCCCGCCGGTAACGCGGACAGGCAAAGTAAGAGCGCGAAGACTCGCGCGCGATGTCGCATGGGGACCCGATTGCCGAATTGGACGGATTGTATTGTACGCGATCAGAAGATCCGGAACGCGTACAGCTTCCCGGAGAGGTCGCCCACGAAGATGGTGTCCCCGGCGATCGCGATGCCGCCGTAGAGAGGGGCAGTGGTGCGGTACGACCAGAGAACTTTGCCGTCTGCGGCGTCGAGTGCCTCGACGAGATTGCCTCCCGCGGCAAAGACGACCCCGTGCACGGTCGAGACTGGTGCGATCACTGGGCCGGGTAAGCCCTGGCGCCACAGGATCTTTCCGCTCGCCGGGTCGAGTGCCACCACAGATCCGTGGACGTAAGGATCCGTCGAGTCAGGGGGAACGCCGCCGCCGACGTACAGCGCCGTTCCGTCGAATGCAGCCGTCGACAGCGTGCCATCACCACCCTGCGGCTCATCTCCCGGCTGCGCCACCTCGGCTGTCCACACCGGTCCGGCGCCGAGGTTCGATCGCAGGAACGCGTAGTAGTGGCCGTCTTTGTGACCGGCACCCACGAGCTGTTGTCCATCCCGATCGACGAAGAGCGTGGGAGACGATCCCCAGTCCGCATCCCACATCGTGTCGCCGCCCAGATCCACCTTCCAACGGTCTTCGAATGCAAGTGACTGGAGATCGAGACGAACGATGGAGTAACCCAGACCATTGGAGTAGTCGAGGCCCGATGCTGTCGTTACGAAGATCTTGCCGTTCTGCAAGTCGACCGCCGGCGAAGTCCACACGCCGTTTCCGACTCCTCCAGTGCCGATGAACGCAGCAGACGCGACCTCGGCGCCTGTTAGGCGGTCGAGCGCAACCAGGCGGCCGGGAACAAACGGGTTGTCGCAGTTGCTCGCGACGCCCTGCAGGACTCGGCCTCCGACGACTGACGGAGACGACCAGCCGTAATACCCACCGGCCGCTGAATTGTCGCCGAGGGATTTGCGCCAGATGACCTCCAGCGTGTCGCGATCGAGCGCGTAGAACGCGTCATCACCGCCGGCGACGTAAATCATTTGGCCGTCGATGGCCGGGCTCGACGTGATTCCGAGAGCCGAGGGACTGCACTGCGGCGCCTGGGTGCGTCCGAGGTCGGCTTGTGCGAGCACTTCCCCGCTCTGCACGTCGATCGCCGTTTCGAAGCCGCCCCAGTCACCGACGTACAACGTGCTGCGGAATACGGACGGAGCGGACGCGATCGGGCCGTTCAGGGACGTTCTCCAGGCGAGTGTCAATCGCGGAACGGTCGCGACGCTGAGCCCTGAGGCGCCGGTCGGTGTCCCGCTCATCGACACGGTGCCACAGTACTTCGGCCAACCCGTCGCCCGCGGAACTGCAGGACGCGTCCTGATCGTCGGCAATGGCGCGGCGGCCGTGAGAAGCAGCAGCGCGATACCGCCGATGACTTGCTTCATTCTGCTATCAAGACAACCGGCCTTCGAAAACGTTGACAACAGAACGGAAAACTCAGAAGCCTGTCCGCTCCCACGAAACGCCCACCAGCTGCAGGCCGAACTCCCGCGGATCTCCTTTTGCACGAGCAGTTTCATCTACAAAAATACGGCATTCGTTCGGCGCGTCTGTGCGTGAGGTCACGATATATTGGCGATCGTTGTCGAGGTCCTTGCAAATACTCTGCTCGATCACTGCTCCGTTCCAGATGATTGTCAGTTTTGCCGGGCGCGGCAGAGCATCCAGCGGAAGATGGAACCTGAGGCGGAGCACCCCCTTCGATCCGATCGGTGGAAACAGAGTTGTCGAGCTCTCCCGCATCCAGCGCCACGCTCGAGTCCGCTGCGCGTCCCACTCGTCCTGATACCACCCATCGCCGAAACGGATCATCGCGTCCATCGGGATGACGGAGGTCTCGAAGTAGACCACGCGGGCGATCTCCGCGAGACGTTTGCGCGGGAAGGAGAAGTAGTGCACGTGTGGCTGAATCGTCAGCCGGTCGACCAGGCAGTAGTTGCCGGCGATGTATGCGTCAGCCGGGATCTGGTCGTACGTGCCGAAGCCGTGGATGTCGTAGCCGGCGAGCTCGTACTCGGCGTGGTAGACGAGGTTGGCATCGACGTAGAGACGAGGTCCGACGGGGGCCACGTGCGTTCGGATCCAACGCATCGCAGCGATTGGCGGAGAGGCGTGATGACGGACGACCGCGAGAGCGGGCCGTATCCAGTTGATCATTGCGACGATAAGGATGGTGGCGGCGGCCGTCGTGATCGCGCCTTGCGCCGTCTCGTTTTTCAGAACGCGCACGAGCACGTCGATGCCGTAGGCGGCAGCGAGGCAGTACAGCATTGCGTAAGCGAGCCCGTAGCGCGTCACGGCGGTGAGGTCGAGCATCATCCAGCTCACAATCGCGATCGGCACGAACATCGCGAGAATGATCCCGACATTCACGCGACGACGGGCCGTCGCTTCGGCGAGGCCGATCGCGGCAAGGGCGAGGAGTGCCACTCCCACTTTTCCGCCGCGATGCGAGTACATGAAAAACGTCGCGGCAAGCTCCCGCAGCGGCGGACGTGTGACGTTGTTGAAGGAGTCCGTCGAGCCGATGTAGCGCGCGGTCACGCCAATCTCGTGCAGATAGCCCCATGGCGGCTTCGGCGTCGCCAGCGCCGCGCCGATGTAGCTCGCCGCAACGACGGCCGCGAAGACGGCGCAGCCGGTCAGGATGGTTCGCGGCCGTCGCAACGCCGCGGCTCCCGCGATCGCCGGAACGACAGCGATCACGACGTGCAACGGGCGGATGCCGCCTGCGATGCCGGCGACGAACATGCCGGCGATCCACGCGCGCGGATTGCGGCCACCGGCGAGCAGAAGCGCCGACGCAACGACGACCGCGCAGAGCGCCGGAACGTCGCTCAACGCCGTCCCGCCGTAGTACCACACGGTCGGAAGAAACGCAGTGATGACAGCGCCCGTGATTGCGATTCGGAATCGGAAGCGCAGCTCGCGCAGCAGGAAGAACGTCGCCGGGAACAGCAAAAACGAGGCGACGGCGACGACCGCCTGCAACGAACGGAAATCGTCGTGAACAGCGAGGCCCACGATCTTCGCGAACAGGATGAAGAGCGGATAGCCGGGCGGGTGGGGATGCTGTGCAGTGACGTCGTAGTTCCGCACGCCGCAGGCGAAGAGCGACTCGTCCCAGTCGAACTGCGACGTGGAGAGTGCATACCAGCGGCTGATCGCGACAACGACACAGAGCGCGCCGAGCAGCAAGATCTGCCGGCGAGACAGTGGGGGTGGAGGAGCGGTCAGCTCGCGGAGGTAGGCCTCCACGATCAGATGGGAGCGCGATACCGGCGCAGAAGCACCGCGCCGGCGAGGAATGCCGCGGTGACCGTGAGGCCGATCCACAAACCGGGACTGCTCAGAAATTCTCCGAGGTTGAAATGTCCCAGCATCGTGACGCCGCCCTGCATGCCGCCGTCCTTCGCGCCGCCGCTGACGCGCGACGCGAGCATGGCGCCGAAATACGAAGTGTTGAAGGCCATCTTCTCGAGGATGCCGATCGCGACGAGAGGTAAGGCGGCCCAAAGAATTGGTGCGCGCTTCGCCCACGCTGAGGCGAGCAGCAGCCACCCGAAGAACGGCGCATAGTACAGCGAGTGGACGCTCAGCAGGTGGTAGAGCAGCATGCCCGACATCTGGAACCACGGCAACTTCGTCCACAGCGCGGCCGCGCTGTGATCGCGGATCAGAGCGACTGCGCTGCCCAGCAGCAGCATGATCAACTGCGTGGCGATGGTGAGGACGAACGTGATCAGCGGCAGAACGACAAGCGGGATGGCCGCCTTCGATAGCACGGTCGTCACATCTGAAACCGGCATCGACTTCCAGAAAAGAACGCTGCGGTCGCGACGCTCGCCATGCAGCGCATCGAGACAGTAGAAGACTGCAACGATGAACGTCGTCGCCATCATCAAAACCGCCACGAAATTGAATGGCTGGGCGAGCTTGTCAGGCCGCGGATCGAGCTTCACCGCGTTTGCCAACGCGGCAATCGCCGCGATGAAGAAGCCGAATACCATGACCGCGGCGACGGCTAGCGGCGCGATGTAGATCGAACGGTTCTCCCACAGTTCACGCCGCAGCGACCAGACCATCGCTCGAGTATTCATTTCGCCGTCCTTTTACACGCTATTTTAGAACCCGGCGTGACGACCGGCGGCTCAGAACTTCAAGCGCGCGCCCAGCAGGGCCAGGCCCGATCCCGCCAGCGCCAGCGCCAGCACCGCGAGCACGCCGCGTTCCATCGTTGGGATTGCGAAAAGCGATCCCTGCGTGGCGACCTGAAACTGCCGGTTCGCCACCTCGATCTCGATCGGCCCGCCATGGGCGCTCGTGGTCCATCCCTTGGATACCTGGTAGGCGCGGAATGCGCGGCGATAGAGCAGCTTCGCCTCGACGCTGACCATCGCGCCGAACGGGACGCCCGGCGGGAGCTCGAATTCGACCGCGGTGGTGTCGGTGGCGCCCGACAGGATCGCCGTGCTCGAGAACGCCCGCTCGCCGTCGATGAACATCACGGGACGGACGACCGGACCCTGTCCGTTGATCCGCCCCTCGAGGACTTTTGCGAAGCCCTTGCCGGCGTGGCCGGCGTAGTCGCCGGGCTGGTTGCCTGGGACGTCATCGCTGCCCCAGAAGGGGATGGTCGGGCCGGCCACCTGCGCCAGCTCAACGCCGTTGTAGCGGGCGGTCAGGACCAGCATCGCGTTGCGGATTGCGATGCCCGTCGGGAAGCTATGTCCGGCGCCGAAGTTTCTCACGTCGGCGCTGACACGGATCCGCCCAAAGCCGATGTCGGCGGCCGTCGCTGTTAGGCTGATGTTGTCCTGGAGCATCTGCGGCGTTGAGCCAATGATGGTGTGTTGCCGGCGCTCCGCGCCTGCTCGATTGTCGGGCCCGAAGACGCACACGGAACCCAGGCCGGTTGCTGGCGGCATGTGGCAGTCCTGACAGCCTCGGTAGCCGGGGCCGGGAATCGAGTACGACGAGGCCTGCCACTCGGTGTAGGTGTGCTGCCCGGGCACGCCGTTGTCCGGGCGGTCGTACTGGTGGCAGGAAGCGCAAATCAACGAGTCGCTCTGCAGCGGCGAGTGCGACGATTGCATGCGCCCGAAGATAGAGTCGGTGAGCGGCCCCCAGACGTAGTCGCCGGCGGGAAACTTCCCCAGCGGGAAGCGATAGGTCGCCTTGCCCAGAACATGAAGGGCGTTGAGGTTGCCGGCGTTCACCGCGTCGAGCTGGTGGCAGCTCACACAGTTGACCCCTTCGAGCGCACCGGTTTCCGAGACCTCGTCGAGATAGACCTTGCCGGGATTGCGCACCTCGGCCATCGGCGTATGACACGTCGCGCAGAAGCCGGTATTCCCTGGATTGTGCGACGACCGGTAGACGTACCCCGAACCGCCTCCCGGCGTACCGTTCCCCGAGTAGAGGTCCATCACCCAACTGTTCCGCGCTGTGTCGGCGTGGTTGGAGCTGCTCCACTGCGAGTAGACGGTCGGGTGACAGCCCGAGCAGGTGAGCGACGACGCGGGCGTGTAACCTGGGTCGTCGGTCGCCGGCAGCCGGTCGAGCTTGATCAGGACGTCGCTCTCGCCGTTGGAGGCGAAGCTGCTGCCGATCAGGTAGTTGATCGGCGCCGCACGGTTGTACGGGATCGAAGCTGCGATCTCGCTCACCACGGTTGGATTGACGGCCAGGGTGAACCTGCCGTCGATCCCCGTGATGACCCCCGCGGCACCCCCGTCGCTTCGCAGGTGGATGAAGGCGCCGGCGATCGGATCGAGGCTCTCGGCGTCGCGCACGATGCCCGAGATGTCGGCTCGGAGCGAGCAAGCCAGCAATATCGCGAGGCCCAGCGCGGCGCGAAGCGACATCTGGAACGATCGCAGTGAGGAACCCCCTGAGGGTGAAACGGTGGCGGGATTATCCACCGAACGCCGCACCGATGCGAATCGGACAACCGTCAATGCTGCGACTGCGCCAGCACGAGATCCTGTGCGTTGACGATCTCGCTCTGCAAGCGTTAGAACGCGCGGTGCGACTGCAGCCGGCAGTCTCAGAATTCTGTGTCTGAAAACTTACGTGCGATGACGCAGCTGGACTTTGGCGTCCAGAAGCTCTTTAGCGGCGTCCGAGTTTCCTTCCCGATGCCTCGGTCGGTGCAGGCCGGTAAAGCTCGGCGCTTCGTGCAGTGCCGGCTGATGAAAATCCGCCGGTGATCAAGACCGTACCGTCATTGAGTAACGTCGCCGTGTGGCCGGACCGACTCTGGGTCATCTTTCCGACAGCGACAAACGCGCGGCTCGCCGGGTCGTATACCTCAGCACTGTCGAGTGTTGGATGGTAGCACCAGCCTTCGCCGCCGCCAGCCAACAACACGGTTCCGTCGCGAAGAAGAGTCGCGGTGTGGATGTCCCGACTGGTCGTCATCTTTCCGGTGACGCTGAAAGTGCCTGAGGCCGGGTCGTAGATTTCGGCATTGGCGAATCCACCGCACGTGCCATCATCATTACCGCCGGTAATCAGCACCGTGCCATCCCTCAGGGAGGTGCTCGCATGCCACTCCACCCCGTAGTGGTATACGTTCTCGGCCATCGTTCCTGTCGTACTGAAGGTGCCGCTGGTCGGGTCGTAAATCATCGGCGGATTTTCACCAGCGATGAGCACTTTCCCGTCCGGCAGGGAGTTGGCTGTATTCGTGAACCCAGAGAATTTCAATCTTTCGGCATACTCACCTGTCAATGAAAACGTGCCCATTTCAGGGTCATACAACTCGGCGTTCAATGAGCCCGAGCCGCCGGCGATCAGCACTCCGCCGTTCGGAAGCAATATGGCTGCATGAAAAACCCGATTCTGGATCATTGCACCAATAGCGGTGAACGTTCTCGTTGCCGGGTCGTACAACTCGGCGCTCGGTGGGCCGAAGTCCAAACCGCCGGCGATCAGCACTTTGCCATCGCGGAGAAGAGTGGCAGTATGCGCCCGCCGCGCTGTAGTCATATTGCCGGCTGGGGCGAACGAACCCGTGGAAGGGTCGTACAACTCGGCGCTTGTTAGGCTCTGGTCTGCGGGCAGGACCTTGCCGCCCGTGATCAAAACCGTCCCGTCCGCAAGTAAAGTCGCAGTATGGCCGGAACGGGCAGTCGTCATGTCGCCCGTCCGAACGAAAGAGCCTCTGCTCTGTGCGGCAGCGATCGCAGAGCACCCGACAATTGCGAGTATGGCGAAACGGAATGACTTGTTCAGCATTGCCATTTCTCCTCTTTGAAATACAAACCAATCGCCGGAAAATCCACGTCATTTCCGTCGTTGTGTCGGCTTTGTAACTGGAGCTCAGAACCTCAAGCGCGCGCCCAGTTGCAGCTCTCGGCCGGGCAGTGGCACGAGCGTGTTGCCGAACGTCGCACCCGGCGCGCCGCTCACGTAACTCGCGTCGATGAGTCTGGGATTGTCTTCCACGGTGAATCCATCGCTACAGATGCCGGGCAAAGTGTGCTTCGTCAATTACCGCGATCGAAAAGCCAGAAGTTTTCAGGCGCATGACCTCTTCTATCTTCCTTCCGTGAGAGCTCTGCGTCCAGTGTTGACTGGCGAGTTCACCGATTACGAGAACGTTCATGGTCTGGACAACTCTGCTCCTGCAGATCCCGCCTCTGCTGATTACTTGTTCTTCGCACCATTTCCGCGTGCCGCTCAAGAATGTTCCTGTGAAAACAAACTGCTGCCCTGGAAATGTAACCGCAGGCGGTGGTTGGTCAAGTGGCAACTTAGTCGCGGCAGGAAGCGGATGATGCGCCTCCACGTCCGGCTGAAAGCTCCGTGCGAATTCGTGAAGTTCCCGCTTCTCCTCTTCATCGAGACGTCCATCCAGCACCTCGGTTCAGTTACGCACCGCGTTTTTTGAGGTATTCGCTCACATGGCGAGAGAGCTCCGGAACTTTCCCTTTGACCACGTCCCAAACTATATCAACGTCGACTCGGAAGTATTCGTGAATCAGAATGTCTTTCAGCCCCGCGATTCGCTTCCATTCGACGTCGATCAATTTGCGGATATCGTCAGGAACCTTCTTGGCGGCCTCGCCGATCACTTCGAGATTTCGAACGACAGCGTCGATCGTTTTCTGATCCGAGCGAAAGTGCTCGAGCGACATATCAGATGTGTAGATATTGATTCGGGTGCACGCCTCGACGATGTCTTCAAGGTGGACGCGAACGTCACGCGGCACGCACTGCCTCGCGCAGAATGACCTCACGAAGCCGCGGCTTGATCGCGCTCTTCAGTACGAGATCAACCTTGCGACACAGAACGTCCTCTAGCAGCTCTTTCACCGCCATATAGCGATCGAAGGATTTCTGTTCGAGATCGACGAAAAAATCGACGTCGCTATCGGGACGCGCCTCTCCTCGTGCGAACGAGCCGAACAAGCCGAGCTCGCGAACTCCGAGCTTATGTAACTGCTCGCGGTTCGTATCGATCAGCTTCAGGATCGTTTCGCGGCTCATGACGATATGCTACGCACCAGGAAAACCAGTGTCTAATTCTCGTCTAGTTCGCGGGTCGCCGCTCAGAACCTCAAGCGCGCGCCCAGTTGCAGCTCTCGCCCGGGCAGTGGCACGAGCACGTTGCCGAACGTCGCACCCGGCGCGCCGCTCACGTAACTCGCGTCGATGAGTCTGGGATTCTTGGCATTGGTGATGTTGAAGCCCTCGACGAGAAGCGAAGCGTCCATGCCCGAGCCGATGCGGAAACTCTTTTCGGCGCGCAGGTCGAGGTTGAACGTTGACGGTCCTGTGAACTGATTCCGCGTCGTGCCGCGAGGCCGGCGCGAGGAGATACCATCGCCGTCGTAGTCGATGGTAGTGTTGGACGAGGCGGTGAAGTATGCGCCGCTGGTGGCGCGCAGCACGCCGCTCACCGAGAATCCGGCCGGCAGCATGGCGATCCCCGACGCAACGAACGTGTGGCGCACCGAGAGATCGGAGTTTCCGCGGTCGAACTCCAGATTGAGGTTATCCGTAGGCACCGCCCCGCCGCCCTGGGCGCCGAGGCCCAGGCCGAGGTTCGAATTGAGCAGATTGTCCGTGGCCTTGGCGTATGTGTAGTTGGCCTGGAACTGGTACCGATCGCGGAAGCGCTTTTCCAGCGACAGGACCGCGGCGTCGTACTTGCCGTCGTAGAAGGCGCCGTAGGTCCGCCGAAGCGGCCCGCCGTCGGTGGTGACCGGCGCGCCGACCGTGCGCGAGTCGAATGACAGGTTGGTGATGCGCACGCCGAGGATGTTCTTGATTTTCCGATGCACGTATGTCGCGCTCGCCGCCAGGTCGGGAAGCAGCGCGCGCTGCACGCCGACCGTGATGGTCCTGTTGTACGGCGTCCTGAACGGTTCCTCGGCGCGGACCTCGTCTTGCAACGCGGCGGTCAGGTCCTGGCGCAGATAGCCGGTGATCGGCGAAAAACTGACCGGGTTAAAGGGTCGTCCAGTATCGGTGAGGACCTGGCGGAGCTTGGCCAGAAACTGATCAGGCGTGAGTCCGGTGAGCTGCTGCACGTTGTCGCGCGTCACGAGTGTGCCCGCCGGCAGGTTGAAGGCTTTGTTGAGGTAGAGGGGATCCTTCAGGAAGATGCCAATCGCACTCAAGCTTCTGGCCAGGTTGAGCCCTGTATCGGCGGCCAGCCGCGGGTAGTCGAACTCGACCAGCGTTCGTCCATTGAAACCGCCCAGGCTGGGAACGGCCTCGGCGATGCCGAGGCGATAGCGGTCGTAGTAGATCCCGTAGTTCGCGCGGACCACCGTCTTGGCATCGGGGCTCCAGTTGAAGCCGACGCGCGGTGCGAAATTGTTGTCCTTGAATTTCGAATCGCGCTCGTAGCGCAGGCCGAGGTTCAGCATCAGCTTGCTCAGGACGCGCCAGTCGTCTTGTGCGAACAGGCTGATGCCGTTGTTGCGCAATCGGATCTGATCGTCGCCGGGATTGACGAAGCCGGTGCCTTGCGGGATCTGGAACGATTCGCGGCCGTATTTGTCGAAGTTGGGATGGGTGGTCGCGATCACGTACTGGAGGCCCGGCCCCTGCACGCCGTCCACCACGGTCCTCACGTACTCCGCGCCCGCTTTGGCCGAATGTTTTTCGCCAGAGAAGATCGAGAAGGCTTCGCGCAAGGTCAGGTACTTCTGGTTGAGGCCCTGTACGCTGCCGATCGGCGGCCCGAAGTTGAAGCCCGAGCCTCCGTCCGTCCAAAAAATGTTGTAGCTCCTGCCGCCCGTCTGACTGTCCTGGTTCTGCGAGAAGCGCTGACTGCGGTAGCCGAGCGAGCTCTCCAGCAACGAGCTGTTGCTCAAGATCGTGTTCATGGCGGCGGTGCCGAGGAACGTCGTCGTGCGATTGTTCGTGCTGGCGCTGGGGAGGCTGGTGGCGCCGGAGAGCTGATTCAGATTCTGGTTGCGCGACCACGACGCCTCCACGCGCATGTCGTTGCTGTGGCTCAGAGCCTGATTGTATTTGCCAAAACCGCGGTAGTTGGTGATCTTGGGCTGCCGCGAGAAATCTTCGCCCGCGGCCAGGCTTGCCGGAATGTTAGGCGGAAAGATCGACGCCCGCTTCTCATTGAAATATTCAAATGAGCCGAAGTACCAGGCGCGCTCTCTAACCACCGGACCGCCGAGAGTCAGTCCGGAGTTGTAACGCTTCAGCTTGGGAGGATCCTGGCCTCTCACCGTGGAGGCATCGAGCGCGTCGTCGCGGAAGAAGAAGAACGCCGAGCCGCGCGTCTGGTCGGTGCCCGATTTCGTCAATACATTGACCACCCCGCCGGCCCCGCGGCCGAACTCCGCTTTGTAGCCGGCGTCGATGACCTCGAACTCCTGGATCGCGTCCTGCGTGAAGTTCTGGAACACGCCGCCGCGTACGTCGTCGTTGTTCTCGAGACCATCGATGAGAAAGGCGGTGTTGCCCGCGCGCTCGCCGAAAATCGCGCCGCTGGTGTCGCGCGCGGGAGCGAGATCGGCGCGCGCGTTGGTGTTCACGTCGACGCCGGGAGTGAGCAGGATGAGGTCGAGATAGTTGCGGCCGTTCAGCGGAATCGCGTCGATGGTGCGCGAGTCGATGACCTGGCGGTTGGAGGAGCTGTTGACGTCCACAAGCGGAGCCGAAACCTGCACGGTCATCGACTCTGACTGCGCCGCCACCTGCATCGGGATGTCGATGGTCACGGTCCGGTCGAGGAATAGTTCGATCCCGTCGAGCACCTTGGTCTTGAAGCCGGAGCTGGATGCCGAGACCGAGTAGACGCCGGCGGGCAGCGCCAGCGCGCGGTAGAACCCTTTCGCATCCGCCGCGACCTCGCGCCGTACCGTCGGGCCTTTGACCTCGACGGTAGCGCCGGCGATTCCCCCGCCGGAAGCGTCGACGACTCTGCCCTCCAATGTCGCTGTTGTCTGCGCGTTTGCCGTCCATGCGAGGGCAAGCGCAAAGGCGAGGGTTAGACTGGCCTTCTTCATAGGCACCTCCAAGTAGCCCCTCGCCCCGCGTAGCGGGGAGAAGGACGATTTGTACAAGGCTTCCTCAGGGTTTGAGCCATCTCTGGAACCAGGCCAGGTTCCGCCGCATGATTTCTCGCTGTTGCGCGGGCTCGGAGAGCACGTGCCCGCCGCGAGGGAAGATCTCGAACTCCACCGTCTTGCCCTGGGCTTTCAGGGCCTTGTAGAACTTTTGCGCTTGCATCAGCGGGACGCGCCGATCGTTTTCTCCATGTTGGATCAGGAGCGGAGTCGTCACGTTGTTCACGAACGTGATCGGCGAGTGCGCGGCATATCTGGCGGCGTCCTTGAGTGGATCGCCGAAGTACTCGACCGTGAAGTCGCCCGCGTCGGACAGGTAGTACAAGTCCGACACGTCGCTCAGGCTGCACATAGTGGCCGCGGCCTTGAAGCGGTTGGTCTGGGTCACGATCCAGTTCGTCATGAAGCCGCCGTACGACCCGCCCATCACGCCCAGGCGGTCAGGGTCGGCGATGCCGAGGCTGATGACGTAGTCGACACCGGCCATGATGTCTTTGTAGTCGCCTTCGCCCCAGCTGTTCTTGATCATCTTGAAGCCATCGACGCCGTAGCCGGAGCCGCCGCGCGGCATCGGAAAGAGCACCGCGAAGCCCGCGCTGGCCATGGCCTGCGTTCCGTAGATGTCGACCTGCGGCACCGTGTGCATGAACTGCGGGAAGAGACCGTAAGTGAATCCGCCGATCGGACCGCCGTGACAATACGTGAGAAGCGGGATCTTCCTGCTGCCGTCGTAACCGGGTGGCGTGAGCAGCAGACCCCAGATTTCCATCCCGTCGAACGAACGCCAGTGGATCGGCTTGATGGCGCCGAGCGTCAAGTCGGCGAGCTCGGGGTTCGTGTCCGTCAGCTTCCGCACCTTGCCGCCGGCCGTGAGGTCCTGGACGAAGACGTCGCCCATGGTCAGCGCCTCGACCGAGCGATAGGCGAGGCGCTTGCCGTCGCGGCTCAGGCTCGGCGAGTAGTTGACCGTCGGTCCAAGCGTCACACGCTCGTTGCGGCCGTTGTCGATCCACGTGCGGAAGATCGGCTGCTCGAACATGCCCGCTCCGCGCAGCGAGGTGCCCTCGTTGGGCACATAGATAATGGATAAGCTGTCTGCCGACCACACGAACTCGCCGATCCAGGCCCGCGTTTCGGTGCTGAGGTCGCGGGGCGCGCCGCCCGTCGCAGGCACGACGTGAAGGCCCCAGACCGACATCATCTCCGACATTCCGCCGGTGGACACGAAAGCGATCGAGCGTCCGTCGGGCGAGTACAACGGAGAGCGGTTCATGCCCGGACGGTCGACGATCGCTTTGGCCGCGCCGCCCGCGGCGGGCACAGAGTAGATCTTGCTGTGGTACTGCGC
>WNEZ01002155.1_pt1 | contig 27174 bp, 26 predicted proteins | sample 5400521 | NCBI WGS metagenome assembly WNEZ01 (sample SAMN13153339, study PRJNA577476) | soil metagenome | isolation source: 120 cm saprolite under Douglas fir tree site 2 hole 1 replicate 1 | place: USA:California | collected 2015-04-18
GTTGGGTGTTGTCCCTGTATTGGCGTAATAGTAGGGCGTGACAGCACCACACCTGGGACAGTTTGCTGCTCCCTGGGGAAGTTGCAACCCACAAGAACCACAGTTCATGATCAGTTCTCCTCTTCTTTAACATGTTCGTTGGGACAAATCCACAAATCGCGGCTTGATTTAGGGTGTTTTTATTTTTTTGCGCGTAGGGCTTGCCCCGCCAGGTTCCCACGCTGCGCAAAATTATCAACTCCACCCCCCGATTTATTATGAGGGCGATGAATCGCTCTCCTCCCTCTTGTATGTACATACGAAGACAACTGATCTTTTTAGTGGGCGAATTTGCAGAGCGGGTACGATATGTCGGGCCTTTACACAGCAAACAAACTGCTCACAGATTCGCCGTCGTGGATACGCCGAATCGCTTCAGCCAGCAAAGGTGCAATCGAGAGCACGTGCATATTGGGCAAACGCTTATCGGCAGACAGCGGAACAGTATTCGTGGTCACTATTTCTGAAATATCAGGCTGGGCACTTAGTCGCTGGATAGCTGTACCAGTGAAGAGGCCATGTGTGCAAGCGATAGCAATTCGACCCACATGACGCTCGCGCAAATGATGCAGGATTTCGATGATCGTGCCAGCATTGGCAATCTCATCATCAAGGATAATGACGTCCTTTCCATCAACATCACCCACAATGGTATCGATCATGACCTTTTCATCGCTTATACGCTGTTTGTTCCCTGCAGCCACTGGCAGTTTCAACAGCCGTGCAAATTGCGAGGCCGACTTGGCATGACCCAGATCGGGCGAGACCACAATGGTCTTGCTGAGATCACGATCGCGGAAGTGAAGTGCCAAGACTTTGAGCGCATTCAGGTGGTCCACCGGCACACTGAAGAAGCCATGCACCTGCGCCGAGTGCAGCGTCATCGTCAGCACCCGATCGGCACCGGCAGCTACCAATAGATCAGCTACTAACCGTCCTGCAATTGAGATGCGCGGTTCATCTTTCTTGTCTGAACGCGCATAGCAGTAGTACGGAATAACAGCCGTCGTACGAGCAGCCGACGCACCACGCGCCGCGTCCAGCATGAACAATAACTCCATCAGATGTTCCTGCACTGGTGGCACAAGTGGCTGTATCAGGAAGACATCGCCTTCACGGCAGTTTGCATTCAGTTGCACATACAGGCAATCATTGCTGAAGCGGCGAATCGTGGTCGGACAGAGTTGGACGCCCAAAAAACTGCACACCTCGGCCACCAGCTCTGGGTGAGCATTGCCACTGAAAATAGTGATCCCACGCATCCTCTCCTCTCCTCTCTCACACCAACGGCCAGCGAAACCCCGCAGAGCGATAGATTGCCTCAATTGTCGCCATATTCTCCAATGTCTCTTCCAGACGTAGAGCAGGTTGCTGGCCAGAACGTATACATGATGCAAAATGTTCGACTTGAAGCTGATATTGATCAATCGATGCGAAACGTTGCTCGGTTGTCTGATCATCCACAGTGAGCAAAGCCACAGCTCCGGCGTCAAGTGGCCTGAATGGCATGAGGATCGAAATTGTTCCAGCCTCACCAATGATCTCTGCTGCCTGACGTGCCGGCAGTTCAAAGCTCGAATCGATCAAGCCATAGTGTCCATCGCCGAAGTCGAGTACGGCATTCGTGGCCAACTCTACTTCGCCCTCGGCACGTGTGTAGACGCGAGCCGCAACGGCAATGGGAGCATGTCCGTAGACGGCACGGCAGAGATTGACGAGGTAACAACCTACATCCATTAACGAGCCTCCAGCCAGAGCCGGCTGCAGCCGAACATCGTTGGGATGTGAGCGAATATCGAAGGAAAACGAGGAACGCACGAGCCGAACTGGCCCAATACGGCCAGCCGCAACCTGCTCTAAGGCCCATACGGTCTGCGGGTGAAAGCGATACATGAACGCTTCCATCAACAGCACGCCATTCGCCCGTGCGACCTGAACCATCGATGCTGCCTCCTCAGCCGTGACGGATAGAGGCTTTTCACACAGTACATGCTTCCCCGCATTCATCGCCTTGATACTCCACTCCGCATGGAGGCTATTGGGCAGTGGATTGTAGATGGCCTCAACCTGGGGGTCCTGTATCAGGCTCTCATAGTTACTATGGATACGTACATTGGGAGCAAAAGTATAGAGCCTCCGCACACGCTGGACGCCAATATTTGCGGTACTGAGCACACCCCAACCTACAGGGGTACGCGGCGAAGTTTTACTGGACTGCATACGATTTTCACCTTCCCAAGAAAACTAGTAAGTCTGGTTTATACTAATAGCATCCTTAGGAATTGCCACCTAAGTCGTTGGTAAGCTCCTCCGCTGCTAGCTCCTGAATATCAGTTCCCAGACGCCTCGCCATCTCCGGATCAAGCCGACTGAGGTGTTCCACCGTCTCCTTGTGGTGAGCCTCCATGTGTTGGAGAATGCGTAGGATAACCACGTCCTGGTGATCCAGATGCTCCATGATATTGCGGACCTCTACTTCACCCTTGACGTTACAGTGGTAATCGCTCTCGGCCATCAGACGGTCCTTCGCGGCCTGGCGGTTCTGGGACATCATCACGAACGGCGCGGCGAATGCCGCTTGAAAGCTCAGGGCGAGATTCAGCAGTATGAATGGATAGGGATCCCAGGACAGGTACCTCAACTCGATAAGTGTGAAAAAGACAACGTTCGCTGCTATCCACAGAGCCAGAATAATGCTCTGGATGATGATGAAGCGCCAACTACCAATGGTAGCACTCACTGCATCAGCAATCCTATCCCCTGTCGTCAACCGTTCATCAGCTACTTTATTCACATCCACGATGGGAGGATGATCGTGCTTGAACTTGGGAAACTGGATATGCAATCCCGCTATCCATTGCTGAAATCCCTCTTTGTGGGTCTGCGTGTGACTTTGGGTTGCCATTTCTGGGCTGATTGAGGTATCCATCAAGTTCTCCTTTACGTTGTCGTACGGGCGTGATGAATCAGGCCCCTACTAGCACCCGAGGTATTTAGCTATGACCATGCGCTGTACCTCACTGGTGCCTTCACCAATCTCATTGACCTTCACGCTACGCCAGTAGCGCGAAACGGGAAACTCGTCCATGAAGCCGTAGCCACCATGAATCTGTACAGCCTGGTCTGCTGCACGCTTCGCCGTCTCGGATGCGAAGAGCTTGGCAATCGAGGCTTCTCGAGTGTAGGGTTTGCTCTGCATGTGCAGCCATGCGGCCTTATAATACATTAAACGAGCCAACTCTATCTCTGTATCCATATCGGCAAGTTTGAACTGGATCGCCTGGAATTTACTGATGGGTTGACCAAACTGCTCGCGTTGGCGAGCATAACTCAAGGCTTCATCCAAACAAGCCTGGGCTAATCCGACGGAGAGGGCAGCGATGGCTACACGTCCGCCATCGAGAATCTGCATAAATTGCTTGAAGCCTTCACCACGTCGCCCCAGGATATCCTCCTCGGGAACCACGCAATCCTCAAAGGTCAGGGGCCGCGTATCCGAGGCTTTCCAGCCCATCTTCTTGTATGGGTTGCCAATAATATAACCGGGAGTTCCTTTGGGGACGATAAGATTGGTAATCTCATGCTGAAGACTACTCTGCTTACCGGTGACGGCAGTGATAGTAACACCACCAGTCATGTCAGTACCAGCGTTGGTGATGAAACATTTTGCACCGTCGATATGCCACATGCCATCACGCAACACGGCACGCGTTCGCGTACCACCCGAGTCGGAGCCCGCCTCGGGTTCGGTCAGACCAAAGGCCCATAATTGTTCGCCACGTACCAACGGCGGCAAATAACGTTCCTTCTGTTCTTTGCTGCCAAAGAGGAAGAAGGGGCTGGTTCCCAGCGAGGTATGAGCCTCCATGGTGATACCAATTGAGACATCGCCACGCGAGATTTCTTCAATGGCAAGGCAGTAGGAGAGAAAATCAGCGCCAGCGCCGCCATATTCCTCTGGGAAAGGCAATCCCAATAGCCCTAACTCACCCATTTTCCGTATCAGCGCATACGGAAATTCTCCCGTGCGGTCCATTTCCTCCGCGAGTGGCTTGATCTCCTGCTCCGCAAATTCTCGGCAAGTGTTACGAATCGCCAATTGTTCCTCACTGAGCTCGAAGTCCATTGCAATCTGCTCCCTTTCCCTACTTGAGATAGTCCGGTTATGGTTATCTATGGCATTCTAATATAGTCCCTACAGCTCAGTCCAACACCACCTTCTGCGAAGACGTTTGACGAACGCTCTCTGCCTCTGCGCCAGCGCCAACACCCTTACGCAGCATGGGAACCTTGTTGAGTTCCTCCCAAGGAGCATCAATATCGGTACGTCCAAAGTGACCGAAGGCAGCAGTGGGCTGGAAGATGGGCCGACGCAGGTCCAAAGACTGAATGATGGCAGCCGGACGCAAGTCGAAGTGTTCATTGATCAGACGTATGATCTCCTCGCCAGAGACCTTGCCTGTTCCGAACGTTTCGACAAAGAGGGACAGCGGGCGGGCCACACCAATGGCATAGGAGACTTGCACTTCAAGACGATCAGCTAGACCAGCAGCAACGATGTTTTTGGCGATGTGCCGCGCTGCGTAAGCCGCCGAGCGGTCAACTTTGGTGGGGTCCTTGCCACTGAAAGCACCTCCGCCGTGTCGAGCCATACCACCATAGGTGTCAACAATAATTTTGCGACCCGTCAGGCCAGCATCTCCCATGGGGCCACCTGTGACGAAACGACCGGTCGGGTTCACAAAAATCTTTGTAGCACTATCGAGCAAATGTGCTGGAACGACAGGCTTAATGATGTGTTCGATCACGTCCTGGCGAATCTGCTCCTGATCCACATATGCCGCGTGCTGGGTTGAAACAACGACCGTATCGACTCGCACTGGTCGTCCATATTCGTATTGCACGGTGACCTGGCTCTTGCCATCGGGTCGCAGGTATGCCATCGGGCCATTGCCACCCCAGGACTTTCGCCGTACCTGCGAGAGTTGACGCACAAGTTTGTGGGCCAGGCTAATGGACATTGGCATGTATTCAGGAGTCTCATTACTGGCAAAGCCAATCATCATGCCCTGGTCACCGGCGCCGATACGCTCCATTTCGTCGTCACTGAGTCGTGCTACACCGCCCTTCGTCTCTAGCGAATTACTGACCCCCAGGTCAATATCTGGCGATTGTTTGCCAATGGAGGTGACCACGCCACATGTGCGGTAGTCAAAGCCATAGTCCGCGCTGATGTACCCTACCTGCTCGATGGTCTTGCGCACAACGGCAGACATATCGATCCAGGCCGAGGTAGTAATTTCACCGGCGACAAGCACCAAACCCGTTGTGGTGGCTGTCTCGCACGCAACCCGTGCTATGGGGTCTTGCGCTAAAATTGCATCGAGCACCCCATCCGAAATCTGGTCGCAGAGCTTATCTGGATGCCCTTCGGTCACCGACTCGCTGGTGAAAAACGCCTTTGGAATCTTCATAAAATCGCTCAATGAATGTTTCTCCTTTTCCTACTGAAAGTATATCAAGCTGGTGGGGGCAAGCCAAATAGCACGCAAAAAAGCCCCTGTATCAGGGGGCTTTTGCTTTCTTGCTCGTTCCCCTCATCTTGCGGAACAATCCGCCGGAATTGGCACCCTTCCTGCAAGGTTGCAAGCGGGTTGTCGGGCTTCATCGGGCCGTTTCCCTCCACCTCTCTTGATGAGAGCAGGTCTCACTATATATGTTCGGTTGTATATGTCCGTTGGTTTACCTGCTTCAGTATACCCAAGCAATCTCAGGAGTGTCAAGATCAGGTTCCACTACAAAAAAGAACTACTAGGTGCCCGACTCCCACGAATTCAGGTATTTGTCCTGCTCAAGGGTAAGTGTATCGATACGCACTCCCATAGCATGGAGCTTGAGGCGGGCAATCTCTTTATCAATCGCAGTGGGCAGCGTGTAGACAAGCGGTTGCAGTTCGTGCGAATGTGCAAGCATGTACTCAGCACCAAAAGCCTGGTTTGCAAAGCTCATGTCCATCACGCTGGCCGGATGCCCTTCTGCCGCCGAGAGGTTGACGAGACGTCCTTCGGCCAGGAGGTGGACATGGCGACCATCGGCAAAGGTGTACTCGTCTACAAAATCACGCACACGGCGCTTACTCGTTGCCAGCTTTTCCAGCTCTGGGATGTTAATCTCATCATTGAAATGACCGGCATTGGCGATGAGCGCACCGTCTTTCATGCGTTCCAGGTGTTGCCGATCAATCACATTGATGTTGCCGGTGACGGTGACGAAGATATCACCTAGCGCGGCAGCCTCGACGCCAGGCAGCACACGGTAGCCGTCCATAACAGCTTCCAGAGCGCGAGTAGGATCCACCTCGGTGATGATGACGTTTGCCCCCATGCCATGCGCACGTGAGGCAACACCACGACCACACCAACCATAACCACTGACAACGAACGTGCGACCGGCCAGCAGGATATTGGTCGAGCGTACAATGGCATCAATTGCACTCTGACCCGTACCGTAGCGGTTATCAAACATATGCTTGGTATCGGATTCGTTGACCGCCAGCACGGGGAACCTGAGGACGCCGTCTCGCTCCATACTGCGCAGCCGGATTACGCCTGTCGTCGTCTCCTCCATACCGCCAATAATGGCTGGGATGAGTTCGGTGCGCGTCGTGTGAATCGTCGAAACCAGGTCGCAGCCATCGTCCATGGTCATGTTTGGTTTGTGATCGAGCACGGTATTGATGTGACGATAGTAGGTTTCCGTATCTTCGCCTTTTATAGCATAGGTAGGAACGCCATACTCGCTCACCAGGGCAGCAGCTACGTCGTCTTGCGTAGATAAGGGATTAGAGGCGCAGAGCACAAGGTCGGCACCGCCAGCTTTTAAGGTAATCGCCAGATTCGCCGTCTCGGTCGTGATATGCAGGCAGCCTGACATACGCACGCCTTGCAAAGGCAGGTCTTTGGCGAAACGCTCCCGAATGAGGCGCAGGACCGGCATTTCCTTTGCGGCCCACTCGATACGGCCCTTTCCGCGAGCAGAGAGCGAGATGTCTTTGACATCCCCATGAGTCGAAGTTGTCATAAATGTAAAATCCTTTCTTTAGGTCGCCAATCTGGGTCAAAGTGCGAACAGGCGACAAGAGCCTGGTAGCGATCTGCGACATCATTCATCGTCAAGGTACGCAGCCGCCCAATGCTGAAGTCTTCGCAGACAAATGAGCCAAGAATATTGCCATGCACGACACCACGCTTGATGTCGTCAATCGAGTAGCAGCCATCTGGCCCTGGCTGAACCGTCGAGAGGTAACCAAGGAATCCTCCGGCGAACGCATCCCCTGCACCGGTGGGATCGATTACTTCCTCCAGTGGATACGCTGGTGCACTAAAATAGGTCCGATCGGCCCCAAACAGGAGGGCTCCATAACTCCCTTGTTTCACCACGACAAAGCGTAATTCCATCTCCAGCAGTTGACGTACACCGGCAACGATACTACCGCAATTGGTATACTGTCGTACCTCTTCCTCACTCATCAGTAACATATCAACCCGCTTGATGACCTCGGTCAACTGCGGACGTGCAGTCATAATCCATAGTTCCATTGTATCAAGCACGGCCAACCGGGGCTGAGGCACCTGCTCCAATACCTCCATCTGCAGCTCTGGACGGATACTGGCCAGGAACAGCAGGGAGCTGCGATGATACTCAGCAGGAATGATGGGATGGAAGCCTGCATAGACACCAAGTTGAGTATCCAGGACGTCACGACTATTCATATCCATATGGTAGCGTGCAATCCAGCGAAAGGTCTTGCCAGCATGAACTTGCAGACCGGCCAGGTTGATCGAGCGATTACGCCAGAAATCGAGATGCTCGCGTGGGAAGTCACTGCCTACCACGGCCACCAGGTTGACTTGATTATACAGCGAGGCAGCCGTCGAAAAATAGGATGCAGCCCCACCAAGGACCTCTTCTACCCTGGCGAATGGAGTCTCAATGATATCCAGGGCCACCGGACCAAAGACCAGAATCGACAAACTTGCGCCCTCTATCATAAATATGCTAAACACAAATACGGGAACCAATCACACCGGTGTGGCATCGCCGAGATGTTCGATAACCCCATCGAGAAAAGCCAGTGTGTTATTAAATTTTGCCTTTGCCATCTCACGAGTAAGGTCGGTATTCAGCGACTGGTAGAGATCTATGAAACGTTCTTCAATATGGCGCAGGATGGATGCCAGAATCTCGCCTGTTACTGCCCGGTTGGGGTAACGAGCGCCAAACTCAATCAGTGAGGTCACGACCGCCAGGCCGCTGAGCCGGCCAAGTTTATCGGCATCGTAGAGGATGCGGCCTTCCAGGGGCAATTTCTCTCGTTCTTCGACACCAGCAGGAGTGGCATGTGTCAGGATTGCTTGCTCAACCTTACTGACACGTTCGGCAGGGACATCGAGTTCTTGCAAAAACTCCACTGCCATCTCTGCAGATTTGAGATGGTGGTTATGGAAACCATGTGCAACAGTAGAGATATCATGTAGATAGCCAGCGATAATCAGCGCATCCATATCGATGTCACTGGTGTCCTCCATTTGGGCCACCAGCATCTTACAATTTGCCACGACCGCGCTCACATGGCGAAATCCTTCTGGACTCAGCACGTCTTCCACATATTGTGCGACGGCTGGTACAACGTCCATATCGATCATACATTTTTACTTTCAGAACGGCGATACCCCGAACACAGATGACGCAGTGCTTCTTCGTACGGTGGTCGGGCTATCCCCATTTCAGTAATAATAGCGGTAACATAGGCATGAGGGGTGACATCAAAGGCGGGATTCGCCACATGTACACCCGGCGTGGCTATTGTTACACCACGCACAGTGGTCACTTCCTCGGCACTACGCTGCTCAATAGGAATCTGCACGCCCGATGGGAGTTCCAGGTCAATGGTAGAGCATGGTGCCATGACATAGAAGGGTATGTGGTGTACATGTGCCAGCACTGCAATGCTATATGTACCGATTTTGTTGGCCACGTCACCGTTAGCGGCGATACGATCGGCTCCAACGAAGACAGCATTGATCTCACCCCGCTGCATAAAGTGGCCTGCCATGTTATCAGTAATCAGCGTCAGTGGGACACCGAATTGTTGGAGCTCCCAGGTAGTCAAGCGGGCCCCCTGGAGCACTGGACGAGTCTCATCAACAAATACGTGTATCTTTTTGCCAGCGCTGTGGGCCACGTACATGGGAGCCAGAGCGGTTCCCCAGCCGGCAGTGGCCAAAGCACCTGCATTACAATGGGTAAGGAGACTATCACCATCTGAGATCAAGTTCGCCCCGTACACACCCATCTTCATGCAGGCGTCAAAGTCCTCACGAGCGATCGTGTGGGCTTCGTCACGTAAAAGCTGTACCAGGGATTGAATGGAACACTGTTCACCGATGGCAGCATGGGCACACGCTTGCATACGCTCGATAGCCCAGAAGAGATTGACCCCCGTCGGACGGGTGTGGCGCAACAACCGCGCAACGTCATCCAGGTGTTCCTGCATCTCAAGCAAAGTCAACGTTGCACCTCGCTCGTGCCATAGCCTGTAGCAGGCCAATGCTATGCCAAAGGCACCTGTGACACCAATGGCTGGTGCACCACGCACCTTGAGAGTCTTGATCGCTTCAGCGACCTCCTGCTCATGCCTGAGCCTGAGATAGATAACTTGCTGAGGGAGGCGCGATTGGTCAACGATGCACACCGCTACGCCCTGCTCCTCTTCCTCCCACCAGACTGTGCGTACGGCTTGTTGTGGCTTTACATCAGCCATGGTCGTGCATTCCCCTTTACAGGTTTGAACAGATTCTTACGAAAGCCCTTATATAGTATCATAAGAAGCTACGCTTGGATAGTTTCTGGATCTGCAATATCGACCTCACTGCACCTGGTGGAGATAGTTGCCCCAATAGTACTAAGCACATGCTAACGCAAGTCAGGAATCTCTTTCAAGTATGCTACCATGGTAACCAATGTAGCATACAAAAGAAGAGTGAATATAACCACTCCGGCATGTTACCGAGACGTTGGTTGTCCGTTCCACTAACAGAAGGATGAAAGCCTTTCCGCACTCGCAAGAGCGCCCAGATGTAACGCGACTTGCGCGGACCGGCGATGTGCTACTATCGCTTGCATGGAACGGACAAGATGATATCTGTAGCCATCGAAGGGATGTAGCGCATGGCCCGGGCGGGAACGCAGGAGAATGGCTGGTCCTTTGACCAGATTTACGACGAATATAAAACACCTATCTATAACTATGTATACCATCTGGTAGGGGATCGTGAGCAGGCAGATGATCTGACGCAAGATACTTTTTTGAAAGCGTTCCGAGCACTGCCCAAAATGGACGCCAGTCTGAAGTTATCGGCGTGGTTGTATCGCATAGCTACCAACACTGCATACGATGCGTTGCGCCGCCGAAAACTGATTGCATGGCTGCCCTGGCAAGACTTGGATCACGAACCTGCTGATGTAGAGGGCACTGACCCCCAAGAAATCTACGGCACAACAGAGCTTGTACGGGCGGCTCTCCATCGCATGCCGCCACAGTACCGGGTTGCACTGTTATTGTACACTCAGGAGGGCTTCTCCTACAGTGAGATTGCTCAGACCCTAAAAATTGCAGAGAGTGGCGTCAAGATGTACCTATCCCGGGCACGTCAGTCTTTTCGAGAACATTACCGGGCGCTGGAGCAAGGAGGAGGCACAACATGAACTGCGAGCAAGTCGAGGAACTGCTTAGTGCTTACCTTGACAATGAGCTCGCCCCGGAAGAAATCGCAGGTGTGACTGCCCACTTACAGCAGTGTGTGCAGTGTCGTAGTATCCTCGTCGACTTCCGCCGCTTTGATACCCTGCTCATGCAATTACCCCGTGTTAGCCCCAGCCCAGCACTGCATGACAGAATCTTTTCCTCACCCGAGTACCTCGAGCTTACCGGCACCTTTGACGCCAATAGCAGGGGTATCAGTGAACCCAATCACCCGACACATTCTACCCAGGAACATGCTCGCCGTGACACTCCAGGACATCCACACCTGATTGCGATCCCAGGAGGCCGTAGTACCTCACCAGGACAGCCATCCCCTGAACATGCTCAACGCCACCAGTTTGGGCTGTCATCGTCTCGAAGCAGACGCGTGTCCTGGGGTTTGCAAGTGATGCGCGTGGCTATTGCTGTGGCCTTCTTATTCACCATTGGCGCTGCAGGCATGATCGGTCGCAACCTGTGGTTGCAACAAACGAGCATGGCGAATATCAAAGGAGCGATTCCTCCACCTGCGGGTCTCCAGCAGGGACCGTTCCCCGTAGGGATGCGCTTCGTGTTTCTACGCGATGGTGCACTGTGGAGCACTCCCGCTAATGGAAGCACACAGCCTGTACGTCTCACCCCAGCTACTGTGACGGTAGCCGCAAACTGGGTTGTCAGCCCGGCACTCCCAGGACGCTCCGCAGGGGATATGCTCGCCTACATCGACTTGCAACATGCACTGATCCATACGCTACGCAGCGATGGGCAAAGCGACACCGTTATACCACAACCAATGCTTAAAGCCGGGTTAGCACCTTCATCTATATGGGATACCGATACTGGCGCTGCTATCTTGAATAGTCTCACCTGGTCGAAAAATGGGAATATGCTGGCATTTGTCGGCGACCCCAACGGTACAGGACTCACAAATCTGTATATTCTCTCGATGGACACAGGCTCAGTAGAGATGGTGCCGCTTTCTGGCAGAGGGAGCGCCTCCCACCCTGCCTGGTCTCCCGATGGGGTGCGCCTGGCATTTGAGTTTTCGTCTGGCAACACAGTCAGCATCATGGACTACAATACACAGAACCACGGGTTGTTGATGATCTCCGACGAAGTGAGGACCCCAACAAACCCTGCTGATACGGTCCTGACATTAGGCTGGTCACCGAACCTGGACACCCCGACCATTACCTGGAGCGCTGGTGTAATAGGCCATGTCCATAGCATTTGGATTCGGCGTGTAGGGGTTGGCGGCACAGAAAGGCCGCAACTACTCGCATCGGGTGACTATGTACAAGCCATCTATAGTCCCGCCGGACATGCCGGTGTAGGAAGTTGGCTGTTTGTGACCTCGATAGCAGGACCCCAGGGAGACATCTGGTCGGTTGATGCCATCGCTGCTGCACGTCTCCTGCCCCTGACCGCTGGCGAACAAGTTGGTCTTGCCTGGTGGTCGCCCAATGGCACATATGTCGACTATCTCGATAGCATCTCTTCTGGCCTGGGTACCCTGCATGTTGTCAACGTAACGACGGGTATCGACACGCTGATTGCCGATGGTGTCGCAGATGAACCTGCCCCTGCATGGTCGAAAGATAGTCTGGAACTTGCGTACAGTACAGGTATACAGACTGTCATCGTCAATCTGAAGACAGGCAAGAAAATGCCGCCCCTCAAACTGCAAGGACCTGCATCCGCACTCATTTGGTCTGCCAGTTCGAGCAATCAGTTAGTTATTGCAATCAACGATAGCAACCAGGGCATCTACCTGGTGGATGCCGCTCAAAACACCTCTCTTCAGGTAGATACACAGGGTATCAATGGCCCTATTCTGTGGACTGAGATCCCATAACGCCTATTGAGAACTTCCGTTCTACATTTCGTAAGGAGCTATTGACCCATGCTACACAGCGAAAAGGTTGTTTTGCGCGCTATGAAACGCGAGGATTTGGTTCAGATGGGTATACTGCGCGAGGAGTGGCAGAAGACCCATCCTACCTAAACAGAACATCATCTACATTTATCTTTTCTTGAGGAACAGTTTAGTTTCTCAGCTATCATACTAAACCCCAACAGTCGAGGCCAAGAAGAATAGCTCATAAAGGTCTGTCTAGTAGTATGCTTTGGAGGCATCAGTATACTGTAAGGTAGTCTAACTGCACAGATATAGGATGTTAGATGTACGTGTTCTTTGGAGGAGGTATACATGGTAGAAGCATATGCAGTCTTTACGGAATATCTCACACAGATCTTACGGGATATCGCGCTCAATCAACGGACAGGCCTGTTGCGCATCAAGTACGTCGGTGGACATGCTATTGAGATGGGTGCGATTTTCTTTCAGAATGGCAATACCATCTTCGCATGCACTGAACGAGAAACGGGCGAAAAAGCCCTCATGCACATCGCGAGCTGGGACAAGGTGTACTATTCTTTCCTCCAAGGGGTACAACCCACAATTCAGCAGGGAAGAACATCCACCCAGTATACACCGACAGGAAATTTACTGACGCCGATGGTACAGAAGGAAGCACTCCAAACACCACCAGCAGGCATATCTGTCAACTCACAGGGTAGCAGACCATTCACAAGGCCCTTCAATGCAGCATCCGTCGATGTACCTTCATCATTCCTAGAGGAAGCCATTCACCAGGGTGTTCATGCCGTTTTTCGCGCACTCCCCGGAGCAGTAACCCGACAAGTCACGAACGAGATCGAGCGACAAGATCGAGTCGTGTTCATGCTCTTAGATGGAAAGCGCACTGTTCATCACATAGCACAGTTGATACACCGCAGTGAACTGGATGTGGCACGTACAGTAGCGCGATTACTCAAAGGTGGTTACGTTGAGTGTGTGCCTGAAGAAGAGGAAGACCATAGGGAACTGGATGTAGCACGCACGCTGGCAAGGTTATTCACGAGTGAGTAAATAGAGCAGTTTTGCCTGCAAGGAAATTTTGCCCGCAAAAGTGATAACAATTCACACACTTGTACGTTATAATGTATAGGCCTGGAATGGAAAGCGGGATGTCCGTTAAACAAGCATATCCACCTCGACGAGCGGCTTGTGGCGTGCATCTGAGTTCCGTACAACCTTTTCCCCATGGGGTTTGTGCGCGCACTTTCCTGGAGTCTCGCGTTGCTTCTAGCAAACGCGTGGTAGGGGGAGGACGAGCTGGCACCCCGTCCTCCCTTTACTTTTATTACGACGTGAAAGGATTGCATGAGACGTATTGTCCGGTCATTGGGGGTAAAACTGATTTGTAGTGCGGCAGTCACGCTTTTGCTTTGTCTGCTCTTCTTTACAGCTACATCTCGGAGCCTACTCACCTATCTTTCCGAGCATGAAGCAAAGAGGGAGGCTATCACACACCTCACCTTCATCAAGCAGGCCTATCTGAACCAGAGTGACTGGCTACTAGGAAAATTGAGCCAGACTGCCAATGATAACAATATTATTGCTCGTGCATCGCAACGCTTCACTTCTGTTACTGCCAATCACCTGGACGGCATACTCGGTCCTATGCTGCTACAGTATCGCCTGTCTGAGCTTGCGATTATTTCTGCGAGACGTCACCTGCTGGCTCATGTAGGGGACGAGAAGGATATCGCAGACAGCGGTGATGTTATCGCTCCAGGCACGTTCCCTGTCTTGGATCAAGGACTGCAGGGAAAGGCTGCCTCGGCCCTGCACATGGCCCATATATTTGCAAATTATCAGTGGACCTTGAGCTTGGCCGTCCCTATACGCGACCAGAGCAGCGAGCAGGTCGGCGTACTGATGGCAGTGCAAGTTATTGATGACTATTTCGCCCATGACCTGGTACTGGCCAGCGGATTGAACGTGGTGCTGTGTCTATCAACATCTGTCCTGGGAACGACTGTGGCTGACCTTCAGGTCGGCCGACGCATAGCAGAACAGACCCTCTGTAACACTGATCTCTCTCACATTATCGATAGCACACAATCCTATCTCACCCTGGCAGGTCTCGGGCAGACCAGGGATCAGTTAGCGAGTTCTCCATCGCTTACCCTCGTAGACGTTGAACCCCTCTACAGGAGTAATCTCTATATAGAGAAGTCTGAGCTTCTGCTTGTTGCTCTAGGTATTTTCGTGCTTGCACTGGGTGTTACAACCTACACACTCATGACCAGGTTTTTTTTCATCGGCCCGCTGCGTCGACTTCAAGCGCAAGCGACCGCTCTGGTCAGCGATACGCTTGGTGCGCAGGTATCATCATCTATGGCCGACGAGTTGAGCACAGTAGCACACTCTTTCGATCTGCTTTCTGAGTCGCTACAGACGCAAGAGCAAGAAAGCCAGGCCATGACGGAGCAGATGCGTGCATTGCTGACCATGAGTGACACGCTGATCTCTACAGTCAACCTGGAGCACCTGCTCGGCGAAATTGTTTCCCGTTTGGCCAGTATGATGCAGGTCAAGCATGTGTCACTGTTATTGTATGGACGCGAAATGCTTTCGCCCTGGGCAGTAGCACAATGGGCAGAGCCACCACCGGATACATCTCAGTCGCCTGGCAACTCTTTGCAGCGGCGCGGAACAGTAACGGTACATACAGACCCGGCCGGGGAGGTCACCCTGGTCATGACGACCAAAATGGCTGCCGTCGCCAGTACACGCTCGAGTTCCGCGAGTGGAAAGCGAAGCATTATACGCCCCCCGCAGCTCGCTTTGCCAACAGCCCCATATGGCCTGCGCCGACCGCGAATCCCGCGTCCAGCGCTGCGCGATCTCGACATGACACTTGCACGTATGGCGATGCAAAAAGAGAAGATCGTCTGTGCCGAGGATGTCGCCATCGTCAATCACAAACAACGTGGTGAAGCCTGGGCACGCATGGCACTCGAGGCAGGGTACCGCTCAGTCATTGCCGTCCCATTACTTTTGCAGGACCAAGCCATCGGGGCCTTCATACTCTATAGAGGGACGCCTTACCAAATGACCAGCCACGACACCTTCCCGCTGAGCACGACGGCCAATCAGGCAGCTATGGCGATTGAAAATGCCCTTCTGTTCGCCGAAGTGAAAGAGAAGAATGCTGCCCTCGAACGAGTCAATCACCTGAAATCACAATTTCTGGCGACGGTGACGCATGAATTACGTACTCCTTTACACAGTATTATCAGTTACGGTGCGTTACTACTCGAGGGGTTTGTTGAAGGAGAGCTGAGCAGTGAACAGGAAGAGCATATCCAGTTTATGGTCCGACGTGCCGAGGACCTCTCGCACCTGGTCGATGACATGCTCGATCTCTCTAAGATAGAAGCTGATCGTTTAGAAGTGAAGGCCGAGCCGCTCTCACTGGAGCCTTGCCTGACAGAGGTGGTCAATCAACTAAAGCCGATGGCCAATAACAAAGGTTTGCACCTGACACTGGAACTGGAAGACTCATTACCTATGGTCCTGGCAGATGGCATTCGCCTGCGCCAAATCGTCCTTAATATGGTCTCCAACGCCTTAAAATTCACAGAGAAGGGCGGGGTGACCATTCAAGTTAAAATGCTGAGCGGCTATGACATGCTGCGCATCTCTGTCGTCGACACAGGCATCGGCATCTCGCCTGCTGCACTTGATTATATTTTTGAGGCGTTCCGTCAGGCTGATGGCAGCACCACCCGCCGCTTTGGTGGCACCGGATTAGGTCTGACAATAGCCAAGAAACTGATTGAATTGCAAGGAGGAGAGGTTGCTGTGGAGAGTACGGTAGGACAAGGCTCAATGTTCTCATTTACCTTGCCTACCATACCGCCACGCTAACAGCAAGAAAGAGCCTTATCTTATGAACACACCAACACCTGGCGCACGCCAAGCAACGATTCTTATCGTCGAGAACGAAGTCTCAAACCGTATCCTGATCGAGAGGGTCCTGTCCACACGCGGTTATCGTTGTGTCTCCGCATCGAATGGGCTTGAGGCCTTAAATATCCTGGATCACGAGCAGGTAGATCTGATCCTCACCGATCTTTCCATGCCAGTCCTTGACGGCTATCGAACGACACAGTTGATTCGCGCTCGCCCTGCTCTGGCGAATGTGCCTATCGTGGCTGTGACCGCCTATGCGCTAAATGATGAGAGTGAGGCAGCGATGCAAATTGGCTGTACCGAATACCTGACGAAGCCATTTAAGCCTCGACAACTGTTAGAAGTCGTGGATCGCTTGTTGCCGCAGAGCTAAAGTTGCGCCTGGTGCCCCTGGGCGGAGAGCCAGTCCGTTTCTTGACCTTCATGTTATACTTATGGTTGGGTACATTACCACAAACGCTTAATACTCCCTACTCAACCCCAGGACAAGCGAGGTCAGAAAATGTCTAGTGAACTTCGGGCAACGCTCGCCATTAGCAGGTCAGAAGCACTCAGTGGTACCAATCGCACTTTAACTCTCCCAGGTGGACGAAAAGTGACTGTCGTTGTGCCAGCAGGAGCTTACGATGGCCAGGTGATCCGCGTGGAAGGCCAGGATTATGATGACTCTGCCAACACTTTGCTTCTCACTCTGGCCGTTATAGAGGCAGAAACGACCACAGCTCCTCCAGACCCAAATCAGGAGCTTCCGACAATCGCTGCATCAAGCCCATATGTACAAAATCCGCTCATTTCCTCACCTACTCCTATTCCCTATTACCAGAACCCATCCACAGCTACGCCGAATGTGTATGCACAGAATCCACTCACTGCGCCCCCACCTCCGAACCTGGAGACACCAACGACCGCTGCTCCCAGTACCAACCCGCAGCAGATCATTTCTCCTCCATTTTATGCACAGCAGGAAAGTACCATTGCGCCCCCACCTCCGCCACCGAGTCAAGGCGCACCAGTACTGGTATCTCCTCCCGGCAGGCGCAAGAATGTCGTCTCTCGTTCACCACTTGCTCAGGGCAGAACCATCTTGCTCGTCGGTATTGCACTTCTGGTGATAGTTGGTGGACTGGGACTCTTCTTTGTCTTTCGTGCTAACCAGGCACGCACTAATAACACCAGCGCTACCGCCACAGCTCAGATCGGTGCCACTGTCACGGCCAACGCCTTCAATGCTACAGCCACGACCCAGGCTGGCTCGGTCGCTGCGACCTCAGTGGCCTTCAATGCCACGGCTACTGTCCAGGCTCAGGCTTCAGCCACCGCTGCAGTCATCGCGGCCAATCCCGACCCCTATGGTGGTGGTACGTTGGCCTTGTATGACCCTTTGCATGATAATAATAGCGGCTACAATTGGGGCACAGGTACTGATAACACTGGCAGTAGCTGCAAGTTCACAGGAGGTACCTATCACGTCAGTGAGTCAAACATAAACAAATTCTATAGCTGCTCCGCATCTCCAGTTTTCAGCAACTTCGCCTTTGAGGTAAAGATGACGATTATCAACGGTTACGCTGGCGGGATGGTTTTCCGCGCTGACCCTTCGAACACCAAATTCTATTTACTCGTTGTCGGCCAAGATGGGTCTTACAGCCTATATCTCTATGTAGACAACATCGCGTCAGACATCAAAACATTGACTAGTGGCTCCAGTTCAGCTATCCACCAAGGCCTGGGTCAGACTAATGTGATTGCCGTGGTAGCACAAGGAAGCAGCTTCACGGTGTACGTGAATCGTCAGCAAATCACTAATCTGAACGATAGCACCTTTAGCCATGGCCAGGTTGGCGTCGTCGCCTACCCAAATAACACCTCAACCGAGGTCGCATATAGCAACGCGAAGGTGTGGACGTTGTAAGTTAAAAGGGAAGGGAAAGTTTAGAAAGGAGCGAGCAGGATGTCACAATACAGTCGTAAACCCGCTTCTGGCTTCGATGAAACTCAACGTCTTCCTACCACTATTGTCATTTTGTTGGTGGTACTGGCAGTCTTGCTTATAGGAGGAGGCTTGGGACTTGCGTACTGCTAAAGCAGCCACTGTTCAGGCCAAAACCAAAGCCACGGCAACCGCCCAGGCCAATGTCACCGCTACCGCCATTGCCGCTACAACAGCCACTGCTCAGGCAGCCAACGCCAATGCCACGGCAACCGCTTCAGTCATTGCAGCCAACCCTGACCCTTATCCGCCCGGTGGTGGGACGTTGGCTCTCTTAGACCCCTTGCACGATAATAGCCAGGGCCACAACTGGGACACTAATGCAACCAACTGTGCCTTCAGTGGTGGAACCTACCATGTGAGTGCACCAGGCACACCCTTTTTCGCATCCTGCGCTGCCAGGTCTACTAACTTCAGCAACTTCATCTATGAGGTGCAGATGACGATCATCAAAGGCGACGTTGGCGGCATGATCTTCCGCGCCGATAGTACCAACAAGACATTCTACTTATTCTATATCACGCAAGCTGGGCGTTACGCACTCCGTCTTTGCCCAGGCATCACCTGTCACGACATCGTGCCAGCCACTCCCAGTCCGGCTATCAACTTGGGTTTGAACAAGCCTAACCTGGTGGCTGTGGTGGCTATAGGGAACACGATTACGCTGTACGTGAACCACCAGCAAATCGCCAGTGTGACTGATAGCACCTTTAGCCACGGGCAAATTGGCGTCGTTGCCAGCGCCTTCGTAACCGCCGGTCACCCAACCGAGGCGGTGTATAGCAACGCGAAGGTGTGGATGTTGTAACCCGACCCTTGCCACATATGTTATGCTGTTATCGTAATCACAGCATTATGGGCCATCTACTCTTCACTTATCCTAATATTTAGGAGCATATGATGTCACTCGAAAGACAGCAACTTGGCCGCTATCATTTCGAGCGGCTTCTGGGCAGTGGTGGAATGGGCGAAGTCTACCTGGCCACAGACACCCGCATCAATCGACAAGTCGCTATTAAGGTGATCCGAGCTGACACAAGCCTTTATCGCGACAGCACTGCAGCAAAAGAAGCCACTCGTCTTTTTGAGCGCGAGGCGCGAGGCATCGCGACACTCGACCACCCGTACATTTTGCCTCTGTATGACTACGGTGAGGAGAAAATAAATGGCGCGGGTGGTTCTTATGTCTACATGGTCACACCCTTTCGCCCGGAAGGGTCATTTGCAGCGTGGCTGAGAGAGCACAACGGTAGCGAGCCGCTCTCTCCTTCTGATGTCGCACATTTTGTCCGGCAGGCTGCCGCCGCTCTCCAATATGCACACGACCGCCAGATCATTCACCAGGATGTGAAACCTTCCAATTTCCTTATTCGCTTCGACAACGAGAACCCAAACCGACCTGACCTGCTCCTCGCCGATTTCGGAGTCGCCAAATTCGGTACCGGGACCGCCAACAGCAGCCAGGACATTCGTGGCACCCCTACCTTCATGGCTCCCGAACAGTGGGATGGCCAACCTGTCCCTGCAAGCGATCAGTACGCATTGGCAGTCATGGCTTACGAATTACTGACAGGACACCCACTCTTCCATGGGACCCTGATGCAAATTATTTATCAACACACGCATACTCAACCACAGCCTCCTAGCACGCTCAATCCGCACATCCCTGTCGAGATTGATAGAGTACTCCTGCGCGCCCTGGCGAAAAATCCCGCAGAGCGTTTCCCGTCCATTACCGCATTCGCACAAGCATTCCAGGCCGCATTGTCCAGCGCACATGTAGCAACCGCTGTATACACGCAGGACGCCCTGCATGACGTGGATAGCGGCAATCAACTCGCGTCTCTTTCTGACCATGCCGAGAACAATCTCCCAACCGTTGCGAATCACATTCGATTGCCCATTGCTGATGATCCTATGCCACCCGCTCAACGTGCGAGACGATCTGGCAGGCCTCAACCTAAAGCCGCATACGGCAGACCTCATAACTTCAGGATATCCGCCGACCAGGGCCGCAAGTCCGACTCAGACTACATGGGCAGAACAATACTGCTTTTTGCCCTGGTGCTGGTGCTCATAGGCATTGGCCTGGGAGTTTTCTATTACACCAATCCAAAGCTGGTTAGTAATGGCCAAGGCAACGCCAACGCCACTGTCATAACAGAGCAGAACCCCTATACACATGGCGGGACGTTGGTACTCGATGACCCCCTGCACGATAATAGTCAGGGCCACCAATGGGAAGAGGGACAGAGAGACTTTGGCTTCTGTCAGTTCACAGCAGGTGCGTATCACGTGAGCGAACCACAACAAGGGTTTTTTCACTCCTGTATCGCGCTCAACACGGACTTCACCGACTTTGTCTATGAAGTACAAATGACGATGATCACAGGCGACTACGGTGGGATCGTCTTCCGCGCAGACCGGGCGACCACACACTTCTACTACTTCCGCATTACAGAGGGCGGAGCATACTCGCTTAGCGCCTATATAGATAAATACCCCAGTCACGCCAGGCTCTTGGGGAGTGGTCACACGTCATCGATCACTATTGGTCTGGAGCGATCGAACCTGATTACGGTGGTAGCACGCGGCAATAAACTTGACCTGTATGTGAATCACCAGCTCGTTGTGAGTGTGAGTGATAGGCTGTATAGCCACGGGCAAATTGGTGTCTTCGTTGGTAACGCTGGCCATTCAGCCCAGGCGGTGTTTAGCGACGCGAAGGTATGGATGTTATAATCTATAGAGAGGTAAAACATCGATGAGAACCCAGTCAATGGATACCAGCCCCGAAGCAGAGCGCGTGCAAATCGAATTGATTCGCAAGGCTTCTCCTGCTAAATTATTTGGTCTCACCAACTCGTTGAGCCGAACTATGATACAAGCATCCAGGAATACTATTCGGCGGCTACATCCAGAAGCCAGCGAGGAAGAACTTGCCCTGATTTTCGTTGAGCTTTACTATGGCAAAGAACTAGCCGATCGAGTACGGGCAGACTTGGAGAGGCGGAAAGGTGGATGAATACACCTTGATACTATGCTCAAGGTCGATGTATTTATCCCCAAAACTCGTCCCTTCGATCAGGAAGAGCTTCGTAGAGTACGACAGGAGGTTTTGGTAGAAGGGACCCGCCCTTTCTATACGGCATCCCCCGAGGGCACCATTCTCAATAAGCTCGAGTGGTACAGAATGGGTGGTGAAGTGTCAGATCGCCAGTGGAACGATATCCTTGGGGTCCTCAAAGTGCAGGGCACGGCACTTGATCTGGCCTATCTCCAGCGCTGGGCAACAAACTTAAAAGTTGCTGATCTTCTGGAGCGAGCATTTGTGGATGCGGGACTTGAAGAAGCTTGAAGTCAACCCTAAAGTCTCTTAAAAAACTGGCTGACCTTGCAGCGAAATCCTGGCAACAGTGGGGTTTCTAGTACGTCATTCTCATCAAGTGTCTTGTCAAGTGTTAAGACAGCATTTTCGCGTCGATAGACTTCCAAACTCTGCCCTTGCCAGTTTACAACCCAATATTCCTTCACGTTACGGCGTGAATACAGTTTGAGCTTGAGTTCGCGGTCTCGACGTTCATTCTCTAAACCAGGAGAGAGGACTTCAACCACAAGTTCAGGCGAAGAATGAAATTTCCCATCTGCTTGCAATGCGGTAGCATACCGCTCATGGCTTATCCAAACCACATCGGGCACCACCGCATTATCATTCGTAAAAATGACCCCTGGTTCAAAAATTGCTATACCATTTTGTGTTTGATTGCTCCATTGATCCAATAAGGCGAATACTCTACCACAAACAATTTGGTGATGCATATGTGGTTGTTTTGCCACGTACAATTCTCCATCAATAATCTCGTATCGGCTGCCGTCATCTGGTAGGAGTTCCAGGTCATCTACCGTCCAGCGTAATGTTTCCATAGTTTTTCTTTCTGCTTCCATTATCTCAAACCAGCGTTGAGTATATTGTAACACACCCGCGATGGTAGTATATCCCTTGCATAGGGAAATCCCATAGGCTCCGCTCGGGCGTCTGATAGAGGTGTTCGCATTTGTTGCCTAATTTGGAAAAATTTAACTCATGTGCTATACTATTTTTCAATCCATATGTACGCACCTTAGCGTCCTCAATATCTTTATACATAAGGGGGAAAAGATGCCACTCGAGGGATTACAGCTTGGCCATTATCGACTCGTGCGTCTCATCGGTAGCGGCGGCATGGGTGAAGTTTACTTAGCCGAAGATACGCGCATCACCCGGCAGGTAGCCATCAAGGTTATGCGCACCGAAGCTGCTCCCTATCCCGATGCAAACGCGACTAACGAAGGCGCTCGCCTCTTTCAGCGCGAGATGCAGGCCATCACTGTGCTCGATCACCCACACATCTTACCCCTGATTGATTTTGGCGAAGAGCATGTCAATATCACAACTATCTCCTATATGGTCATGCCTTTTCGCCAGGAAGGTTCCCTGACCAATTGGCTGCAAGAACGCGGCAATGCTGACACACTCTCCCCACAGGATGTCGCGTATTTTATCTCCCAGGCTGCTGATGCGCTTCAACATGCACACGACCATCAACTGATCCACCGGGATGTCAAACCCTCCAACTTCCTGATACGCAGCAGGGCAGGAGATCCTGACCATCCCGATCTGCTGCTGGCTGATTTCGGCATTGCTAAATTCGCGGCGGCAACGACGACGACAAGTCAGAGCATACGGGGCACTCCCGCTTATATGGCTCCCGAACAGTGGGATGGCCAGCCTGTGCCCGCGACCGACCAGTATGCACTGGCGATGATGGCCTATCAACTGCTGACAGGTAATCTGCCTTTTCAGGGAGGTCCGAGCCAGGTCATGCGCCAGCACTTTACGGCACTCCCGCCGTCACCGAGCACGCTCAATCCACGCATCTCGCCTGCCGTTGACGCAGTGATCCTACGAGCTTTGGAGAAAAAGGCGGAAGATCGTTTCCCGTCCGTCGCCGACTTTGCCCAGGCGTTCCAGGCAGCGGTGCAAGGAAGAGAAGCACCCAGTAGTGCGCTTGCATGGGGCGTTACCCGTGGTGGCGATATCCGGGCCACGCTGGCTATTAGTAGACGAGAGGCGATGGTTGGGACCAGCCGCATGTTGACGCTGCCAGGTGGGCGACGCGTCAGCGTCTTTGTGCCAGAGGGTACACTGGATGGCCAGGTGATCCGCCTGGAAGGTGAGGGTGAATCATCCAGCAGCGGAGGCCCCACGGGGGCATTGATATTGACGATTGCCGTTCAACAGGCGGAAGCGACCCACCCTGTTTCAGATGCTAGCAGTGCTGAGACAACGGTTCGTGCCTCGAATCCGCGCCTACAAGCTATCCCTTCACAGGTCAATACCACTGATTCTACCCTTCCCGCCTCCAACCCGCAACTCCCCTCTATACCTCGAAGTATTCCCTACGAGGGCGTTGATTCTACTTTGCCAGCCTCAAACCAGGGACTTTGGGAAGAGACTCGACCCACTCTCTATGGAACCTACGAGGCCTATGGAACCAGCCCCAGGCGTCCAGGCCTCTCCCCGAGCATGACGATTCTGCTGGTCGGAGTAGTTTTCATTGTGGTTGTGGCGAGCGTCGGCCTCTTTGCAGTGCTGAGGAGTCACCAGGTCCCCAACAACCCTGCGACTGCCACCGCCACCACTCCAGCCAGCCCTACAGGCCAGGCCAACAGCACCGCTACTACGCAAGTCAACGCCACAGCGACGTTCATTGCCCAGAATCTCAATCCCTATCCTCCGAACACCGGGACATTGGTACTTTTTGACCCGCTGAGTGATAATAGTCAGGGCTACAACTGGGGTGAGGGGACGAATGACACTAGCGGTTGTCAATTCACAGGAGGAGCATATCAGGTTAGCATAGCAGCAAATACTGCGCAGTTTTGTACTGCCCATAATCTTGACGTTAGTAACTTCGCTTTTGAGGTGCTGATGACGATCATCCAGGGTGACTGCGGCGGCATTGTCTTCCGCTCCGATCATGCAGAACTCAATGGATATTTTTTACGCGTTTGTGCTGATGGGCGCTACAAACTCTTCCTCACTGTGAATGGCAAGGTTAACAACTATGTGACATCCTCCCGTTTTGGTTCAGCATTTAACACTGGCCTGAATCAGTCAAATCAGATTGCCATAGTAGCCAACGGGAGTACCATCACTTTGTACGTAAATCGTCAACAAATCGATACTCTAACTGACAGTACCTACAGTACTGGTCTGATCGGCGTGGGTGCCTACGACGAGAAAGTTACCAGGGCAACCGTAGTGGCGTTCAGCAATGCACGGGTGTGGAAGGTGTAAGTCTGGCACCATTAGAATGTTCTGGTATTCTGAACACGGAAGGAGGGAACGATGCCACTGGAAGGACAGCAACTGGGTCATTACCGACTGGTACGCCTCATAGGCAGCGGCGGTATGGGTGAGGTCTACCTGGCCAGGGATACGCGCATCAATCGAGAGGTAGCCATCAAGGTCATACGGACTGAAGTTGCTCCCTATCCCAATGCCAACAGCACCAAAGAAGCTGCACGTCTCTTCCAGCGAGAGATGCGCGCCATCACCATGCTCGATCACCCAAACATCTTGCCCCTGTGGGATGTTGGTGCTCTCTGATCCGTTAAGAGATAACAGCAAAGGCTACAGATGGGCTGAACGTAGTGGCGCTTGTCAATTCAGAGGCGGGGCCTATCATATAAGCGAAGTACAACATACATTGTCCCAGACCTGTACTGCTCACGGTCTCAACGTGAGCGACTTCGCTTTTGAGGTACAGATGACGATTATCAAAGGGGACTGTGGTGGGCTCGGCTTGCGCGTGGATATTGCTAAAAATAATTCATACATCTTACAAATTTGTGCCGATGGGCACTACAAGCTCCTCCTCTATGTCATGAACCCCCGCATGAATGCCGGGGGCTTGCAGTATCCCTTAACCGACACGGCGATTATTCCGCCGTCTCTCAGGACCCACAATAGGCACCATGACGGGTGCCCTTGAAATGTTGATCGCAGCATTCCGGTCAGCGTTATCGGTATGACTGCACTGTTGACAGACAAAGCAGGCTTGACTCTTGCGGTTGGCTTTCTCGCAGTGTCCACACACACTACACGTTCTGGAGGTGTAGGCAGGGTCTACTGTGTGGAGAGGGACACCTGCAAGAGTTGCCTTGTACGACAAGAAGAAACGGAGTTGCCAGAAGGACCAACTGCTATGCTTCGCACGCTGGGATTTTCTAACCGTGCGTTCCGTACGAGTACGGATGTGCCTTAAATCCTCGAGAGCGATAGCCTGATTGTTGGCTTTGGCCTTCTGCACAATGCGTTTGGAAATCACATGGTTGGTGTTTTTGCGGAACCTGGCTTCTTTGCCGGAGAGCTTTTTGAGATGGCGCGAAGCCGACTTCGTCCCGTGCTTCTGCAAGCGTTGGCGAAGTGCGTGGTGGCGTTGACGAACCTTTTCTACTTGCTCACCACTGAACGTTTCACCAGAACTGTCAGTAGCCAGGTTGATGATGCCGAGATCGACGCCGAGAGTTCCATCGGGAGTATCCGGCATGGGTTCTGGCACCTCAAGGGTCACAGCCAGGTAGAATGTTCCGTTGCGATAGATGAGATCAGCTTGTCCCTTCATCGCTGACATTTGGGACTGCTGATAGGCACCGAAACGGAATGGGACAAGCACACGGCCAGAGATCGTCAAGAGGGACACGGTGTCAATGCCCTTGAAGGACATGACCCGCTCATCATAGACGAGAGCACCTAGGCGCCTGAAGGTGGGTTTGATGCTCTTATCCCGCTTGTAGACATCGGTTGTTTTGCTGATGGCACGGATCGCCAACTGAGCAGGCAGATGATAGGTGCTACGAAGTTCACCATAGGTCATCTTCTGCAACTCAAACTTGTTGGCAACCTTGGCCTCAAAAGCCTGCTCTGCAATGTAGTCACAAGCAGCGTTAAAAGCATGCATGGTGTCAAGCAGTGCTTGAGCCTGTTCAGGTGTAGGAGCGAGCTTCAAGAGCATCGTTTGTTTCATGGCTTGAGTATAGCACGTTTGAGAGAAGGTGTCAAATGGATAGCAGTGGGAAGGTTTTCTCTGGCTCTCGCAGCGGGCCATTCCTCCCCCGCTTGAAAGACGGGGGCTTCCTGGCCCGTTTCCTGTAAAAGCTATGTCAAGGTCAACCATACGAGCTAAAGGCTGCTACCGACCACCACCCTGGGCATAGCGACGCGCAACCTCATCCCAGTTGACCACGTTCCACCAGGCGTCCAGGTAGTCTGGACGGCGATTCTGGTACTTCAGGTAATAGGCATGCTCCCAGACATCGTTACCCATGACTGGATACAAACCATCCATCAGCGGGCTGTCCTGGTTAGCGGTAGAGATAACCTGAAGCTTGCCGCTCTGGTCGAGAATCAGCCAGGCCCAACCTGAGCCGAAACGCTTGACGCCAACATCCTTAAATGCAGCTTTGAAC
>WNEZ01000831.1_pt1 | contig 27131 bp, 21 predicted proteins | sample 5400521 | NCBI WGS metagenome assembly WNEZ01 (sample SAMN13153339, study PRJNA577476) | soil metagenome | isolation source: 120 cm saprolite under Douglas fir tree site 2 hole 1 replicate 1 | place: USA:California | collected 2015-04-18
TCGTGGCATGCTTGTGTCAGCTGGGATAGGCTGAGAGGTCTGGGCATGTGATGCGGTGTGACGCAGCCATCCGACGCGTGAACCAATTAGGAAGCTGACGGCAATGGTTGCGAGAATGGCGAGAGATCCGAGGACAAGGGTCCAGGCTTCATAGGGAGGGCGGCGAGCGGGCAGAGGGCTCGCCGCGATGAACTCAGGCGGCGTGAATTCGGGCGCGATCAATTCGGGCGCGATGAGTTCGGGCGAAGCGGCCGTGGCGACGGGCTTGCGCTGACTGAGTTTGATCGCGGCTTGGCGAACGCGGGCGCACTCCTCGGCGAAACCCTCGAGCAGTTTCTGGTCGGAACTGGAGAAGGCGGCGGGAGAGGTGGAAAAGACTTCCAGGACTCCGGTGAACTGTGCGTTGTTGATGTCGAAGACAGGAACGATGAGGATGGAGCGGATGCCGAGACGGCGGGAAATGGCGGGGTCGACGCGGGGATCGAACTCGGTATCGACGGAAAGCTGGGGCTGACGAGTTTGAAGACAGGCGCCGGAGAGGCCGTCGCGAGTGTTAAGCGGGATGCCGAGATCAGGGGCGAGGTGTCCGGTGGCGGCGCGGCAGACCATCTCGTCGCCGCGGGCCAGGGCTAGGGCGGCGGCGCTGGCGTGGGTGGCTTCGGCAGCGCGGACTACGAGTTCGTTGAAGACTAAATCGAGAGCGAGGTCGAGTGGGAAACCGGCGAGGAGGTTCTCCTCGAGGAGGCGGGTCAGGTCAGAATGCGACTCGTCAGGGCGGAAATCGGACCTCGACATAGGATGCGGGAACATATCTTGTTCCGGCAGCCTGCGATGAAGCGGCGGAAAACAGGCTCAAAGGGGAGTTTCCCGCGAAATGCGGGGGAAGTCAATCGGTACCGAGAGATTTGATCGTTGGCGATTTTCTAGGGGTGGGGAGCGATCCGCGTCTTTCGGTTTGAGCGCACGGGCACGCGGGCTGGTCGGAATCCACCAATCTTGAACTCCGTCGTTGTTTTGACCAATCTGCATCAATCTGATACGTTCAACAGGATCACGCGCCAGCGCCACTAACTATGACGGATTCACGTTTATCAGAGCGCAATCAAGCCGAGATTGAACGCAGTGCATCCGAGGCCAGCAAGGTCGTTCTGAAGCCCACTCAACGAGCTCAGATTGACCGTTACTTGAATCCTCCAGCGGATACACCTTATGGACTCGAGTACGCCTTTCACCTACTAGGAGATGTCCGCGGCAAGACCGTACTCGACCTCGGCTGTGGGACAGGGGAAAACATTGTCCTATTGCTCGAGCATGGCGCTCAGGTCATTGGCATGGACATCTCTCCGGACCTGATTGCCATCGCCCAGAAGCGCCTGCACGACGCCAATCTGGAAGCATCCCTCGCGGTCGGTGATGCGTACCAGACTGGTCTGCCGGATGAGTCTGTCGACGCAATTTTCTCCATGGCGCTCATTCACCATCTCGACATAAAACTTGTGCGCGACGAAATGTGGCGGGTTCTCCGCAAGGGCGGCGTCATTATCCTCAGGGAACCTGTCCGATTTTCCAAGGGATATGCCTGGGTGCGAAGTTTGCTGCCCCCACGCGAAGACATTTCGGAGTACGAGCACCCCCTGACCCGAGAAGAACTGGCCATCATGACCCAGTCTTTCAGGGTTGAGGCGGCCCGCTATTTCCGCCTGCCAATCGTACCTCTGGTCTCTCGCGTACTGCCCTCGAAGGTTGATGTCGCGTGGCGAGCGAGTAACTGGATACTCCAGCGTTGGTCTGCAGCTGAGCGTTATGCCTCAGGGATAGTTACTAAGCTGCAAAAAGTAGGATAGTAACTTACGCTGGCTACTCTTTCCACATCCTCAGAGTAGTGCCTCAATTCCGGCATCCACCAAGATTCGAACTACTGCGCGGTCTCGGTGAAGACGGCGGGAGAGGCCACTCCAGTGGCCGTGACGGTGATGGTGATGGTTCCGGAGGACGGCGGGAGCGTATAGAACTGGGTTACCGTTCCGGAGTTGCTGGTGACGCCGGGATTGGCGTAGGAGTAAGTGCCTCCGGCGCCGCCGTCGTCAAAGCCAACATTGACGCCGGGAACCGGGTTACCGTATTGATCGGTGACGAGGACGGTGAGGCCCTGGGGTAACTGCGCTCCCGCAGGAGCGAACTGATTATTGCCGCTGGTGATGGCGATGTTGGCGGCGGGCCCGGCAACCGAGTACTCGATGAATGCGGTGTTCTTGAAACCAGCGGAACTGGCGGTGACGGTGACGGTAGAGACGGTGGTGGGCAACTGCAGCGTCGTACTCGCCAGGCCGTTCGCGTCGGTGACCACGGAAGACGGATTGGGAATTGCTCCCTTGTTGGCAGTGAAGTTGATGGTGACCCCGGAGACGCCGTTCTTGTAGGCGTCCTGGGCCTGCGCGATGACGGCGTTGGCCAGATTGGAACCGGCGGCACCGGTTTGTTTCGCTCCGCCGTAGGCAGTGATCTTTACTGCGGCGGCGGGCGTAGCGGTGGCGGTCGTGGTGACATTGCCGAAGCCGGTTCCGGAAACGGTCAGTGTGTAGGTACCCGCTTTTTGGGGAACTGTGTAAGTCGTGGAAGCGTTGCCATTGGCATCGGTGACCGCGGGGTTGGGATTGAATGCGCCGCAGGCGGTGGTACCGGGTTTGCATCCATCACTGAAATTCACGGTGGCGCCGACGTCGGGTTGTCCGTTATATGGGTTGTCAGCCTCGACCTGGATGGGCGCGGCGAGCGTGGTGGCGACGGTGGCCGTCTGGGCGTTGCCTCCGGTGATGGTGACGACGTGAAACAGTCCGTAGGCTTCGAGACTATTTTTGGTGCCGACATAGACCTTGCCGTTGATCACGGTCTGCGTCACAAAATGACCGATGGGCGGCAACTTGTCACGTCCATTGGGGGCCTGATTCGTCGTATAGAGCAGTTTAAGAGAAACCGCGTCAAAGGCGAGCAGTTGACCAGTGGTGACCCACAAAACTCCGTTGCTCGTGCCATTGGCGGAAATGGACGGGGAGGGACTGCCGGCATAGGTCGCGCTCGTTTTCCGCGGAGTGCCGAGCAGTCCCCCGGACAATGGAAAAGCCATGAGCGGAGAAGCATTGGGAGCGAAATACAGGGTGTTATTCCAGTAGGCGGGAGACCCGAACAGCACGTCGTTGGTGGTGCCCGGTTTGAGAGTGACCTCCTGAAGAACCTGACTGTCGTTCGTAGAGAACATTCCCAGGTTGTCGCGATTGAGAACGTAGACGATGCCCTGCTTGCCGCTGGCGACGAGTTCATGGGGATAGGGGCCGTCTTGATCGGGAAGGATGACTGCTCCGGTGGAACTTAAATCATAATCGTGGGTGTTGAGGTAGGCCACGCTCCACGGGGTGAAATAGTCGGCGACCGTGAGATCGGGGGAAAGCTTCAACACGCTGTTGCAGTAGGTCTGGCCACCGCTGGGGACATCGAACCCGTTGCCGCCAGCTTCTGCGGTCTCCACGAAGATGTTGCCGGCTGCATCGGCGGCGAGACCGACCCCGGCTTGCCAGATGGAAGTCAATCCGTAGTCGGGCGAGGTGTTGAAGACGGCGAGCTGCGACAGACTGGTAGCGTCGTAGGAAAGAACCCAGCCGCTGTTGCCGTCGTTGCAGGAGTTCGAGCCGAACCCCAGGTAGAGGACGCCGTTGAGCAACAAGAGGCCTGGGCGGTTTTTCTGGTGCTTGCTGTTGAAGACGGTGAGGTGTCCTGCATTACTCGTGCTGGTGGCGGTGATCAGAACGGGGCTGCCCGGTTGCTCGTTGCCGGTACTGATGTCGAGGGCGTGGAGTTGGTGACGGACGGTTGCGTTCAGGACAGTCTTGGCCACCAGATACATCGTGTTGGTGGTGGGATCGATGACCGGGGTTGAGACGATGCCTTCCTGGTTGTAACCGGGACCGGTGCCGCAGGGGAGATATATACCGCTGGCAGTTGTGCCACCGTTGAGTATGCTGGTGTACCAGAGCTGAGCGCCGTTGTCGGCATCAATCGCGTAGACAGAATCGGCCTGGGTAACGACGTAGACGACGTTATGGGTGCCTTGGCCGGGAATGTTCACGTTGGGCATATAAAGCGGCTGGGCCATCACCACATAGTCGACGGGAACGCTGAAGAGACGGCCGAAGCTGTTCTTGCTAACGTTGGTGGGCGTGAGTAGAGTTTCGTTGGTGTTAGCGCCGCTGCGGCTGATATCGGCGCGGCTGGTTAGGAAAGGCTGCTGTGCGAACGAAGACGACAGAAAGGCGCTGCAGACGACGACCAGAGTCAGACAAAGATTGCGGACAGGCGTTGCACGGGGCGTGGAGCTGAACATCGAATCACCAGGGGACCGGGACGACGCACCGGAACGGATCTTCCTAACGTCATGTGACAAAAAGTGGCGCATCGCTTCGTTCCCTATTAACAATCAAACCGCCAGGGGTTTCCCTGTAAACAGCACTTGGAACGCCGGAGAACGAACCTACACGGGGAAGAAAGTATTTTACCGAACCGCAACAATTGGATGCACTTTTATACCCCGGAAGGCGGTGACATCACAATGCCACTTATTGGGTAGATGCAAAATCTTGCACATTCTGCGCTTCTTGCGAGTGGGCACTCCGCGGAAGCTCGGGCTCGCCCCCTAAGATTCCTCCTGGTATTCCACCTCGATCACGGGTGCAGTGGCAACCTGAGGCGGCTGCAACTGGACAGGGCCCCCAAAGTCCGAGACCTTGAACACACGGCCAGTCTTGTAGGCCCAGAGCACTCCAATGCCATAAATCAGGAACGCCGCTCCAATTTCCATCACCATCTGGATCAGGTTCCTGGGAGTAAAGAACCTGTTCGCCAGCCAGACCACTCCAACGAGTGGCAAGTTCAGTAGAAGCGGCAACGAATACGACTGGCGCACGAAACTGGTCACGGGCACGCCGAGCTGTTTCTTTAAATGGCGCGGCATGAAGAGGAGGAATGTGCAACACAGCGGAATCGCCGTGCCCAACGCGTCACCCACCACGCCCCACGCCGGAACCAGCGCAATACTCAGAATCAAGTTAGCGATCCCCTCGATCAGGGTAACTTTTGCCAGCGATTGATGCTTGCCGATGCCGAACAGCACTCGCCCCGAAGCCGACTGCATGAGCATCAGCGCGAAGGGAATAATCAGCACCACCAACACCGGGTAACTGTGCGGAACGTAGCGGGCACCCATCCAGATCCGGATGATGTGTTTCCCGAGCAGAACCAGAATTACCGTGATGGGCAGAATCAGCAGCGCACACACACGGTTTCCCGCGATATAAAGCTTCCGCAGGTGGTCCAGATCGCCCTTCGCCTCCGACTGGCTCGACATGGGGACAAAAATCTGCGCCAAGCTTGCGACGAATTCCTGCGCGTAATCCACGATCCGCGCGCCGATCGAAAAATAAGTAATTGCCACTGTAGACATCATTGAGCCCAGCACCAATTCGTCGGTGCGGAAGCGCAGCCGTCCAGCCACGATCACAAGAAACGTCGTTCCACCATAGGTAGCCATGTTGCGGAAGGATTCTTTGTTCACGTAGCGCAGTCCGAGTGGCACGGGGCACAAGCGGAAGACGATGATTGCGCGCACAATTGAAGACAGGATGGGCAGCGCCACCGTTATCATTGCAACTGTGATCAGCCCGCAGCCGCGATTCAAGAAATACACGATCAGCGCCGCCCGCAGCAGGGTCGATCCGATGCTTGTCCAATTCAGGATGTAAAACCGTTGCAAGCCTTCCAGCATGCCGCCGAAAACGCCCAACGGAAAGCCGAGGCTGACCGACGCTCCGACCACTAACAGCAACAGGCGCGACTGCGAATGCATTTCGGGCGGAATCTTAAACAGGTGTCCAGCCGACGAACTGAGCCAGACGGTCAACGCCATGCTCAAGAGGCCAATGCCGGTGTAGCTAAACAGAGCGGTGCTGACGAACTGCGCGAGCTTCGCCCTATCGCCGGTGGCTGTGTATTTTGAGACGTAGCGAATGATGGAGGAGCGGATTCCTAGATCAAATAGTCCGTAATAACCCGTGACCGAAAAAATCAAAACCCAGATGCCATAGGCGGCATCGCCCAGCCGGTGCAAAATGAACGGCGACAGAAAAATCCCAACCAACACGTTCGTGGCCAGCGCCGACCAACTGGAGCCGACGTTTTTCAAGATCTGCGATTTTTCGTACTTCCGCATCCGCCCCGGCCCGTTCCCGTTTCTCGCGCCTGATTCTTAGCGACTAGTTCCTTAGCGCCCTGGTTCTTATTAATATTTTTATAGATAGGCCGCATAACGCAGCCACTGTTCGACCAGTTTCATTCCGTCGCCAAACCGTACCCGCGGCTCGTAGCCCAGCATCTTTCGCGCTTTCTCGATGCTGAAGAACACCGTCGTGCTCTGAGTCGCTTGCGTCACCGCATCCGGAATGAACATTCCATTCGCGGACTTCGGCACCGCGCGTCGCACACCGAAGCGCGCCCGCAGCCGTTCCCGCTTCTCTGGGGGCAGCGAAGTTATCCAGCTCCACGCTTTCTTCATCGCCGCTTCCGTTAGTGGAATCTGCATCAGCATCTGGCGGAATTCTTTGCTGCGTGCCACTCGTGCCGTTGCCTTCATCGAGCCGAGCAGCAGTCCGGAACTCCCGCCCCGGCTTGCTACGATCTCCGCCCGTGAAATTTCCCTCACTTCCGGCGGCGATTCCAGCAGCGCCATATGCGCCCGGATGAAATCTCCCCAGCTCACACGCTCGCCATCGGTGATGAAGAAAGCCTGATTCAGCGCGCGGTCGTTTTCCAGTCCGAGCACCATGGCGTCAATCAGATTGTCCACGTAGGTCGTGTTACAGGCGCCGTTCCCGCCTTCGATGAAAGCCACGCGCCGTGCGCGCAGATCGTCCATCAGCCGCGTGGACCATGCCGAGTAGGGCCCCCACACGATCGAAGGCCGCAGGATCACCACCGGCAGTCCGCGCTTGCCGTAGTCGAGTACAACTTTTTCCGCCGCCGCTTTGTTGTCGCAGTAGGCATCGCCGGTCCGCCGCAGCGGTGCATCCTCAGTCTCCGATCCCGGAGGGGGTGTGATCCCGTAGATGGCCGCCGTGCTGACATGGATGAATCGCTTCACCCCGGCCTCGTGCGCCACCGCCAGCATGTTTTCGGTCCCCCGGACGATGCTGCTCGCGGGACCCAGTCCGCAGTGGACCACAACCTTGGCCTCGCCGAGCGCTTGCCGCAGCGATCCGCGCTCCAGCAGATCCCCCGGGCAGAGTTCGACGGGCATGCGCGCGATTCGCGCCGCGCGATGCATTCCGTGTACCAGCGCACGAACTTTGGGTACCCCGGCCTGCATCATCCGTTCGCAGACGCGCCCGCCGATGAATCCAGTAGCACCGGTCACGAAGACGGTCTCGTTGCGCCAGTTCATGTACGCGCCCCGTTGTTCGTCGTTACGATCGTTTTCCCGGTTGTTGTCGCGGTCGTCGTCCCGGACTTTGTGCCGGACTCGGCCCCGCTCTCTGCCCATGGTTCCGCGATCCGCCGCTTGTGGGCGTAGCAGCTCTCGATCAGTTCCAGCACCCGGACCGCCTGCCAGCCATCCACCTCCGGCTTGCCGCGGTTCGCGACGCTTTGTACGAAATTGTCGAGCTGCCGCCAGTACGAACTGCCGCCCGGAAAATTTTCCAGCCGCAACGTCTCGCTCACCGGAGCACCGCCGAGCGCGCGATGGATCACCACCACTTCCGGATCCTGCACGGAAATCTCCGCGCTGGCGACGGTGCCACGCACCAGTATCCGGTTTTTCAACGTGAAAGTGCGGCTTATCCGCAAATGTCCGGGAGTGTCCTTGTTGAGTGCTGACGGCTGAGTGCTGATGGCTGCCTCATGGCCCGCATGCTTTACGTCGAGAAACAGATTCGCCTCGATGCCACTGCCCCAGTCGTCGTCCTGATAGTCGAACGAAGTCACTGGCCCGAACCAATCGATCACGCTGTCCAGCATGTGGACGCCGAAATCCACCAAGGCGCCGCCGCCCGCTTTGGCGCGGTCAAAATAAAATCCCGACGCGCTGCGCCAATCGAACGCGCCGCCATATTGAAAGTCGTAGTTTTGAATCGAACCTAGCAGGCCCTCTTCGATGATCAGCTTAAGCACGGGATGGCTCGCCGCAAAACGGCGGTTCATGCCCACGGCAAGCACGAGCTTCTTTGCTTCCGCGAACTCGGTGCAGGAACGCGCTTCCGCCGCTGTAATCGCCAGTGGCTTCTCGCACAGCACATGCACGCCCGCCCGCAGGCAATCCATATTGCTGGAGACATGCAGATGGTTGGGCAGCGCGTTAATGACCGCATCCACATGTCCCAACACTTCGCGATAATCCGCTACTGCTTTACAGCTCAGCCCGCGATTCTGGATCAATGCGTTGGCCCGCGGCAGGTCGGTGTCCACGAGCGCCACCAAATGCACGCCGGGATGTGCGCTGACAGCGGGAATATGCTCGCTGCGGGTGATTGCTCCGCAGCCCAGAATGGCCAGCCGGATCGGCTCCGTCATCCCCGCGGCTCCCCGCGCTGCTCCGCAACGACCGCCACTGCTGCCGATTGCGTCTCCGCACTCTCGACTTTTCGCGTGGACAGCTCATAGCCCAGCTGCACCATGACATTCCCCCACGCCGATTCAATCTCCGCCACCGATTCCGGACGCAGTTTGCTCCTCCATGCCCCAGCCGATGCAGTGCGGATGAACGGGATGTCGCTGCGCTTGTCTTTGGTCGAAACCCAGTCCTTCGCCTGCGTTTTCTCCATCTCCCGCATGCGGTCGGCCGAACTGCGAGCGAGAGTTGTTTGCAGCAGTTCGGGCGATGCGTCGATCCCCAGAAACTCTGCGATCCGCGTTAGTTCCTGCTCCGGACGAGCTTTCATGTCTTCGTACCGCAGCAGAAGAAATCCTGGCCGCGCGCCGCGGGCGAAGACCCAGCTGGCCACGTTTTCTCCCCAAGTGCCCCAGCCCGCCGAAATTAAACGCCCGGTCACGAAATCCCCGATGTAGCGTTCCAGCGAATAACTGTCTTCGATGTGGCGGTACTTGCGCGAGAAATCGTAGTAGGAAAGAGCCACGTCCCGGGGATCGCGCACGATGTAGATCACACGCGGATAGCGCGGATCGAAATACGAGTGGCTCTTGATCGTCCGCGGACTTGAAATGCCGCGCATATAGCGGCTCGACTGTGCTTCGGCGTCGGGCACCAGCCGCTCGATGTTGGCGAAAGTTGCCGCTTCCTGCGAATACAACAGGTTTGCCACCAGGAAGCGCGTCCAGGTGTTACCCGATCTCGGATACGACACGATGAACGTATCGTCGGGACGGACCGCCAGCGTGCGTCCCGCGATGTCCCGTCCCAACGCGTATTTCAATACCCGCCTGATCCCGTAGATCATCGTGACGGTCCGTTGAGCATGGTTTCCACAAACCCAGAATCGAAATTCGTCGTCTTTGTTACCGTTGTCGCTCTCGCCGGGAACAGGAGTTCGTATCCCAGATGCGTCATTAAATGTCCCCAGGCGGCTTCCAATTGCGCCACCGCGCCTTCCGGGAAACCCGTCCTCCAGCCTCCGGCCTGGGCTGAGCGTACAAAGGGAACATCCTGGCGGGTACTCTTGGTCGAAGACCAGAGGTGCGCCTGTGACTTCTCCAGTTTCCGCATTTCATCGGCTGAGCTGCGCCGCACCGCGTTCGCAATCCGCTCCGCATCCGGTGGGATTTCCAGGAACGACGCCACTTTTTTCAGTTCGCGCGCAGCATCTTCCAGCATATCTTCGTAGCGCAGCAGCAGGAATCCTGGCCGGTTCTCGCGCGTCGCCAGCCACGAGGCAACATTTTCGCCCCACGATCCGTAGGGGCTGGTCTCGCCGGCCACAAACCGCGCCACAAATTTCTCCGGCGGATAGCCGTCCTCAATGAGGCCGCGCTTGCGGTGAAAATGGAACTGCGACAGTGCTACATCGCGCGGATCGCGCACCACGTAGATCACGCGTTTGTAGCGCGGATCGAAATACTGGTGGCTCTTGATGATCCGTGGCCGCGGCATCCTTGCCATTTCGCGCTTCGAAAGCGACTCCGGATCCGGCGTCAGACGATTGATGTTGGAAAAATCCGCAGGAGTTTTCGGATACACGAGGTTGGCGATCAGAAACCGGGTCCAGGTATTGCCCGACTTCGGAAAAGAAAGAATGAATATGTCATCCGGCCACACCTCCAGATTGCGTCCTGGGTGGTGCAAGCCCAGCGCCCGCTGTATTCCACGGATCAGCCTTTGCATCATAGGTTGAACCTCGGTTGAACCTCTCGTTGTCCTGAAAAGTCCTGAAAACTGCGTCCTGACATTGTCCTGACCGACTACCCGCCGGGACCTTCGGGGAGACGCGGCTTGTGCCCTGGTAGCCGCGCTGCTTGGGGGCGTCCACTTACTTCACGTTTGCTTCGTTTCCAGTTCGGTTGATTGTAGCTGATGTTTGCAGCTGCACGTTCCCGCCCTCGCTTGGCCCGTTTCCGTTTGGCCCCTGTCTGGCAGACCGCGCTCTCTGCTCGTTTCTCCGAGCCAACCGCGTCTCTTGCATGCGCAGAAAACGGCGGACTGCCCACGGCGCAATCCCCACCGCCAGTGCTACTCTCCGGCTCCTCCCGTCCTGCAACAGGGCTGCTGCTTTGCCCGCCGCCAGGCGCGCTTCCGGGTAATGGCCTTCCCGCAAGTAGCGTTTCACCAGGTCCATCTGGAAGAGTCCCTCTGTCCGCGCAATCAGTTCCTGAGTCGTCCTTTTCTGTTTCGCAGAAACCGGCAGGGTCGCCAGCACCTTCTTGTAGATCTCGATTAGCGCCTGCTTGAGGAGTAAGGGGTCGGAGGAGAGTCCGCCGGCAAGCAGCCGGTGTTCAATGCCGACCTGGCGGAGAAGATCCATCTTCGCCCCGCGAAACGACATGCGCAGCCAGAGGTCGAAGTCTTCGCAACGGCGATAGCGTTCGTCGAACAGTCCGGCATCGATCATCGCCTGCCGCGAGGCCACCATGGCTGATGTCGTGATGGCGCATTCTTCCGTCAGCAGCTTCTCGAACGTCACCGGTGGACTCTGCGGTTGCCGCTCGAAGGACCGGCCAATATGCACTCCGTCCCTCAGATGGTAGGAGTCGGAGTAAACCAGATCCTGGCCGCGCTTCTCAAGCAGCGGAACCAGACTGGCGAGATGCTCCGGCAAATAGATGTCGTCGCTATCGAGGCAGGCAATGTACTTGCCTCGCGCCGCTCGGATCGCCGTGTTGCGCGCCCCCGATGGACCTCGATTTTCTTGCCGGATGTAAATCAGCCTCTCGCCGTAGCTCCGGATCGCCTGTTCTAGCGCCTCTGTATCTGGCGAGCCGTCGTTTACCAGCACGATCTCAAAGTTTGGATATGTCTGCCCGAACACCGAATCCAGCGTTGCCCGGATCCGCCCAGCCGCCTGATACGCAGGAATGATGACGCTCACCAGAGGTTGTTGCTCGTCCAAGATGCACACTCTCCCAGGACCAGATCCAGCATGCTATAGTCCAAAACCGCTCCGCTCCCTTAATCTAACTGTTTGATTTTAATGGATGTTTACGCCGGTGGGAAGCGACACGGTAACCTCTTGGGCACGTGACCATCAACTATGGGTAATTTGTTTCCTTCTTTTGCCCCGGCCGCCTACCAAACATTTTTATGCTGCCCCAAAGCGCCGGTTTTACTTTGCGGGATGACCCAGTTTCGCATATCCTAAAATCCAGCGCTGCTATATGAGTAACTCCGTAGAGGTAGCTCCGCTCCTTGCGACGAGGGAGGATCGGTTGTCGTCCAACTCGCCCCGTTGGCAGGCAGTAGCGCTGCTGCTGCTGGTTACCTGGCTCTACGCCTCGATTCTTGCCCACCTTTTCCTGCAGTGGGTCGGGCCTTCCCGCGACCCGAACTTCGAACATGGAATCTTTGTCCCCCTCTTTGCTCTGTTTGTCCTCTGGCAGGACCGCAAGAGACTGGGAGCAATTTCGCCCGCCCCATCATGGGCGGGGCTTCCGCTGATAATACTGAGCTTGCTTATGCTGGTTCTGGGAGTCTTGGGGGCGGAGTTGTTTTTCTCGCGAGTTTCGCTCCTGATCCTGCTGGCAGGCCTGATCATTCTGTTTCAGGGATGGACGTTCTTTCGCGCGGTCTTGTTCCCCTGGGCTTTTCTGATTCTGATGATCCCGATCCCGAACCTGCTCCTGCAGCAGGTCACCTTTCCCCTTCAGTTGCTCGCTTCTAAGCTGGCCACTGACCTGCTCGAACTAGTCGCAGTTCCCGTGCTGCGGCAGGGGAATGTGATCTATCTCGCGGCCATGCCGCTGGACGTTGCGGAAGCATGCAGCGGAATCCGTTCCCTGCTGACGCTGGTAACGCTGGCCATCATCTACGGCTACCTGATGGAGACTCGTATGTGGGTGCGCGTGGTACTGGCACTCTTAGCGGTGCCGATCGCGGTGGCAGCCAACGGCTTTCGCATTTTTGGCACCGGGCTGCTGGTGCAGTACTGGGATCCGGATAAAGCAGAGGGATTTTTCCATACCTTTTCGGGATGGCTGATCTTCGTGGTGGCGCTGATCATGTTGTTCGCTGTGCACCGCGTGATCTCGCTCATCTGGAAGAGCGGCCCGGCGGCACCGCGTAACCTCGCGCATGTGGAAGAACAGCCCACAGGCTACATCCGCGTGAAGTCCCGTCCACTTCGATTCGGAATTGTGGCCGTAATCATGTTGGCTACGGCGCTCGTGCTCCAGGCCCATTCGCGCAGCGAGTTCTTCCCGCCGCGAGCGCTTCTGAGTTTCCTGCCCCTTCAGATTGACGGTTGGAAGGGGACCGACATCCCTCTCGACCAGGACACCCTCGACATCCTCGGGGCCGGCGAGTTTCTGGTACGCGAGTACGAGAACGCGAGCCAGCCGCAACCGTTGATCAATCTCTTCATTGCATACTTTCCGACGCAAAAGGCAGGCGACACGATCCATTCGCCGAACCACTGCCTGCCGGGCGCGGGATGGGTTCCGACTTCGCGGGAGGTGGTTCAGATTGGGCGTCCCGACGGATCTTCGTTCCCCGTCAACCGATACGTGGTTTCAAAAGCGGGAGAGCGGCAACTGGTGCTGTACTGGTTTCAGGCGCATGGCCGCGAGGTGGCCAGCGAGTACCAGGCCAAATACTATCTCGTGTCCGATTCGGTTCGCATGAATCGCAGCGACGGCGGACTGGTGCGCCTGATGACCCCAATGCTTGACGGCGAGTCTCCCGATGCCGCCCAGGCCCGCCTGATGAAGCTTGGGTCGCAGTTCCTACCGCTGCTTGACAGTTACATTCCGCGCTAATTCGGAGCGAGAACCACGTAGGGACAGCCGCCCTCGGCTGTCCACGCGAGCGCAGCTCGCGAAGACGTTCCGTTCATACTAAAACTCAAGAGCGTCGCGGGGCTTCGCCCCGCTGGACAGCCGAGGGCGGCTGTCCCTACGTGTGCTTCGCTAGGGGTGAAGGCGACTCTCCGTAGATTTCTGCTTCCGCATCTGCGCGAACGCCTGGGGCAGAAAGCGCACCAGATCCGTAGCCACCAGAGAATTCTCGCCGACGGATTCACTGGCCAGGTCCCCCGCCAGTCCATGAAGATAGACGGCGAGAGCGGTGGCTTCGAGCGCATGCTGCGGATGTTGCGCGATCAGGCCCGCTACCATCCCCGTCAGAACGTCTCCCGTGCCTCCGGTTGCCATGCCCGGATTGCCGGTGGGATTCACCCACACGGTGCCATCGGGCGCTGCGACTAATGTGCGATGTCCCTTGAGCACGACAATCAGTTCATGCTCGCGGGCGAAGTTGCGCGCGACTTCCAGGCGGTTCGCTTGAATTTCGGCAATGCTCAAGCCGGTCAAGCGCGACATTTCCCCCGGATGCGGGGTGATGACGAGGGTTCGTCCGCGGCCGTTCAGTTGGCTGGCCGATCCTTCGAAGGCGTTCAGCGCGTCCGCATCCACAACCATATTGACGACCGAATTGGCGACCGGCGACGTGTCGCCGCGCTTGGCGATCGCGCGCACGAATTCGGCGGTCTCGGAATTGCGCGAGATGCCCGGGCCAATCGCGAGCGTCTTGCGTTCCAGCAGCGAATCGAGGCCTGCTCCGAGCGCTCGCAATGAGATCGTGCCCTGTTCCGTTTCTGCCAGCGGCTCGGTCATGACTTCGGGATGAAAGGACGCTACGATTGCGAGCACGGATCTTGGCGTCGCTACCGTCGAAAGACCGGCGCCCGTTCGGAGCGCCGCAAATCCCGCCATCGCCGCCGCGCCCGCTTTGCCGAGCGATCCGCCGATCACGAGCACATGTCCGTAGCTGCCCTTGTTGCCTTCACGCACCCGGGGCGCGAGCAGCGGAGCGAAATCAGGCGGAGTACTCAGATGAAGTCCGAGTTTCGAGGCGATTGCTTCTGGCGGCGAACCGATGGGCGCGATCACGGTTGGCCCGCTGGTCAACCCGGCAAAAACATGCGCCGGACGCGGAGCAGTGAAGGTCACGATGGCATCAGCACGTGCTTCTTCACGCACCTCGTCACGTCCACCGTTACGGGAGTTAGTCGCTGCGTGTGACCGCATGGCATCGGCGCCCGAGGGAATATCTACGGCGACAATCGGAGCCGAAGCCGCATTCATCTTGCCGATCGCTGCCGCATAGAGTGGGCTGACCGGCGGACGAAAACCTGTGCCAAGGATTGCATCCACAATCACGTCCGCGGCGAAGATTTCCGCCGCATCCAATGAATCGAGCAAACTCGCCTCACGCACGATGAGGGGCGCAATTTTCAGCGGCTGGAGCTTCCGCAGCATGTTCTGAAACATAACTGCCGCATCCCCGCGAAGCTCTTCGGGATCGCACAACAGGAGAACGCGTACCGCACGCCCCGCTTCGACGAGCTTGCGGGCCACGACAAATCCATCGCCACCGTTGTTGCCTTTGCCGCAGAGAATGCCGACGCGCTCCGCTTGCGGATAATCGGATAGGACGAAACGGGCGACGGCCGAGCCGGCGTTCTCCATCAAGGTGATGGAGGGTACTCCGAAACGCTCCGAGGTGGCGCGATCGATCTCGCGCATTTCCGCCGCGCTCACAATTTTCATAAGATCTTGTCTCGCACGCCGGCCGCGTTGCTCCTCGCAAAATCCGAGTATAGACCGCGTGGCGTCCCCACGCCGCGACCTTGCTAGTGGAGCGCCGGGCGTCCCCGCCCGGCCACGTAGCTGCCAAAGGACGGGCGAGACGCCCGTCGCTCCACCGCATGACTTAAATTAACTACGTGCAGCGACGTCGAATTGCACAGGGCGCTCGCGGGTTGTTACGATGCCTCATCATCATGCCAACTCTGATTCCGCATCCTACGCGCATCGCATCCGCCGGAAGCAAGCCCAAGGTCATTGAAGAATATGTCGGGCATGTCAACACCGCGACCGCCGGCATCAGCGTTGCCCACATGCACAGTCCGGAAGGCTGGGAGGAACCCGGCCAGACTCCGGAATTTGACGAGTACACCGTGGTCTTGCGGGGAACGCTGCGGGTGCAGCATAAATCCGGCGAACTGGATGTGGCAGCCGGGCAAGCCGTCATCGCGCACTGCGGAGAATGGGTTCGCTACTCCACTCCACGCGCCGGCGGCGCCGAGTACATCGCTCTTTGCCTGCCCGCCTTCTCGCCCGAGACGGTCCATCGGGACCGCTAGGATTGAGCCTCCTTCTAGCGGTCAATGTAGCGATCAATGTAGCGATCACTGTCGCGGTCAATCGTCGTCCGGGTCCTTCACCGGCGTTTTGTCATTCTGAAAATAGTCCGCTTTCAGAGGCGCCGCGATCGTCTGAAACTGCAGGGGCGTCTGATTGAAGTCGAAGCAATCGGAGAGATCATCTGCCCGGGAATCCGCATAACCATCCCCCGGCCCCACCGTCGTCAGGCCAAACATCGTCTCGATGAATTTCAGAACGCTGCCGAAATCGTGGTTCATATGCGAAATGTGAGCTGGCTTCGCATACGGCGATACCACGATGAGCGGCACGCGGAATCCATATTCATAGGAGTTGAAGATCTTCAGCGGCGGCACGTGATCGTACCAGCCTCCCCAGTCATCCCAGGTAATGATGATCGCCGTATCCTTCCAGTACTGGCTCGTGCCAATCGCATTTACGATCGACGCCACCCACGATGGCCCGTTGCCTTCGTCGCCCGGGTGATCGGACGCGCTGCCGTTGGGAATCACCCAGCTGACGGTCGCCAGGTTTCCGGCGGCAATGTCGTTCAGGATTTCGTTCTGTTGTCCTTCGAGCACGACATGGTTGGTCCATTCCGGTGCCGTGCAGGAAGTGGCGTTCGGCGGAGGGACGTTGGGCCCGCACATGTGATTGATCGCATCCGGCCCAGTCCAGATCGAACCTGCCGAGGGAGTGTAGTACTTCCAAGTGATCTGGGCCGCATCCAGGAGGTCGGTCAACGTGGGATGCTCAAAGCACGGGTATGCGGTCTGGGTTTCGTTAGTGTTGGGGTCGGGGTTGGTCGTATCAATCAGGTTCACGTACGTACCCGGCGGCGCAATGCATCCCGCCAATCCTTGGTTGGCTTGTGGATTGCCCGCAGCATCGAAAATGCTTTTTTCTGTAGTCGCCGACGTCCCTGAAATGATGTACTGATGCGCCGGGAAACTCGGCCCCTGATTGGTCTGGAACATTCGGTCGCCGAAGGTGTAGGTCTCAGCCATCGTGAAATAGGGCTGCACATCCGACGGCTGCACATAGTAGTACTCGGGATCAGGCGGCGCACAATTCTGTTGTCCCTGCGGGCAAAAAATAACATCCAGATCAAAACCATCCATGGCGCCATTGTTCCAGGAGGTCAGGAAATCGTGATGGCTGTGCCCCATATCCCACGCCTCCGCCAGCGGGGTGGGCTTGAGTTGCACGATCTGCCCAGTGGAAATCTTTCCGCTACTGGCGATGTCAGCCCCATTCTTGATCAGTATCGGGTCCTGAAAGAGATTATCCGGCGTGCGGTTCTCCTGGAAGATCACCACTACGTGGTTAATCTTTCCTGGCGGCGGAGGGGGAGGTGGAGGACTGCCGCCGGTACCGCCGGTACCGCCACAGCCGTTGAGGCTCACGAGCGTGCCTCCGATGGCCAACACTGCGACTGCGAATACCAGGATGTGAAGCTTCATGGCAAACGTTACCTCCGGAAGTTACGCTTTCTTGGATGCGGAAACGCGCATCATCGCAGCCACAGTTTACAATCGTGATGGATTTTGGAGGAGTCTCGCCTTCCCTCAGGCGCGCCATGAAACTTTCCGTCGTGATGCCCGTATATAATGAGCGCGCCACGCTCCGAGAGGTGGTCCAGAAGGTTCTCTCGGTTCCCATGCAGATCGAACTGATCTGCGTGGACGACGGCTCACAGGATGGCTCGCGCGAGATCATGGCCGAACTGCAGTCGGAGCATCCGCAGATCCGCGTCGTTCTTCAGCCATATAACATGGGTAAAGGAGCAGCGCTCCGCCGCGGCATTCAGGAAGCCACCGGCGACTTCGTCATTATTCAGGACGCCGATCTGGAGTACGATCCGGCGGAGTATCCGCTGATGATCGAGCCTTTGATCCAAGGAAAAGCGGACGTAGTTTTTGGCTCGCGCTTCCTGGGGAGCGCGCCGCATCGAGTGTTGTACTTCTGGCACTCGGTCGGCAACCGGGCTCTCACTCTGCTTTCCAATTGCCTCACCAACATCAATCTTTCCGACATGGAAACCTGCTACAAGGTCTTCCGGCGCGAAGTGATTCAGTCGATTCCGATCGAGGAGAATCGTTTTGGTTTCGAGCCCGAGATCACGGTGAAAGTTGCGCGGCGAAAACTGCGGATTTATGAGGTGGGAATCAGTTACTGGGGGCGCACGTATGAAGAAGGCAAAAAGATCGGATGGAAAGACGGTGTGCGGGCCCTGTATTGCCTGTTGAAGTACTCCCTCAAAGAGCCCAGCGCTAAAGCTGTTGCGCAGGCGGGCCCGGCCCCCGGCCCCTCAAATGTTTCGCGATAAATCTCGCGTGCAGCGGTCTTTCTTACTCCATTGCCGAGCGGGCTTAGTTGCGAGCGTGCTTCTGCTTTAGCCGCCCCTTGTACGGGTTCGCACTTTGGCCGCCCGTTCCTGCACTTTTGCCGACGCCCGATCCACCGAAGTTAATTGGCGGATTAGACTTATCTTTTATTGGCTTCAGCGCGGAGCCCGTCCCCGTCCTTTTTGCCGCAGATCGAGACGACGCGGAAGTCTTGGCCGTTTCTCGCTCCAGGGTTTGCAATTGCTTGGAGGTGGCATTGGACGCTACCGGACTCGCTGTCTTGCCGACGGGAGCACTCTTTCTCGCCGCTTTTTCGGGGGCTGAACGCTTAGCTTTGAATGTTTGCTGAGCTAAGCCGCTCACGCTAATGCCCGCCAGTACGATCGCAACCGCCAACGAAAACCTCATCTTTAATCCCCTGCCCGGAATACGCTCCGGGAACCTCGATCTACCTACCTTTAGATGCACGCACCCTGCCATACAGCGCCCACATCTCTTCTCCTATATTAACCCGGCACCGTAGGAAAGGACTCGCAAGAAAGCAAAGAGAACGCGGCCGATATGCAATGTTCTGCACATTTCTGCACATTGGCGTCGAATTCCTGCGTGTCGCTTTATGATCCTGCGAACACTTAATAGTAATACTTAAACCAAGCTCCATCTCCATGTCATTAGCAACAACTTAGCGGGACGATACAGGTAGGGCGGAGCCACAGCCCGAGATATAAAGGTCAGTTCCAGGCATAGGTTTCCAGGCGGTAAGGAGAGCGCTCGCGAGCCACCGTCGCACGGAAGCCTTCGACGATGCTGAGGTCTGCCAGAAACCATCGTTTCCCGTTGTCCGTGATTCCCTTGATCTCTTCAAGTTCAGGATCAAGATCGGGGTGCGTAGTAACGGAAAAATCTTCCAGTGGAAAGGAAAGCCCTTCACCTGTGGCCTTCAGAAAGGCTTCCTTACGCGTCCAGCAGGCAAAGAAGCCCGGCACGCGGAGATGTTCCGGCAACGCCTGAAGCCCAGCGCGTTCGCGAAGGGAGAAGAATCGCTCGGCCAGCGCGGTGGTATCGACGTCGCCACGAATTTTTTCGATATCGACGCCCAGCCGGTGCTCACTGCCAACTGCGATCAGCGCCATGTTTGCCGAGTGGGATACGTTGAATTGCAATGCGCTGGGATTCTGCTCGGCTGCGAGCTGGGGCTTGCCGCTGGTCAGATACTCGAAACGAATGTCGGCGGCAGGAATTGCAAGATAGCCCGCCAGCAGGTCCCGAAGTGCAGAACGACATCGGGTAAAGTGAATCCGGTCTTTCTCGAAGTGAAATCGGTTGGCTCGCGCGATCTCGTCGGGAGACAGAGTGAGGATCTCGGAGCCCGTTCTCGCCGGTTCGTCGAGACGCACGCTCCAGACGTCAACACGTCCGGTCGGAACTCCGGCGTTTCCCGGTTGCTTTGATTCCATGTTCGAGGCTGCTGGAAGATTCTGGTTCACGCAGGAGGAGAGAGGCAAGCCTCGTCTCTACGGATAACTTAGCAGGTCGTCTAGCCGGCGAGCAAAACGGCGATTCGCTCGCCCGCGTGACCGTCCCAAAGAGGAGGGACGGTTCCCTTCTTCGCGTTGCCGGCGAGAACTCGAGAAAGTTCGGAACGCAGTTTGTCCGGATCGCGTCCGACGAGAACGTTCGTTCCCAGGGAAACCGTAACCGGGCGCTCGGTATTCTCGCGGAGCGTCAGGCAAGGAACGCCGAGGTAGGTGGTCTCTTCCTGGACGCCGCCGGAGTCGGTAATCACGACGGTGGCGCGGGACTGCATGCCAAGAAACTCCAGATAGGACAGCGGGTCAACGATCTGGAGCTGGCCCGAATGCAATCCGAAATCGGCAATGCGTTTTCGGGTCCGCGGGTGCGCGGGGAATATGACGGAAAGATCCTGGCTGACCTCAAGCAAAGACTGGAGAATACGCTTCAGAATTATCCCGTCGTCAACATTGGCCGGGCGATGCAAGGTGACCAACGCGTAGCGCTCGGCATAGCGCTCGGCGTCGCGCTGGGGAAGCCCGTTTCGGTTCTGACGCTGCGCCGCGGGCAGAAGCTTCACGAGAGAATCAATCATCACGTTGCCAACGAGGAAGATCCTTTCGGCTGGAATTCCCTCTTTCTGAAGATTGACGTCTCCGTCCTCGGAAGGCGTAAACAGCATATCTGCAAGCTGATCGGTTACCAGTCGGTTGATTTCCTCCGGCATGCTGCGGTCGAAGGAGCGCAGTCCGGCTTCGACGTGGCCGACGCGCACTCCAAGCTTTGCGCAGACCAGCGCCGAAGCGACCGTTGAGTTGACGTCGCCGTAGACCAGCACAATGTCAGGCTTGCCTTCCAATAGCACCGGCTCGAGGCGAGTCATGATTTCGGCGGTCTGCCGCGCATGCGAGCCCGTGCCAACCGCCAGGTTCACATCCGGAGCTGGGATGCAGAGCTGTTCAAAAAACACGTCCGACATATTCGCGTCGTAGTGCTGCCCAGTGTGAATCAGGGTCTGGACAACGTGCTTGCGCGTTTTCAGCGCGTTCATCACAGGCGCCACTTTTATGAAATTTGGACGAGCGCCTACGATGTGAAATACGTTCACAGATTCTCCGATCAACGACCACCTAGATTAAGTTATCTGAGACTAAATTATTTGACGACAACCGCGGGAGCGGGAAGAATTTGGAGCGGGTGGGACGGAGTCGGCACCGCCGCTGTGACCCTGGTCGGGCCCATCGCCTACTTCACCCGCGTTTGTTGGCAATACATTAACACTTAGCAAAGCTTCGCCTCGACAAAGGTAACAGGTGTCAGGTCTCAGGAAACCCACGAAGACGAAATGAAATTGATTTTGTTTTTCCCGACACCTGAGACCTGCCACCTGACACCTCATGCCTCTCTACACTCGAGTCTCCGAAGTACCCGATGGGGCACTGGACAGGAGCCCGGCACTCTCGCGGGCGGCCGCACCTTCTTCGACGTCGTCCGAATCTTCGTATTGGTCAATGTGCAACCGATTCATATTGACGAAGCGTCCCAGCGGAGTCGCCATTTTGAGCCATTCTTTCAGTTGATAGAAGGAAGGATACATCGCTCGCATTGTTCGCAGTCTCAAGCCGAGTGTCGCGTCTTCGGCGCGAGTACTCTTAGCGCGAGATAGAGGATAGCCAAGCGCCACCAGAAGTTCTCCAACCAACCCCTCCAGCCGAGTCACCTGATCATCCGAAAGCTGCCGCTTCCACCGGCCCACCGGCGAAAAACTTCCCGACTTCCATTCCTCGGCAAACGATGTATTGGGAATACTGATCGCGCCGATTTTTGCTTTGCGAATCTTCTCATAATCCAGGTTCTCGCCAATAAAGGCGCTGACTTTCGTGAGCGCTTCCTCGGGATGGAGCACCAAATCCTCGAAGCGGACTTCCATGTAGTCCGATCCGATTGCCTGGCCGTGGCGTCGGCCGGTTTGGACTTTCCACATCCAATGAAGCGCGGAAACGTACAGGCGGTAGCTCCGGTCCCAGCGAAAAGGACGTATGAACTCTCTCCTATCCAAAGCGCACGCCACGTCGCGTCCGTCGCGGATCACATGAATAAAGAGAGCGTCCGGAATCTGCCGTTTGATAATCGGAATATAGAGAAGATTATCGGGGCCCCACACAGCCCAGCGCTGAAAACCGCCAGCCCGCGCCATTTCCTCCATCACGGCGCGCAGAAATTCGCCGCCCGTGGTCACAGAGGTCACAACCTTTTCTGTTATTTCTTCGGCATTCAGGCCAGAGCGCCTGAACTGTCTGGTCCGAAGCCAACAGCGCATCAACTCGCGCCTCGTGGCAACACCGCGAAAATCCCCGAATCTCGGAACCAGCAGATCAAAGACACACGGTTCCGTTCGGTAAACCGGGAAGCGCCCCGATGACAGGAGCATGTGATACAGCATCGTGTTCCCGGACCGCGCCGAACCAACCACAAATACCGGCGCCTTCTCCCTGTTTGTCACCCTACCGGTCACTCGGCTCCAACACCGGCTGTGGAACGGAAACCGGCACCAGCGTCCGAGACGGCGCGGAAGTCTTGTTATCCTTCTGACGCCAGGTTCGATGCCGCAAACGGTTCACATTTTTCGTGAGCACGAAGCCAAGATAGATTTCCGTTCGGTCCAGCGCCGAGAGTCGCTTGGGGCTCCATTGCTGCGCGTATTCAGCCAGACGCGCCTGTCCGGACAAACGCGCCAGCACCTCCAGCAGAAGGCAATTCAGGTTGTGATAGGCAGGCGGGCTCAGATACGCCCGGCAACCATACCAACTCCACTTGCTTCCGTAGTCCCAGCGCGGCAGAGCATACTTGAGCCCGTCAATCCCCTCTTCAAACAAGCGCCCCACCACAGGATCTCCGGTTTCGACATACAGATCATAAAGACCGATGAGCGAGGTCATGAACCCGTCGAGAATGCCCGGAACCGGGCCGCCGGGAACCTCCGTGTATAGAGTGTAGCCATCCAGCGAAACCCGGACTCCGGAGTCTTTGACATCGAGCTCAAATACTTTCGCGGAATTCTTGAGAAGCTCCAGCAACTCTGGCCGCTTCGTCAGACGCCACGCGCGAACCAGGACGCTAATAACCAGACCCTGAGTGTGTGCCGAGATCCACGGCGCCTTGAGCAGGACTGCGCCGTTGGGATAATCGAAGTTCATCGGCCAAACCGCCGCGCCGTCGCTGCGCAAGACCGCATTCTCCTCCAGCCACGAAACCTGTTTAAGGAAAGCGCTCAGGTTCGCTTCATCCCCGCGTCGAAGGTAGTGCCCTAACTGGACCAGTCCGTACCATGCAATGTAGGCCGGCCAGTAAGCGGCGCCGGTCACTCGATACCATGCCCGAGGAATGCCACTGGGATCCAACCGCAGCGCCTCCCAGGCCAGCGCATCACTGTAGAGGTGATAGTGCAAAGAATCTTTCGCCGAACTTTCAGGGACGATGCGGAGAGGGTAGTCGAAACTGAAATCGAAGATCTCCTTCTTCAATGCGCGGACAGCGCATTTGAAAGCATCCGGAGCTCTTGCTTTCCAAATCATTTTCTCTACTCCGGTTCGGGTCAGTCCTATTGGTTTTCCCGCCATGTTCCTTAACTAGCGTCCCTAACCAAGGAAGTCAACGGGAGTTCGCGAGGGGGAGTTTCGCGAGGGGGTATTTTGCTTCGGCTGCGTAGAGTTTGTCAACAATAGATTAGATTGTCGTTCGTTTTTTCGGTCAAAGCTGCAATAGATTGCATTGCAGCTTCGTGTATCCCTGCTTCTGCGCCCACAGGTCGAGTGGGATCGACGCCATCTCATCGACGATAGGTTCGGCCAGTCCGCTTTTCGTAAGGTCCACGGTCTTGATGTAGCTCCGGCAACTGTCGCAACCTTCGACGCGGACGTGCTTCAGTTCCTCCGCGGTGTAGACCGGAAGCTTCGCATGGTTCTCTTCCCCACATCCCGGACAGACGATCCGCCGGAACTCCCATTCCGCCAGGCAAAATGAACACACCAAAGAACGCTGGCCGCCATCTCCCAACGGACGGAGAACGCCCAGACCCGGTTTCCGTTTGCAAAATGGACACCGATACGGCGTCGGCCCGCTCCAGCGCATATTGGACCGTGAACGAATGCCTGCGGCGTAAGGCTGAAGAAACGCGCGGGCAAAAAAATCGTGAGGACCCGGCGGCAGCGGCCCGGTCTCGCTCTCATTCCAGAAAACCGTCAGCATTTGGAAATGTGAATCTTCGCCGCCGTCCCGCAACTTGCGCGCAGCCTCTCGCAGCGGATCCGGACCGTTCTCCTCGACCACAGACAAAAATCGCCCGAAGCGGCCAATCAGTTCTGGCTGGAGCGGCCGAGCAAAGTGCTCGGACTCGACACTACCAGCCCCGACACTTGGTCTATCGAACGATCTGCCGAGTTCCTCGTAGAACTTTTCCTGAAAACGCGCGATGGCCACATAGAAGCGCAAGATTTCCGCTGCAAAGCTGTACTGGGCACCGAGTTCCTCCGCCCGTGCAATCCGCCGCTGCCATTCGTTCTGCGGCAGGTTGCGATTGGACATGGTGCGATTTGACATGGTGCGATTATCAGTCCCCGTCTCCCGCCGCGCAATGCCCGACCGCTCGTCCAGAATCGTCGCGGTAGTGTTCAAATTTGCTCACCTAGACGGGTTAGTGCCTGGAGGCTACGATTGCTGTCGCTTGTTAATTTCCTGAGTCGATTTCGGAGCAGACCCGAATGGCGAGTAAACGTACTCTAGGTCTCAGTCCCACAGTTCTACGCAAGAAGTTCGGGGCTGCGATGACTTCTCGGAACTACCGAAACAAGGAGATCGTCTTTTCGCAAGGGGATCCTGCGGATGCTGTGTTCTACATCCAGACCGGAACTGTGAAGCTTACAGCGGTCTCTACGCGTCGCAAGAAAGCTATAATCGCCTTCCTGCAGCGAGGTAGCTTTTTTGGCGAAGGCTGTCTCGGAGAGCAACCTCTTCGGATTTACACGGCGAGATCAATTGGGCAATCCAGTATCACTCGCCTGCGAAAGGAGAGCACAGTTCGCGCGCTCAAGCGAGACCCGCAGTTCGCAGCGCTGTTCGTTGCCTATTTGCTTTCCCGGATTGTACGAATCGAGGAAGACCTGGTGGATCAATTCTTCAATTTCAGCGAAAGGCGACTGGCGCGGGTTCTGCTGCTGTTTGGGCAAATAATCAAGGAATCAAAGCCGGAGTACCCCCTGAAGGTGAGCCAATCAACCCTGGCGGAGATGGTTGGTACCACCCGCGCCAGGGTAAGTAAGTTTATGAATGTGTTCAAGAAGAAGGGATTGGTCAGCTACAACGGCGGCTTGCAAATAAACAGCACGCTGCTCATCGCCTTCCTGCAAAATCGCCCTCTGTCCGTTTCCCCGAAAGCATAGGCCCGACCGGGTGGCTCCCGTTTTCGGCGGGCCCGGTGGTGAGCGGCCTCGCTGTGTCATTCCTGCTGTGGCTGCTGTACGTGCATCATGCTTCCTCTGATTTCGCCGGGCGCTGGATGTTTTTGCCGGCCCTCAACGCGCTTCTGAACGGACTATGCGCGATTGCGCTCTGCGTGGGATTGTATTTCATCAAACATCACAACCGGGAAGCGCATCGCACGAGCATGCTGCTGGCCTTCGCATTCTCATCCGTTTTTCTCATCAGCTACATCGTGAACCACGCACTGCACGGCGACACGATTTTTCCCGGCCACGGCCCGGTGCGCACGCTCTACCTTTCCATTTTAGCCAGCCACGTAATCCTTTCCATTGTCGCGCTGCCGATGGTGCTCACGACTTTCTTTTTCTCGCTGACGGGCCGGTTCGCGATGCACCGCCGGATCGCCCGCTTTACGTTCCCCATCTGGCTCTACGTTTCGATCACCGGTGTGGTGGTTTTCGTGTTCCTCAGGGCGTACGCGTACTAGCCGCGGCCCAAGGATTTACCTGTATTGACGATTCCGCCTGTCCGGGTTTATAGTTCTTCGCATTCGCGCAGAACAAGCTGGACGCTATCGAGGCGTCTGCAACCATTCACCTCCGTAACTCTCTGGAAAGCGCAGCACGGGGGCCACAAAATGGAGTTCTCTCGCAGGACTTTTCTCAAAGGCACCGTGCTTGGCGGCGCCGGTTTCTCCGCCCTCGGCTTTGACCTGACCCCGGTCTATGCCCAGACGAATGCGCTCAAGATTTCCCGCGCCAGCGAAACCCGCAGCACCTGTCCCTATTGTTCCGTCAGTTGCGGCGTGATCATCTACACAATCGGCGACAAGGCGAAAAATGCGATTGCGCAAGTCGTCCACGTCGAAGGCGATCCCGACCACCCCATCAACCGCGGCACACTTTGCCCCAAGGGATCGTCGCTCGAGCAGGACATTCTCAACGAACGCCGCCTGCTGAAGCCCCAAGTGCGGCGTCCCGGAGCCACCGACTGGGAAGATATTTCGTGGGACCAGGCGTACAGCGAGATTGCGCAGAAGGTGAAAAAGACGCGCGACGACACATTTGTCGAGAAGGACGCTGCCGGCCACACTGTCAATCGCTGCGAAGGTATTGCCTTCACCGGCGGCTGCACCGACACCAACGAATTTAATTATCTTGTCGTAAAAAGTATGCGCAGCCTGGGGGTCTGCTACCTGGAAAACCAGGCCCGCGTTTGACACGGCCCAACGGTCTCCAGTTTGGGGCCCACCTTCGGACGCGGCGCAATGACCAATGGTTGGATCGACATCAAGAACACCGACATGATGTTGATCATGGGCGGCAATCCCGCCGAGAACCATCCTTGCGGCTTCAAGTGGGCGGTCGAAGCCAAAGTCCACCGTAACGCGAAAACCATCGTTGTCGATCCGCGCCTGACCCGCACCGCCGCGAACGCTGACATGTATGTGCAGATCCGTGCCGGCGCCGATATCGCTTTCCTCGGTGGCGTCATCCGGTACGCCATTGAAAACAACCGCATCGCCAAGGATTACCTGGTCAACTACACCAACGCCGCCTTCATTATTAAAGAAGGATTTAAACTCCCCGACGATGGCCTCTATTCCGGCTTCGATCCGGAAACGAAGGTGTACGACAAATCGACCTGGAACTACGAAGAGGGCGGGAACCTCGAAGGAAAAGCTACGGCAGTCGCGGCAGCCTCCGGGCATGGCCATGCAGGTGAACAAGGCGAAGCGGCACACGCTCAAAAGACGGATGCCGCTGGTGCAGCCGGATATCAGGGTGCCGGACCCGCCGGGGCAAAGGGCGGCGTCGCGCCTGTGCCGTTGCTTCCCCCAAAAACGGCTTACGACCTATCGCTCCAGCATCCGCGCTGCGTCTTTCAACTTCTAAGAGAGCAGTACAGCCGCTACACGCCCGAAATGGT
>WNEZ01000953.1_pt1 | contig 27118 bp, 30 predicted proteins | sample 5400521 | NCBI WGS metagenome assembly WNEZ01 (sample SAMN13153339, study PRJNA577476) | soil metagenome | isolation source: 120 cm saprolite under Douglas fir tree site 2 hole 1 replicate 1 | place: USA:California | collected 2015-04-18
GACTCGATCTCGGTGATAGTCTTGCTGAGCAGATCTGCTATTTGTTCACAGGTGCCTACGCGACCCCATGCGCATACCTGACCGTAACCAGAGGCCCCATTACGGCTATGCCAGGCTTTCCGACAACGACACCCACGACGGTAAACGTCAGTTGGTGGATATACACTGCGGCCTACGGTAGCGTTACCGGACCTCTTCCCTTCGACTCCACATTCTACTTCACTTACAACAGCAAGTTCGTCTCAGGATTCCCGTCTATCCAGTCGCCAACTGGTTTGTGCTCTCCAGATTCAGTCCCGACTGCCACTCCTTCAGACTTGATCAATCTCTGCGATCCAGTCTACGACCGTATCACTAATTCAATGGAGTTTGCTTCTTCGCTTTCGATGGCAACAAACTTCGGTGAACAAGCAGAATCCAGATTCGGTAGCCGCGCCTACACGATGCCCATCTATGAACAGAATATCCAGTTCGGCTTTCGCAGCGGCTGGATCCGGGACATCAACAATGCCGGTTCGGGTCTACCCAACTACTTCACGTGGCTCAATGCTTGGAATCCAACTCCAGCCCTCCCGGGAACGATTCGCCAGGGCTTCAAACAGACCACCAGTTCGGTCAGCCCATTCGTCGTCAACAATCAATGGGACGCCTACATAGTAGGCAACATCTACGACAGTCTAGTGGTAACCAACCCGACATCGGGTGGTCAGCTGATCTACTGGATGGCTTTGAGCGTCAACCAGCTCACAAGCAGCGGCTTAACCTACGCTCCACCAGCCGGTACACCGCAGACGTTCCGTTTCACCCTGCGTAGCGACATGTTCTTCCAGGACGGTAGAAAGGTCACATCGTTCGATGTTGCCTTCAGCTATCTAGCCTTGAAGGGCTCAGGCGCTTTCGCTGGAGAAGGGGCTACTCCAATGACCGGTGTAACCATTCTCAGTCCCAGCCAGTTCGACATCAACCTAGGTGCATTCGGACCCTTCACGCTCCTCTCTCTCACAACCGTCCCCATCCTTCCTGGAGCATACTGGACGAACGCTGGGTCCTCGGCATGGAATAATGCCATCATGGCATGTGCGATCACAAACGCGCCATGCTATCCTGCCCAGTACACTATCAACAGCGCAAACCCGACCACCACTAGTTGCGCTCTCAACTGCACTTTCCCAACAACTCTCATGAACGTTAACACGGCCCAGATTGGAGCCGCCTACGATCCAATCTCAAACCATACTCTTGTGGGATCAGGCCCGTGGGAATGTGGTCCAGTAACAAGCTCTGGTAGTAGTACAAGCTGCTCCTCCTCTGGCACTCAGAATCCTCCCGTTGGAGGAAGCTACGCTCTGACCAGGTTTGGGAAAGGGCTCCCCCCCGCTTCTAGCATTAGCGGCTCCTACTTCCGCAGCAACGGCAACCTTGCTCTCTACCTATGGTCACAGGATACTGGTGATTTTACCAAGGACTTCTTGAACTTCAGCGTCGTCGCCAGCTGCTTCGGTGCTCCTGTAACATCAACGGGATCCTGTGTTCACTTCCAACAAGGCATCGGTGCTAACGGTGGACCAGTATCGGTTGGTCTCGCACAGGTTGCAATCGTCAATCGGTTTGTGGGAAACAACTGGGCCGCCCCGTTCAACTGGCGGACGAGCCCACCTGCGGGCATCATACCCTTGAATCCGGTGCTCTACGAGAACACGATAACACTCAACCCGGCCAGTGTCGCAGGTTGTGCGACTCCATATCCTGCTGGAGGATACGACTGCTAGTCTGTCTCAGAAATCCGTTCTCTCTGCGTCTAGAAAATTATCACGCGACCAGCACTTGATGCCGTTCTAGCTTCTAATTGGATCGAGAACGGTGCGTTCTGGGTTCTGGACATGTTGTTCTAAGGCCTGGGATTAACTTCGCCCCTAGACAAGTTATTCTAGGAGTCTTGCTGGGTTGTCTCTCCGTTCATTCCTCGTAAAGCGTATCGCGTACACTCTAGTTCTAATCGGGTTCGTCCTAGTATTCAACTTCATCATATTCGAAGCCATGCCCGGCGAGGTTGGTGCTCTCTATGCCTGTCTGGGCCAGCCGAGGGTTCCACAAGCAGTCTGTCAGAAGCTGATGCAGGAGTTCGGCTACGGTCTGCCTGTCTGGGCTCGATTCTTCGACTACCTCAAAGCAATGGTCACTTTCAACTTCGGCATCTCATTCGCGAACGGCCAGGACGTGTCGTATCAGATAGTCAACTCAGGCAGACTCGCCAATACTCTGCTGTTACTCGGCACATCGACCGTGATGGCTATGATCATCGGCACATTATCCGGGGTGTTCGTGTCGAGGAAACGGGGATCATCCACAGACACCTTCTCAGTGGTGAGTTCGCTGACGAGCTTTTCGCTGCCGACATTCTTCACGGGCATCCTTCTCATCTTTGTCTTCGCGGTCTTCCTCAACTTGTTTCCATCCGGTGGGACATATCCGAACAGCTGGGACATCCTGGGGTATCCGCCGCTTGGACAGCAGATTGTTATTCGTCTAGAATATCTCTTCCTCCCGGCCCTGACTCTGACGCTCTTCTCCTACGGAAGCTTCCTACTCCTCACAAGAGCGACGATGATGGAGGCTTTGAGCGAGGACTATGTTCTGACCGCGCGAGCCAAGGGCTTGGGCGAGCGGGCGATTCTTTTCAAAGCGGCGCGATCATTACGGAGACATTGTTCGACTGGAACGGGTTGGGCAAGTGGCTGTTCGACTCTATCGGCTACAAGGACTTCCCAGTAATGCAGGCCATGTTCTTCCTCATCGCCTTATCAGTCATCGGAGCAAACTTCATCTCGGATATTGTATACGGAATTGTGGATCCTCGAATCAAATACGAATAGCCAAGAATCGTCGACTAGAATCAGTCTCGTAAAATGGGGGTCCAAACCTACATGATGTGGGAAGGCACGTGTTCTTGTTATCTGTCTGAATCTGATTCTATTGGTGTTTTTCCCAGCTGAAATTCGGTATGAATGGTCCTGACTGCTTCAGGGCCTTCATGCTCTGACACTACAAAGGAGACGTTGTATTCGGAGGAGCCTTGCGCGACAACGCGCACATTGATCTTTTTCCGAGCCACAGCACCGAAAATTCTTGCTGCTACTCCGGGTGTTCCTTTCATTCCTGATCCGACGACGGCTATGATGCATGCGTCTTTCTCTGCTACAACCTTGTCAACGAGGCCCTGGCCGAGTAGTGCGAGCTGTAGAGTTCGAACCGCATTGTCCACGTCCTTCCGGGCAACGACGCACGAGATAGTTGCTTCCGATGATCCTTGAGAGATCATCATTACGTTGACGTTGCTGGAGCCTAGTGCCATGAAGACTTTCGCCGCTGCTCCGGGTGAACCTATCATCCCAGTTCCACTGACTGTGACGATTCCGACGCTTCTGATGATAGAGACTGCTTTCACAACTCTGCCTTCGCTATCGGTCTCTCCTGGAGAGACCAGTGTTCCTTCGAGAGTTGGCTTGGAAAAGTTCCGAATTCGGACCGGAATCTTTCTCTGGGCCGCAGGCTGCATAGCTCTAGGGTGCATCATCTTTGCTCCAAAGTATGATAGTTCCAGGGCCTCTCCAAACGAGACCATGGGAAGGAGCGTTGCATTCTTGACGATTCTAGGATCGGCGGTCATCAATCCGTCAACGTCGGTCCATATCCAGATCTCGTCAGCGTTGATTGCAGCTCCTATGAGACTGGCAGTATAGTCGGACCCGCCTCTTCCAAGGGTCGTTATTCTCCCGTCGAGAGTTGCGGCTATGAACCCTGTTACCACTGGGATCTCGTTTCTAGCCAGCATAGGGTCGAGGTGTCGGCGTATCTCATGGTAGCTCACTTCTGCCAAGGGATTGGCTTCTCCAAATCTCTCGTCGGATGTTATCCCTGCCTCTGCTCCGGTAAGAGCTCGAGTCTTGAGACCTAGGTTCCGAATTGCTCCCGCCAATATCGGCGCAGAGAGTCGTTCGCCGAAAGAGAGGAGGTAATCTCTGCTTCTCGGAGTCAGTTCTCTGAGATGCGATATTCCTTCGACAGTTTTTACCAGTTCCCGGTTTAATCGGTCGATAAGGTTGGGGAGTTCCTTTGCCGCTTTCTTGGGCGAAGTTGCCCGAGCGGTCTTTGTGTGCATTGTCTGAATCCTTGACAGGATTTTTCTTGATCGGGCGTTCTCTCCCTTCTGCGCGAGCTCTCCAATTTCCACCAGCTGGTCTGTCGTTTCGTCTATTGCTGATGCGATAACGACCGTTTTGTTTTGCGGCGAGAACCGTTGAACTATTCTGGCTGCGGTCTTGATTCTAGCGGCGTTGGCTAGTGATGAGCCGCCAAATTTCATTACTAGCTTCAGTTTTCTTCCCTAGATCGAATATTCGTTTCTAATGTCGACCAAGTCACGGATTATTGCGCTAGCCGTCTCTTCGCCTCCCGCTCCTCTACCTATGACGGTCACGTCACCAATGTGTTCTGTCGAGAATGATAGAGCATTGAGGTTGCCAGGGACACATAGGGGGTCGGCTGCGGGGACTTCTTCTGGTTTCACAGCCGCTTGTGACTCTGTCAGTCGTCCTATGAGCTTGATTCTTGCTCCCGACTTCTTGGCCGTCCGAATCTTTTCTGGGGTCATGTTTTGGATCCCAGTTATCTCCAGTTCGTTGATGCTTATCCGGCGCTTGAGAACCCAGTTTGCGATTATGACTATCTTTGCGGCAGTGTCTAGGCCTTTCAGATCATTGCTAGGGTTCTTCTCGGCATATCCTTTCTCTTGTGCTTCAGCCAGCGCTTTTTGAAAGCTTAGCGAAGCCTCGTCCATTCTAGTCAGAATGTAGTTGGTTGTGCCGTTGAGAATGCCATGGATTCCGACTATTTTCTCACCGGGGAGGCATCTAGATGCAAAGCTTAGGAATGGGGTTCCTGCTCCCACGGTCGCGCTGAAGCGTAGCTGCGTTCTTGTATGATTTGCCAGTTCAAGGAGTGCGGGCATTGCCAGGGCTAAGGGTCCTTTGTTGGCGGTGACTACATGTCTTCTCGCAGACAACGATTCCTTGATGTTGCTGAGGCCGGGCTCCCCACTCTCGAAATTCGAAGGAGTCGTCTCTATGACGACTTCAGCTTCTGTTCCAGAAATGATCTGATGAGTATTTGTTTTTCTCTCACTATTTCCCGGATACTTCTGGACTGTTCCGTACCTCTCTTTCACTTTCAAAGCAAGGTCAAGCTTCAATCCGTTATCGTCCCGGCACGACCCTCGGCTATCAGCTATCGCGGTGACTTGAGGTTCGAAGCCATAGTTCTTGACGAGCCAGTCCTTATCATTGGTCAGAATGCGAGCGAGTGATTGGCCGACTGTACCGAAGCCAATGAGGACGATTCTCAAAGCATTCTCTCTAGGCGTTCGATCCAATCAGGTTGAGTAATCTTGAGAGCGTAACTTTCATGGCGAGGTATGTGGTCAGCCACCGACGGGTCTTTCAAGCCATGACCTGTAGTGACGCATACGACTAGATCTGATCGGTCGATTCTACCGGCCTCTCGACTTTTTCTGAGGCCAGCGATAGAGGCTGCGCTGGCCGGCTCGACAAATATCCCTTCTTTCGAAGCTAAGTCTCTCTGGGCTCGTAGAATCTCCTTGTCGGACACTGTTTCCGCGGTCCCACGGGATTCGTTGATGGCAGGGAGCACCTTGGTCCAGTTGACTGGCGAGCCAATTCGTATTGCAGAAGCGATTGTTCGCGGATTGGTGACAGGTTGAATCTTGTTTTGTTTTCGCTTGACCGCCTTTGCGATGGGTGCTGCATTTTCGGCTTGGATCCCGATCATTCTAGGCCTCGTCTTCGTGATTCCCAACGTCCGGAACTCGGTGAAGCCCTTCCAGATCGCGCTGATATTTCCGCCGTTGCCGACGGGCAGTACAAGCGCGTCTGGCGCTCTTCCATCCAGTTGATCACACACCTCGAAAGCTAGAGTCTTCTGGCCCTCTAGTCGGAATGGATTAAGGGAATTCATTAGATAGAATCCTTTCCGGCGTTCCGTCAGTGTAACGACCGCTCTCATCGCCTCGTCGAAGTCGCCGCTGACTTGGAAAATGCTTGCGCCATGAATCATTACCTGCAGCATTTTGCCTGCGGCCACTTTTCCTTCCGGGACGATGACTATGCACTTGAGTCCTGCGCGCGCCGAGTAGGCGGCGAGGGATGCAGCGGTATTGCCTGTGGACGCACATACAACCTTCCTCTTTCCTAGCTCCCGTGCCTTGGACAATGCGACTGTCATGCCCCGGTCTTTGAATGACCCGGTTGGGTTCTCTCCCTCATTCTTCACAAAGAGTCTCGTTAGACCGATTTCCCGGCCGAGACGGGGACAGTGATGAAGGCCGGTTCCTCCCTCTGACAGGGTTGTGATGAAACGGTCGTCGTCGACAGGGAGAAGCTCTCGATATTTCCAGACTGATAGGCCCCGGTTCTTCCAAGGAATCTTTCGTCCCGATAGCTGGAAACTGACCTCCAGTAGACCGCCGCATTTTTCGCATCGATAGTTGGTAGTCTGGTTCGGATACTGGGTGTGGCAGTTGAAGCAACGTAGACGATAAGGCCAGGGCATAGCTAGGTCTCCTTGACTATGCTAGCTCCCTGGGCAGGCTTCGCAACAAACGAGGTTGAACGCACTTTGTTCAGTGCAAACGCCCGTACCATTGCTTGAGCAACTAGTCGAGGTTCGCGGCGATTTCTATCGACTAGTGCGACGAGACTCGGTCCTGCCCCACTGATGGACACGCCTGCTGCTCCGGCCTTCAGGCCCATAGTCTTGACGTCGTGGTAGCCGGGAATGAGGTCCTGTCGATAGGGCTCGGCGATCTGATCCTCCATTCCTGACCCTATTCGCCTAATATCGCCTTGAGCAAAAGCAACTGCCATAGCGGAGGCCCTGCCAACGTTTAGAACTGCTATCTTGACGGGGATTTTTTCCGGAATGATATTTCGCGCTTTTCTCGTCTTTTCGGATTGAACGGGAAGTTTGGGAGTTACAACAACAACTGCTAGGCTAGCAGGTGGCTTAAGGCTAATTGCTCTGGCCGGACTATCGTATACGATCACGAATCCCCCCAGAAGTGAAGCCGCGACGTTGTCCGCGTGGGCTGTTCCTGCAACCGCTTTTTCGCCGAGACTTGCGACTTGCACCAGTTCATCGTTTGATAATCCAAGCTCCAGGAGAGTGTTCACGGCGGTGGTGCATGCTGCTGCAGTGGCGCCACTGCTTCCAAGTCCCAGGCCTTGAGGTACGCGCTTTTCGACGATGATCTCTAAGCCTTTCTTCAAGTTCGCCCTCTGGGCTAAATCCGCGGCTGGGGGTCCAGCAGAGTTTTTGTCCACTTCTACTGGTATGTTGCGACTTTCGGACCCTCGGACGATTATTCTGATCTTCTTTCTCGAAGTTATTCGGGCACTCACAGTGTCAGAATATCTGTTCAAGGCTAAGCCGAACACATCAAAGCCCGGTCCAAGGTTCGCCGTGGAACAGAAAGCCCTGCCAACAGCATGCGTCCGAACGGCCTTCATTGCCCGATCGAGGCTAATCGCGGAGCCTGAGACGGATAAAAGAGGACTCTTACCACTTTGTCGAACCGTCGACACGTACAAAGCGCGCTTGTTCGTATTCAAGCATTATAGAGGAAAGCATTTTCGTGACGCTTAATATCAGAATTCTCCGGGTTCTGTGATTCACCGAAGGCTACTTTTCCGCGCTTTGCGATGAGATTTTCGACGTTTTGCAGTTTCCAGTAGAGTTCTAGATCATCTTGAAGTCAACTTGTGGTATATCCGCTCGGATCATGTTTCCGCTACTGCCGTCTATTATGGCGCTGTAGCTTTTTCCCTTGTATTCGTACTGGATGAACCATAGAGGGGCGTGGAGGTAGGTGGGCTTCTCTACATTGAAGGTGGTGTCGAACTTCGTCACTTGGTCCACCTCTTGTTTGAGGAGGAATCGCTGGTTTTCCTCAACCTCGTCCTTCGCGTGCACGATCGCCTCCGTGCTGTCCAGTTCGCTGTTCAGAAACTTGGCCTGAGATTCAATCTTTGTGAAGTCGAAAGGTATCTTTCCTTCCGCCGGAATCTTGTAGTCTCTTGTCGGGAACTCCGCGGCCTTTCTACCCAGCACAAGCCAGTCGTAGTCGTTCTGGATAGTCCCTTTTCTTGGTGTTGGAGGTGTTATTCTTTCCAGCACTCCTTCATAGGTACTGGTCGCGGTTAGAGGAACCAGCCAGAATGGGAGGTATCTCAGTTCTACCATCGTGGTTCGGCTCTTCTTTGCAAGGTCGCCGGGTTTCATGAACCCTGACCTCATCCATTCCAGGAGGTCTCGGGTTATCCTTGCGTTGTCGAAATTGTTGAGTATGAGACTGTGTTCCAGTTGGAATGGGGTGTTGGCTCCAACCACTGAGGTGTAGCCGCAATATCTGCAGGTAGCCACGAGTTCTCCAGGCGAGAGCTTGAGTGGCGCGCCACAGTTTGGGCATCCAATCTCTGAGACGACCTGTGACATGACGCGTTCTCTCTCTGTTCTAGGGTAGAATTAAAGAAGGGCCGGATTAAGTTCTCTAGGATCCGGAATGAATCATGGGAGGACTGGGAGCGTTGAAGCGGACGATGGGCTTCACGATCATACTGGTATTCGCTATTTTTCTTGGTCTCCTGACCGTTGTTTCCGTCTTCTTCCTTGACCCCACTACAGCCCTGGTCCTTGGCCTTGTAGGGGCGTTCTTGATAATCCTGTTACAGTATCTAATCGGTCCGGTTATCGTCAGGGCTACTAGTCGACTCCACTATCTTTCTCCGGGGGAGAATCGATGGCTGGAGACGAAAGTTTCCCGGATGGCCTCGACGTCAGGCATTCCGATGCCGCGATTGGCCATTTCGCCGGATCCTACCCCGAATGCGTTTGTGTTCGGCCGGACACAGAAGAGCGCTACTCTGGCGGTTCATCAGGGACTTCTCCAGCGGTTGAACGAGGATGAGATTGAGGGTGTGATCGCTCACGAACTCGGTCATGTGAAGCATCGCGACTTTATCGTCGTAACAATGATCTCTGCTATACCACTGGTCGCGTATTTGATCGCGCGCTCTGTGCTCTGGGGAGGGTACGTCAGTAGCGGTCGCGGATCCAACCGGAATAACAGCGCTGGAGCACTGATAGTCATAGCCGTCGTAGCTTATGTGGTCTACATCCTGACTACTCTACTGGCTTTGAGGCTGACCCGTCTGAGGGAGACTTATGCCGACGCGTACTCCGCTTACCTGACCAGACAGCCTAGAGAGCTTGAGAGTGCTCTCACCAAGATCGCTTACGGTTTGTCTATCGCTCCAGGCGAGCCGCATGGTGCTAGAGCCTTCTTCATTGAGGATCCGGCGCAAGCAAAACAGGACGTGGCGCAGATCATAGATCAAAAGTCAAAGTATGACCTGGACCATGACGGTGTTCTGAGCGAGCGCGAGTTGGAGATGGCTATGGAGGCTGAGGCAAAATCGAACTGGCGGAAGGCAGCTCAGCTCTTCATGACCCACCCCCCAACCTACAAGCGGATTCTCATGCTGCGAGAAATTGAGCAAGAAATGAATACCGGAACGTTTCAAGAGTCAACGATCTACAATCATGTCTGAACAAATCCTTCGCTATTCCGAGATTGGCCACAACAGAACTATAAACAGGGAAGCCTTCAGGTAGACTGACTCGTTATGAACCGTCTTCCCTGGGCACCTCTAAACGCAGGAGTCTTTCTCATAATCTTCGGGGGAGTGATTCTCCTATCATTCTTCAATATTGGAGTCGTTAACCTTGGAACTGCGTTTCCTCTCATCTTCACATTCTTCGGGGCATGGTTGGTCATTGAAGCCTTCGTCATTCCTCCCGCCAATGCTTACGCTCCTCCTCGAACGATGGTGATTGGCTGGGGAGCACTCGTTGGTGGTCTTGGTGTCCTCTGGTTTGTGGGAGCGACCAATGTGGAGTTGCTGCCTATCGCGCTGGCTCTGATAGTTGTCATTGCAGGGATTGGCGCGGTCGGCTACAGTTTCATGCGAGCGAGTCCGAGCACCCCGAAGACTTCTACGTCCTAGCCCGTGTTCGACCCTAAGGCACGGTATGTCCGAAACCTCTTCTCAAAAGTCCCACTGGAATACGACGTTCTCTTAGGCCTACTCTCCTTCGCGCAAGATCGTCGATGGCGCGCCTACGTTGTTAACAGAGCCAAACCGTTGAAGGACGACAAAATACTCGATGTGGCAACTGGGACAGGGCTCTTGGCAGCTGATTTCGCGAGAACGGTCTCATCCAAGGGATTCGTTGTCGGCGTGGACCTTACGCTCTCTATGTTGAAGACTGCCCGGTGGAGGTTGCGATCAAGGAGGCTTGATGAGAGGGTCGAATGGGTCTTGGCCCGAGCTGAGAATCTTCCTTTTCGAGATGATTGTTTCGGATCTGCTTCAATCAGCCTCGCCCTTAGAAATGTGTCTGATGCCCAGTCCACTCTTCGAGAGATGTCTCGAGCCACGGGGCCAGGTGGAATTGTGATATCCTTGGACTTTGCTCGTCCTTCCAACCGGCTCTTCCAACTCTTCTATTACGACTATCTTCTCGGTCTCTTTCCCTTCTTTGGCCGAATGGTTTCAGCTGCGTGGGGCAGGACATTGTCCTACTTGGGCCGATCTATCTTGAGAGCAAGAACTGGGGAGCAGATTGCGAGTCTTCTGAGAGAGGAGGGTCTCGTTGATGCCGTGTCTGTGCCGCTGACCGCGGGAATTGTTTGTGCCGTTTACGGAAGGAAGCGATAGGCTCTCTTTTACTTATAGCATCGATCTCAAAGGCTGCTTGCGTAAACTGCTCATTCGGTTCAGTTAGTGCTTAAGGCCTCAATTGGGATTCTAGTGTGGAATTGCTTCTCTTGTTGGTGGGTGCCTAATCGCTAGAACACTTGCGTAGCTGAGTGTGTTTTGGTCGTGTCATGGAATCCTGCCAGAGTGGTCTTGAGCGCACGCTGGCAACCTGACGGAAAATGAAGAAATACATTCGGGAGCGAGTCAACCTAAAGACTTAAGCGTGCTCTATAAAGCAGATACTGAAAAATCTGAGTGAATCTCTTGAAACAAATACCAATCCTGTTTTCGATCTCACTGTTGCTAATCGGGTCCATGTTTGGGATCCTATCTACGAATCCATCTGCTCATGGACAATTCACCGGTACTGTCTGCCTGATCGCTCCAAGCACCTCTATATGTCCTTCAAGCCCGGCGTCCCTCAGTGGCACCACGGGTACTCAACTCCGGGTCTCTGTATTCATCCAGAACTCCGACGGTACCAACGGATTCGACATAACTCTTCTGGCGAATCACTCCGTTCTTCGCCCTGCTGGCGCGGACCTCACGGGGTCAGTTCTACCAGGACCCCAGTCTATCATAGTCGAGTGCCTAGGCGGTGTCTTGGTGGTAGGCAACACATGCTCGTCAACCGACACACCAGACACTCTTCAGCTTGCAGCTGTTGATTGCCTCGGTTGCGGAACAACAGCCACGCCAACTACGGGTCTCCTCTTCACCGCAATCTACAATATCACTGGTCTAACTTCTGGGATTCCTCTAGGCTTCCAGACCGGTTGCTCCAATACAAGCGTCTCGGGAGGAATCTGTGTTACCATCGCCAACGGGACCCCAACCCCGGATCCTGAGACTGTGCAGACGGCTGTCTTCAGCAGTGCAGGCGACTTTTCAATAACCGCGAATCCAGTCACCCTTACCATTCCTCGCAGCTCTTCGAGCTCCTCAACCGTTACTCTTGCGAGCTTGGGCGGATTCTCAGGCACTATTACTCTGTCGACGAGCGTAGCACCCAGCACCCATCATGGTCCCGCAGCAAGCTTGAGTTCCAACAGCGTAACTATCGCGTCAGGCGGCAGTGGCTCAGTTGTCCTCACCATTTCCACGGCCAAGAACAGCTCCACAGGCAGCTTTACGGTTACGGTCGTCGGAACGAGTGGGTCAATTTCTCACTCGGTCAACGTCAGCGTAACAGTTACTCGTTAGACGCAGACAATCGGTCCAAAATTTTCCTCCTCTTTTTTTCAGCTCCCTCGGCAGAGCATATGCCCCTCAATTGATCTCGCAAGGCCGGTATGGACAGTTTTTTCGAACTGAGTCCGAATGAATACCTCTGCTGTCTCTAGCATGTTGCAGTAAGCCGTAGGTACACAAGAGATCAGAAGTTTGTCCTTATCGAAGAGCGAAAGCCGAAAACCTTAAACGAACTGCTTTCTCAAGCAATCCAATGATACGGGTGTAATTCTTGAAGAATATTGCAGTAGTTTCTGCATCTATTTTCATCCTAATTGGAAGCGTGTTCTTCGCCGCAGTGATTTCTTCTCCCGCGCATGGATCGTCTACTGGCACCATATGCATTATCCCAGCAGGTGCTACATCCTGTTCCCCAAGTCCGGCGTCAATAACGGGGACTGTTGGAACTCAGCTTAGAGCTTCAGTATTTATCCAAAATTCCACCGGCCTGAATGGTTTTGACGTTACACTGTTGGCAGATCATACCATTCTCAAGCCAGCCGGGGCAGACTTGACAGGAAGCGTGCTGCCGGGCCCTCAGACCCTGTTGTTGGAGTGCCTGAGCGGGATCCTAGTATCGGGCGCCACCTGCTCGTCGACGGACACCATTGACACACTTCACATCGCTGTAGGATCCTCGCCTGGAACGATAACCGGTACGCCCACAACAGGTCTCCTCTTCACAGCGATCTATAACATCACAGGCACAACATCCGGAACTAGCCTAGGTTTCCAGACGGGTTGCGGCTCCTCTAGCGCACCGACAAGCGACCCTCCGGTCTGTGTGACTATTGCCAATGGCACAACCCATGCCGTCCCTGAATCTGTTGCATCCGCCATATTTTCAACCAGCACAACCCCCGATTTTGTAATGTCTGCAAATCCTAGTAGTATCACGATTACCGCAGGCTCTTCAGCAACGTCGACGCTCACCGTCACAAGCATCGCTGGTTTCTCTGGTACCATCAATCTCGGCGCCTCTATCTCTCCCTCAGGACCCGCCATCTCACTCAGCGGTCCAAGCGTCACACTATCTGCGGGAGGTAGCGGAACCTCCACCCTGACGGTCTCTACAACATCATCGACATCGTCAGGCTCCTACACGGTAACGGTCTCGGGAGTCAGCGGGACTTTGTCACACTCTACCGTTGTGTCGGTCACGGTCAACCCGGTTCCAAAGCCTGACTTTTCGATAGGCCCCAGCGGCGTCAGCATCGGCCTCGCACAGGGCGCCTCAACGTTTCAGCTCATAACATTGACAAGCCTTGGAGGATTCACTGGCACGGTGAGCCTAACCGATTCGGTCTCACCCGCCGGTCTAACCTTAGCTTTGAGCCCGACAAGTGTTACTCTCGTCTCGGGCGGGACGGCAAATTCCTCACTGACAATTTCGAGCACGTCTTCCGCCCCCGCGGGCGCATACACGGTCACGGTCACAGGGACTAGCGGCTCATTATCGCACGCAATCACGATTGCGGTCACAGTATTTTCGAATCAGCCTGACTTTACGATCACCGCCAATCCAACAAGTCTCAGCATTGCTGCCGGCACTTCGGGGACGTCTGGGATAAGTCTGCATGGAGTGAACGGATTCAACAACACTGTGTTCCTGACGGTTTCAGCTACAAGCGGACTGGGTGCTACTATCAGCCCGACGAGTACTGGCCCATTTGGCACCGCAACCCTGACAGTTTCCTCTAACGCCGCTGGCACCTACACGGCCCAAGTCACAGGAACGAGTGGATTACTATCTCACACAACCACGGTCACTGTCATGGTCTCCAGTTCGGGCGTAGGAGTCGTGTGCATTATTCCGTCAGGAACAACTTCATGTCAATCCAGCACGGCTACCATAAACGGAACTCAGGGAACCCAACTCCGGGTTTCACTCTTCATCCAGGGCTCAGGCGCGCTTGACGGGTTCGACATTACGCTATTGGCAGATCATACTGTCTTACGACCAGCAGGCATAGACCTAACTGGCACGGTGCTACCGACCCCAACGACCATCATATCAGAGTGCATCGGCGGCGCTATCATAGTTGGCACCGTTTGCCCAGGAAACGCCGACACACTTGAGTTAGCCGCTGTAGGAGCTCTCGGCCAGCTTACCTTTCCACCGACTACCGGTCTGTTATTCACCGCGATCTACAACGTGACGGGAACAACATCGGGTACCCCCATAGGGTACCAGACTGGTTGCACATCCACCAGCGTCTCCGGAACCACCACCTGCGTCGCAATCGCGAATGGCTCTACGAGCCCTGTTCCTGAGACCGTGCAGACCGCCATTTTCTCAACCAGCACGACACCTGATTTTGTCATGACCGCGAGCCCCAGCGCGATCACGATTACCGCAGGCTCCTCAGGAACGTCCACCGTCAGCGTCACAAGTAGCAACGGTTTCTCGGGCACCGTTAGTCTAAACACGACCGTCGTTACCGGAAACTTCACCATAGGTATCAACCCGGCCGTCGTCACCTTGGGGGCAGGTCAGACTTCTACTTCCACCATTACGATTTCAGCTCCCTCCTCCATTCCTCCAGGAACTTACTCGATCTCGATTGCTGGTCTCAGTGGCTCGCTGTTTCACTCAGTCGCGATCTCTGTCACGGTCAATGCTTCACCAAAGCCCGACTTCTCCATTAACGCCAGTCCAAGTACTCTCAGTGTTGCGCAGGGCTCCTCAACAACATCCACTCTGACTCTGACCAGTCTCAACGGTTTCACCGGCAACGTAACGCTGACCACTTCAGTCCCAGCAGGGCTAACAGCGAGTTTGTCCTCAGCAAGCGTACCCCTGTCGCCTGGATCCCCAATTTTTGTCGCCGGCTGGAATTCGGCACGACAAAACGCAGGTTCGGGAAGCACTACGCAGAGCCTGACAATCTGCAATCTCGCAGGTGGATGTAAAGCGGGCGACACAATAATCGTCAATTACTGGCAATGTTGCTCTACTGGGCAATCCCTCTCAAGCGTCACTGATACCGAAGGAAATACCTATGCCGAGATCATTCTTGCGAGCGGAGCCAACCCGAATAACGTAATGGCTGACCTCTGGGGAGCTATTTCTATCAAAGCGGATACAACCTCCCTCACGATTACGGTGACGTATCCCGATACAACTCATTATCGAGCAATATTCATCCAGCAATATCGTAACGTACTTGGGTTCGGCGCTACACACTTTACCGGACAATCGAGCTGCGCATCCACCTCCGAAAGTCTAACGACAACAAGAGCAAACTCTCTAGTTGCGAATTCCTTCGACATCGGCTTCATGACCGGAATGTCCCAGACTGGAGGATCCTCAGCCTCTAACGACTTCTCTTACACCAACAGCGCCGGTTGGGGCCTATTCCTATGGGACTCCCCCGTTCCCAGTATCGGTTCGAATACCTGGACTTGGAACGTAAGCGGCTGCAACTCAGGATATCAATCAGTCGCCATTGAACTACTCGGAGGGACCGCTTCATCCACGCTGACGATCTCAACCACGTCCTCTACGCCCACCGGCACGTATACCTTGATAGTAACGGGATCAAGTGGCTCAATCTCGCACAGCACTAGCATAACAGTAACAGTCACAAGTTCAGCATCTGGAGACTTTACGTTCGCCGAGAGTCCTACCTTCCAGGCCATTCCTGTCGGCTCCGAGAGGCAAACAACAATCACCGTGACCAGTGTCAACGGCTTTTCAGGTAATGTCAACCTCGTCATCACCCCATCTTCGACCGCCTTCGCTTGCTGGTTTACGACGCTCACCAACACTGCGACCGTCTTTGTCCCCGCGGGTGGCTCTGCAAACCAGTTCCCGACGTGTGGCGCAGGACTGCCTGCAGGCGCATATAACGCGACCATTTCAGGAACTAGCGGTTCGTTGAGCCACGCTGTAATTCTCGGCGTGACCATTACAGACTATAGCATGTCTGCATCGTCAGTCTCGTTCAACGCGGGTTCCTCAGGTACAAGCACTGTGACCTTGACGAGCTTGTTTGGCCTGTCAGGGCCGGTAAGTCTGAGTGCTTCAACACCTTCAGGACTCACAGGTACATGTCCCTCAAGCGTCACTCTATCATCAGGCGGAACATCGACTGCATCCTGCACGTTCGCTTCAACAACCCCGGGCACGTACGGCGCGACCATAGTAGGAACTTTCGTCTGCACCGACTGCTACTTCAATGGCAAGGACGTCCACTCGGTAAATATTACTGTGACCGTTTCCGGCACTGGAGTCCCCGACTTTTCAATTTCAGCCAGCCCCTCCAGCCTGACGCTCGCGCCCGGCTCCTCAGGTACATCAACCATCTCAGTAGCTTCGATTAACGGTTTCTCCGGAGCTGTCTCCCTAAGCATCTCTCACTCCAACGGAATCGGAGCGATCATAAGTCCAACCAGCATTACTGGCTCTGGGACCGCGACTCTCACCATCGGTGCCAACATGACCGGCACTTTCTCTGTACAGGTAACCGGGTCAAGCGGGACGCTGTCCCACTCGGTCAGCGTCTCCGTCACGGTAGCCAGCATCGGAGTCGTCTGCGTGATTCCATCCGGGAACACTTCCTGTCCTATCAGTCCCGCTTCTCTGACTGGAGCTGTGGGGTCCCGGCTTAGGGTCTCAGTCTTCATCCAGGGCTCTGGGGGCCTGAACGGCTTCGACGTGACACTCTTGGCGGACCACACGATTCTCCGTCCTGTTGGTTTTGACCTTACTGGGACCGTATTGATTGGGACTCCGACGATAATTCTTGATTGTCAACAGGGTCTCCTGATTCAGGGCTCAACCTGTTCAAGTACAGATTCAATCGATACTCTCCACCTTGTCGCTGTCTCGGCTCTAGGGTCGGGAATAACGGCTGCGCCGACAACCGGGCTCCTGTTCACCGCCATATACAATGTCACAGGCACCACTCCCGGAACTACCGTAGGATTCCAGACCGGTTGCACTAACACGAGTGTTAGCAGTGGGACATGCGTAACAGTAGCGAACGGCACCCCGATACCAGTTCCCGAGACGGTTCAGACAGCCACTTTCAGTAATAGCGCGGCCTCCCAAGACTTTTCGATCAACGCCAGTCCTACAAGTCTCAGTCTATCCCTGAGCTCATGTGCGACGTCAACCATCACCTTAGCGAGCCTCAATGGCTTCAGCGGAACCCTTGCCCTAGCCACATTGGTCTCGCCGTTTGGCCTTATAGCAACTCTCAGTAGCGGCATTGTTTCCATCAGCTCAGGAAGCTCAGCAACCACGGCTCTAACCGTCTGCACAACAGCGTCTACATCATCAGGATCCTATGCTGTCACAGTTACAGCAACAAGCGGATCAATAATCCACGCAACAACCGTATCAGTGACGGTTACTCCAGCTCCCAACTTTACCATCACAGCAACTCCAACCAGTCAGACGACAAGGAAAGGCTCATCCGCATTCTTCAGCATAACCATCACCGGCACTAACGGCTTCAACGGCACAGTCCAACTCACCACAACAACTTCTCCAATTGTCAAGAATGGTCCTACCATATCTCTGCCCTCAACGGTCGGTCCCTACTCAAACTCAACCCTCACCTTGTCAACGTCGAACTCAACCCCGCTAGGCACTTACACGATCACTGTGACAGCGACAAGTGGATCGATAACTCACACGGTCACAATCACGGTGGTAGTGACAAAATAATCTAGGCAAGTCCGAAGATTTTGTCCACAAGTTTTCCCTAGAGTATTTGGCCGCTACTGTCAGCACTCGCCATGGAGAATATCTCGTTAGTCGATTCCGTTTGCTTGTGAAACGCTAGGTTGCGCCTGTTAGGATCGAAAGGATTCCGCTCGTGAAGAAGATGAGCCCGAACGTTAGAAGGACAATTCCGGCGATTAGGTCGAGTAGCCATCGCGGTACTCGCATTAGATAGTCATAGGAGACTGCTGAGACAGAGATCAGGACGATGATGCTCACGGCTGCGCCTATGAGTGTCCACTGGATGTTGAACGCGCCTGCCGCAGCTAGAACGAGGCTCGCTTCGAAGCCTTCAGTGAGAGTAATGGTCAGGACTGGGAGAGAGTTGGGCAGGGAAAAATGGATTGGTTGGGTTGAGTCAGTTGCACCTTCGCGCTTGAGGTCTTTCTCGATGACGTCTCTTCCCATTCTAGCCATTTTTTCTCTGAATGACTTGTGCCTGATTGCGTATTTGATGAAACCGCGTAGGAATCGGCTTGAGAAGTAGAACAATACTGTTGCGGTTGCGAAGTCAATGACTATCGCCGGAAGGAGTAGGAAGATCCGCCAGACGATTAGGAAGGTGACGATGGAGCCTAGTCCTCCAGCGATGACTCCGAAGAGGATGTTATTCCTACCCAGTTGCTTTATAGTGGCAAGGGAGAGAATGGCGACCTCGCTTCCCTCGATCAGAATAGCTTTGAAAGCGAGTAGGAAGGATCCAATTATGACGACTGTCGGATCAGTCATTCTTGTCTCGATCTGTATAGTCCCATCGGGGCTTGTTGGTTCGACTCAAAAGCGGATGTCTTTAGACTTTCTTCGCCCTACAAAACGACTGTTCCACCATGTTGTAGTTTCAAGGTTAAAGCCTCGTTTCTGATCAAGAATTCAAAGCAGTTGCCGAAAGCGTCTTCGGGCAAGATGAAGATCGCAGTGGACTTGGACGGGGTCTTAGCCGAGTCTATGCTTGTATGGTGTGACCGAGCCAACAAAGAATTCGGCACACATCTGAGCATGAAGGATCTTGACAGTTGGTCTTGGTGGAAAAGATTTCCAATTTCGAAAGACGATTTCTACAGAATACTGGACGAGTCATGGGACGATTGGCGAGAGATTCCTCCAACAGAACCGGGAATTGCCGAGAAGGTTGCACGGATCGAGAAGTTTGGCGACCTTGACATCGTCACTGGTCGTAGCAAGAGGACTGTAGAGGCAGCTAGAAGCTGGGTCGACAGCCAGAAAGTTCGATACCGGAGTTTTGTCAGGGTCTTAGGCTGGAGAGACAAGGTTCTCCTAGATTATGACGTCTACATTGATGATGCTCCTGACCTTATGCCCCTAATCTCACATAGCCCAACCGCATGGGGAGTGCTCTACGAAAGGCCTTGGAACCGGAGCGTGGGAGATATGCCGAAAGTTCTGAAAGCTAAGAGCTGGCGGCAAGTACCCGCACTCTTGAAGCGGGTTCAGGCAAGCAAGAGTTAGACTGAGAGATCTTGGAGACCAGACTATTATACGGGACGCTTCCTGCCTAGAAATTTCGTGTATAGACTTTGAAAGGCGAGTTCCAGATTCCCGCAGAGTTCTACTACACGAAAGAGCACGAATGGGTCCACGTTGAAGGCGCCGATTGTCGAATAGGCGTCACTGACTATGCGCAAAACTCACTGCACGAAATCGTGTACGTCGACCTTCCGAAGGTGGGAGCAAAGGTGGCGCAGATGCAGAGTCTTGGCACTGTGGAATCTGTGAAAGCAGTCGCCGACGTGTATTCCCCCATTTCAGGTGTCGTGGTTCAGATCAACAGCGAACTCTCTGATGCCCCTGAGCTAGTTAACAAGAGCCCGTACGAGAAGGGATGGATTACGATGATCCGGCCAGACGATCTGAAGAAGGATCTTCCCTCTCTAATGAAGCCCGAAGCCTACAGGGACTTCGTCAAAACGATTACTGAGAAAAAGTAGCTCCATCGTGGAGCATATGTCGGCTGTTGTGTCTTTGGATTCTACCGCTCATACGCTTCCCTAGGTTTGGACACACTTTTCGTCACCTAGGAGGTTTATCTCTCAGAAGCGTAGTGGGATAGTTCCTCCAATATCGTGAATCGAGTAGTGCAAGAAGCATTCACCCTCCTCTCACCACCCTTGAAGGGTCTGCTGCAAGAGGCCGGAATCCGTACGCCTACTCCTCCTCAAGCAGAAGCAATTCCTTTCATCATGCGGGGCGAGAACGTGTTGGTCATTGCCCCCACGGGATCGGGCAAGACCGAGGCTGCTCTCCTACCTCTCATAGACAAGATGGTCCAAGACCAGAATCGCCAAGGAATCTCGCTCCTCTACATCACTCCTCTAAGAGCTCTGAACCGAGACCTGCTCAAGCGATTGCAAATCTGGTCAGCCAAACTGGGTTTCACGGTGGAGGTGAGACATGGCGACACCCCTGCTGCTGATCGGAGGAGAATGGCGGCGAGACCGCCCGACCTCCTGATAACCACTCCAGAAACATTGCAAGCGGTCCTTCCTGGAAAGAGAATGAGACAGCACCTTCGACACGTCAAGGCCGTAGTGGTGGATGAGGTTCACGAATTGGCTGGAAATCGTCGGGGGGTCCAGCTGACAGTTGGGCTAGAGAGACTGAAGGAAGTTCGGCCCGACGGTTTCCAACGGATTGGACTCTCAGCTACTGTTGGGAATCCTGAAGAGATCTCTCGATTTCTCGGTGGCTCTGAACCTGTAAGGATTGTTCAGATTCCTCTAAGCAAGGATACTAGGTACAAGATTGAGTATCCTACTCCCGGCGAGGAGGATCAAGAACTCGCACGACGCCTGTACACCGCCCCAGAAGCGGCCGCACGGCTGGCACTAGTGTCTGACCTTGTTGATGCACATGACTCGACTCTAATCTTTGTCAACAGCCGGGTCAACGCGGAGATGTTGGGTTCGAAGTTCAACTTGATGGACCAGAACATAATGGTCCACCATGGCTCGCTTCCCAAAGAAGAGCGGGTCCGAGCTGAAGAGGCATTCAAGGCACGCCAGGTCAAGGGACTCGTCTGCACAAGCACCCTGGAGTTGGGCATCGATATCGGATCTGTAGATCTTGTGGTTCAATACATGTCCCCGCGTCAGGTCAACAGTCTTGTTCAGCGTGTAGGAAGGTCCGGGCATAGTCTGACTAGGACCTCGCAGGGAGTTCTAGTATCCGTCTCGACAGAGGATCTATTGGAGTCGATAGGAGTCATCGACCTAGCCAAAGAAGGCCGGCTCGAACCAACAATCATTCACCATAGAGCCCTAGATGTCCTGGCACATCAGATCGCCGGCTTATTGATGGACTCAGAAGGCAGCGTCCCCCTAAGCCACGTCAAACAAGTTCTGAAGAGAGCGTTTCCCTATTCTGAGCTAGACGAGGCTGAGCTGGAGAAAGTTGTCGAGTTCATGCGGAAAATGGGTCATCTCAAACGAGACGATCAGACGCTCTACCGGACCTCCCGGACGAGGGTCTACTACTATGAGAACCTGAGCATGATTCCGGACGAGCGACGATACCAGGTGGTTGATCTGACCAGCCAGCAGTCGGTTGGAATTCTCGGCGAAGAGTTCATGCTCACAATGGCCCATGTTGGCTTGAACTTTATCGTCAAGGGACGGGTCTGGCAGATGAAACAGATCACCGATGACGGGAAGGTGTACGTTCTCCCGATCAATGATCCTACTGCGGCCATTCCAGGATGGGACGGACAGATACTCCCAGTTCCAGGTGAACTCGCAACCCGAGTGGGAGAATATCGGAAGCAAATCGATAGGCTGTTGGACGAGCACAAGACTCGCGCCCCAGTTGTCGAGAAGTTCTCGCGAACATGGCCCGCAGAGCCGTACGGAATACGCAAGACTGTTGAAGAGATAGAAACTCACAAGGCAACTGGCGCACCCGTCCCGACCAATGATCGCGTACTGGTCGAAGGGTTTGATCGCTACATCATAATTCACACCCACTTTGGGGACCGTCTCAACTTCACCTTGGGCGAGGTGATCGAGGAACTCTTCCGGCGCCAGGGTCTGGTGCGAATGTGGTGGTGGGACTCCTACCGAATACTCTACGAGATGACGGCGGACACCGCAGACCTTGACCTGGAAGATCTCTTTCTCAGACAGGTCTTCGGTGTCGATGAACCCGTCTTAGGGGGGGCCTGTCATGGTGTTCTGCACCGGCACTTTCCGTGGGAGCTGCAGATGAAACAGATTGCTGAGAGGTTTGGAGCGTTGAACCGCGGCCGGCTGATGTACGGCAGCTCAATGAAAGAGCTACAAGTGAGATTCCGACTGACTCCCATCTATGACGAGACTATTCGCGAGGCCCAAGTCGAACGCGCCGATTTCGAAGGGGTCAAGAAAATCTTCAAACAAGTCAAAGAACGGAATATGGACGTTAGATTCTTCCGATCAAAGGACAAGCCCACACCGCTAGCTTACCACATCCTCTACCGGCACGTCGATATTCCCGAACTCATCGCTCCAGAGAACGTTGCAGCTGACAACATGGCTCGGCTGCGGATTTCGATCGAAGGCCGAACAATCGACCTTCTATGCTTCGACTGCGCCAACCTCACGTCTGGAATATCTGTTGGTAGTCTTTCTGACCATCCTTCTTGTCGGAATTGTGGGTCCAAGCTCCTAGCTCCAGTATTCTGGTCTACCGGTTATGTGGCGAGTGTTCTCAGGAAGAAACGGGACAGGCAGTCTCTGGACGAGAACGAACAGAAGGCCTTGACGAGAGCACGCCGTTCCGCAGACCTAGTTATTGCCTATGGGAGGAGGGCGGTCATTGCTCAATCCGTCTATGGCATTGGTCCGCAGACAGCCAGCAGAGTCCTATCGAAAATGCATGAGGACGACGATGAATTCTACAAGGATCTCTTAGAAGCCAAGCTGCAATTCATAACGACTAGGCCCTACTGGAATAACTGAGTCCATTTGTGTCGGTATGAATGGGCGATAGGGTGTTTTCGCGGAACAGTTGGGCGAGACTTTCCCCGCTCTTGTCTAAACCGGAATTCGACCTTCGAATCTGACCGATGACCATTCCCTAGCTTTTGTGCGATGATTTTTTTCAGTCCGCGGTCAATTTCATAGCCCCAACTATTTCGACTCAGTTCTTGGGCAACCTTCATTGTCGTACCCGAACCTAAGAAGGGATCCAGGACTGTCTCGCCGTGAAAGCTGAAGAGTTTGATCAGACGTTTCGGAATTTCTTCTGGGAACGCTGCAATTCCCTTCTCCAGTCGGGGTCCCAAGGGGAGGACATTGGTGATGTTCCATACTGTCAAGTGCCATTCGTGATCGTTGTAGTCGTGCATAGAAATCCTAGATTTCTCCAGGATCTTCGCGGGCATGTCTTTGACATATGAGTAGTCGAACCTGCCCTTCTGGAAGATCAGAATGCTTTCCTGAATATTGTCAGGATAGTAGTACATCGGATAAGGATGCTGAACAACAACACCGCTTCTTCGGCTTATTCTCACATAGCCCTTGGGTTTGACCCATACAATGCGATCTCGGTACCGGAACCCTGCTTGCAGCATGAGCTTTGTGATGTCAGCCACTACAGGATACTTCTCACCCTTCACGAGCATATCGTCGGTGACGAAGCAGGCTATTCTGCCAGGCGCAGAGACGCGATAGAGGTCGCGGCAGAGGTCCTCAATCAATGTGAGAAATTCATTGTAGTCTCTGAACAGGCCCGGATAGTCGAAGGGTGCATTGTAGTAGGGTGGACTTGTAATCGTGAGCTGAATGGACTGATCCGGAATCTCCTTCATTGTTCGACAGTCGCCAAACACGACACGGTGGATTGTGCCCATTCGAGCCCGCTCAACGGCAACCCGAGCCCGGTTTGAGCTTAAAGCTTCATGGATTACGCGTTGGTTTCCACGGAGTAGCGATCCATCTAGCTCTTGACAGTCATGTGTCTTTCAATTGGGCGAGAAAACATCTGATGAAGTGAAGCGAAGACCGGCTACCAGAAACATGGAGGAGGCACTGGCTTTCCGGAGATATTTGCCGTTTCATTCGACGCCCATGAACATAAGAAAGCGTTTTCTACGAGGTGTAATTGTCTGAACACAAGAGACCCGGTTGTCCCTTCCTTTGCCGATAACCCTCGCACAAGATAGAGCGTCAAACAGCCAGGCTCAACGTCATTCTGGTAATCGGTACTCACAACGATATCGTTCTTGTAAACGAGAGAATCACATCCATTCTTCCAAGGAGAATGTTGCAGGACAAAAGATGCTCTATGTTTGGGGTACGGTCCTTCTATTCCTGGCTTTTTCCCTTGCCAGCCTTGATGTCAATCATAGCGCGGAAGAATTTGTTGCAAGGGCACCCAGTCCGGCTTCTGTCGCTGGAAACTCTTCTTCTTTCAGCTACTCGTCTCAATGGGGCTCGTATGGCGGTCCCATGACTCCCAACGGCGTCGCGGTGGACTCCTCAGGCAATGTGTACATCGCCGATGCCAAGAACTACGCTATAGACAAACTGGCAAGAGACGGATCTTTCTTAACTGCTTGGGGATCCCAGGGGACCGGACCCGGCCATTTCAACAGTCCTCAGGGAGTTGCTCTAGATAGTTCGGGCAACGTGTACGTTTCTGATTCCGTGAACAACATCATTCAGAAGTTTACCGGCTCTGGGACTTTCGTCATTTCTTGGAATTCGTGGAATAGGACAAACGTACTCAAAACCCCCCTTGGGCTGAGTGTTAACTCAACTGGATTCGTCTATGCAGTAGACCAGGGAGATCAGCGGGTCCAGATCTTCAGGAATAATGGAACCTATGTAGGTTCGATTGGTGGTCCAGGGGCGACATTTGGCAAATTCTTGACTCCCTATGGAGTAGCCGTGGACTCGTCAGGGTTCGTGTATGTAAGCGATAATGCACCGAAATCGGGAAACATTACAAAATTTACGAAAACTGGCGGCTTTGTTCTAGCTTGGGGAGGTGTGAATTCTGGTGGTACTCTCGCGGGACCGGCGATGATGGCTGTCGACAACGCGTCCAATATCTTCGTCAGTGATCTCTCCTTCAATCGTGTTCAAAAGTTCGACACGAGCACTGGAAATCTTCTCTTCACATGGGGGTCCCCAGGCGCCTCCCCGGGGCAGTTCAATAGTCCAGTCGGCGTCGCCCTAGATGGCCAGTCCAACGTGTACATCGGAGACTCAAACAACTATAGGGTTCAAGAGTTCGACAGCTCAGGAAACTACATCTCGAGTCTCACTTATCCAAGACCGGGATTCTTCTCTAGCCCTTATGACGCGGCTCTGGATGGTTCGGGCCACATCTATGTTGTCGACCAGGGGAACAATAGGATTCAGAAGTTTTCCGTCGCGGGAGCATTTCAACTGGCCTGGGGAACAACTGGCTCAGGAAATGGCCAGTTCGATGGTCCATTTGGAATAGCTGTCGACCACAGTGGAAATGTGTACGTCACCGACTCGGATCCCAATGATCGAGTCGAAAAATTCCTTCCTAATGGTACTTTCATTAGGGCCTGGGGGTCCTTCGGAATCAGCAATGGACAATTCTATAATCCATTCGGTGTTGCGGTCGACGGTTCAAACAACGTGTACGTGACGGATTACTCCAACAATCGTGTTCAAAAGTTTGACAGCTCAGGAAACTTCCTCCTGAAATGGGGGTCCATAGGAGCCGCCAATAGCCAATTCAGCAGTCCAACAGGCATTGGAGTAGACGCCTCGGGCAACGTGTATGTCAGCGATTCAGGCAACGATCGCATTCAGAAATTCACGAGTTCGGGCGGGTTCCTATCCACATGGGGGACTCCTGGGGCTATCAATGGGCAGTTCAATGTCCCAGGACTAATCGCATTGGACCCCTCTGGCAATGTATATGTGGCTGATACTTTCAACAACCGGGTCCAAGAGTTCACCACGAATGGCACTTTTCTCACGTCGATTGGTACGATGGGGTCAGGGAATGGCCAACTCGTCTATCCGAACGGCCTTGTCGTCGACAGCTCAGGGAGCGCCTACGTCACGGACACTGGTAACCCTTCGGGAACCAGCAATAATCGGGTTGAGGTATTTGCTCCTACGATCATCTCCTCCCAACCAACGGGCGGGCGCCCTGCGTTGGCTATGTGATGGCCGATGCTGATTGGAGGATGGATGCGCCGCGGCTACTAATTTGAGGCTACGTTTTGTGAGCGTCTTGGGACAGAGTAGTTTATTCTGCAGCCAGTTGGCAATGGTTTAGAAACCTTTGACGCGCTGTAGAGACTGACCTTTTTTTCTGAGTTGTCTCCATCCATAGTCTCTGGTGGGGCCTCCAGGTCTCTTGGGAGAGATAAGGAAAAGAAGGGGGTTTGGGAGGGCTAGCCTCCCGATATTCTAGCTTTCGTCTATGCAGCTGCTATGTCGACGATCAGATGATCCACGATAGGGGAGCCGATGCCTGACGCGACATCGTAGCCCGCGCCTGCCGAGAAATCCAACGGAAGAGCCGACTAGCTTGTCGTTGCCCACAGTGATGTCGTGGAAGTCAGTTGCGTAGCGTGAGCTATGGTAGATGGCGTATAGTACGGGGTTCAAGTCGCCGATCGGACCCTTACTCGCCATGGCACGAGCCTGGTTTGCCAGAGCGGCAATGCCCGCCCATTGTGGGGAACCAGCACTCGTTCCTCCGACGATGAACAGGACCGGGAATCCGAAGCCTCCGTATTGAACTAGCACGCCGCCGTCGACGGCCGCGTTGTAAGCTACGTCTGGGCCTCTTGCGGTAAGGCTTAGGCCGCTCTGGTATGATGGGACGCCAAACAACAAGCTTGGTGCACCGCCAGTTGCAGCGCCGAAGCTGGGCTCATTCCAGACCTGTTCGCCGCCATAGCCATCGGGTACACAGTTTGGTGGTATCGTCCGGCCGAGCACACATGGGCCGTGGTATGAGGATAGTCCTGAAGTGCATGAGAAGGGTGTGGAAGTAGGGCAGGGCATGAGGGTCCCAGTTGCGTTGTATGGTAGTCCCTGGGTTCCGGTTACGGCGGTATTGTGCAGGTCGGAACCTGGGAAGTTGGACATTGCGATACCGAAACCGAAGTCTGCGCCGGTATCCCCTGCTGAGGCGAAGAACGTGTCACCTTTGGCGACTCCGTTCGCATAGTTCTGTTGGGCCTGGGTGACTTGGCCAGGGTTTCCGTTTCCGGTGAGGAAGATCTCTGGGATGCCGAAGCTTTGCGAGAATATTGCGCCTGGGTAGGCTG
>WNEZ01000711.1_pt1 | contig 27098 bp, 26 predicted proteins | sample 5400521 | NCBI WGS metagenome assembly WNEZ01 (sample SAMN13153339, study PRJNA577476) | soil metagenome | isolation source: 120 cm saprolite under Douglas fir tree site 2 hole 1 replicate 1 | place: USA:California | collected 2015-04-18
GTTCACGGCGTTCCAACGAAGGAGCTAAATGCAGCCGAGGAATTAGCGTTTCTGACACACCTGCAGACGCATCGACGTCTCGTCATTGTCCATGAACGGCGAAACGTCACCGCGGCAGGCACTATGGCCGCTGGCACTAAAATTTGGCTTTCGAGCCGGCCGGTTTCTGTGCATCACCACGTTTCTGTCGAGGATGATACAGATTTTTCAAGGCTGCATCGGTTTCTGACGGGGCGTGCTATCGGTTTCGTCGCTGGTGGCGGAGGTGGTTTCGGACCGGCGCATGTGGGGATATTCAAGGCCTTGCTCGAACGCGGTGTGACGTTCGATATTGTGGGCGGAACAAGCATCGGCGCTTCCTTGATGGCCGGCTTCGCAATGATGCGGACTCCGGAGCGCATCAATGACGATGTAGACACCATCTTTATTTCAAGCCGCGCCCTCAAGCGCTGGACATTCCCGCGTTACAGTTTTCTCGATCACGTACGTCTGGATGATGCGCTGCGCGAAGTTACCTACGGGGCAGACATTGAAGACGCTTGGCTACCTTTCTTCGCCATCGCAACCGACCTGTCGGCCAGCGCGCCTTACGTGTTTCGCTCCGGCCCACTATGGCGGGCGTTGCGTGCATCCGGTTCTATACCAGGGGCTCTTCCACCAATGTTCACCGCCGATGGAAGGATGCTGGTGGACGGCGGGCTGGTTGACAACATCCCGTTGAAGCCGATGCATTCGCTAAAGGCTGGGCCAAATGTCGTCGTTCACTTCGGATTGCCGAAGTTTGAAGCCTTCCGAATAGATTATGAAAAAATACCGGGGCGATGGCCTTTGCTCGCTCGAATGTTATTTTCACGGCGAACTTTGCCAGCGGTGCCTGGACCTATCAATGTTCTACGACGCTGCCTATTTGCCAACGCGACATTCGATGAAAGTCTCTTGGGTCCGCATGACTTGATTCTGGATCCGGCCCCCTTCCCTGGCTCAAACTTCTTCGACTTCGATCGTCACACCGACGTATTTCAGGCGTCCTACCGATGGGCTATCGATCGTGTTGACACTCTGATCGCAACGGCCGATCCGGTGATGACGGCACTCATCCAAGCCTCGAAATAGGATCCCGCATCGTCGCATTTTCACTCACATTGATAAGTTCGAATTACGGCTCGGTTGACGACCACCAATTCATCGTAAGCGGCTACGCTGGTTCAGTCCGAATGAAGAGTCCGGACGTTTGCACCATTTGCGATGCAGCAATCAAAGCACTGCTGTTTGTCCGAGCCATGCGGCGGGGTTGCGTTTTATTCCGAGGAACCCACTTGAGATGCTAAAGTAGCACACTAGTAAGCTTCTTAACGCCCGACGCATGAAATCAAGGCATAATTTCAAATTTTTTTTACCGAGCGGTATGGCGCGTAGGCTGCACTACGAAGAAGACTCGACGGGCTCTGGCTTTATTCCCAAATAAATTAGCGAATTAGTCAAATCGTTTGGCTGCGGTTCGCTGGATCCTTGAATAGAATTAGGATCCAAACGTGTGGTCATCTAAGGTCGTTACGTTGCCGGCAGCCTTCCGGAGTTTATCATGTCGAAATTCTCACTATCAGAATTATCGCTGACAGGCTTTGACCGGCCGTTGTGCCCAATGTGCGGCTACTCGCGCATGACGCTCGCTCGCATCGCGCCCGATCCATCCGGTCACAATCTTCGAACATTCGAATGCAGCAAGTGTGAGCACATTTTGATAACTTCGGTGTTGTCCGATCCTATGAAATCAGACGCGGTAAAATGGCTGGACGGTGGACATAAGCCGCCGAAATAGTCGTGATGCCCGCACACCGAACAGTCACTCGATCATCCTCGTCCGGATGCACCCAAACGTAAGGCGCGATCTCGCGCGTCTCCGTCAGCTTGATCATGCGCACGGCGGCGCGCCCTTTCCGCCTTTCCTATGTACTACTTATATTGATTGCAGGCCGCCGCACCTCGCCAGAGGGCTAGAAATCGCGGCGCCTGCCGTACCAGCAATCCCAATCTCGGCGGCTGTCCCAGCCGCCATTAGCTCGCCAAGCAGTCCACGTCTGGTAATCGTAGCGCTCGCTGTAGGGATTTCCCGGATCCCTGTTCTGGCAAAAGGCCTTCCGGGAGTGATGGCCGGGATCTGATATCAAATGCTGAGCCGTTGCGGGTCCTGCCATCATAGAACAAAGAACTACGGCGGCGCCGAAAAGTCTGAGTTTCGTCATGGTACATAAAACTCCATCTCGTAGAGCTGACATAGGATTGCATTTAACCAACACCACTAAATTGCATTTTAGAAAGTGGCGGTTTGTCCAAGGCAGGGCCTGATCGGCCAAGCGAGCGTCGACGGCGACATCGTCGAGCCGATCCATCCGATGGCCGTGCCGGTGATCCTGACGACGGAAGAGGAGCGCGATGTCTGGATGCGCGCTCCGTGGAACGAAGCGGGTCAGCTACGCCGACCGCTGCCCAATGCCCGGCTCAGGATCGTCGCCAGCGGCGAGCGCGAGGAGAGACGTCGGCGTTTTGGCCAATGTCCGCTTCGCGCCAAGAGCTGCCATTCGCTCGCGAGCCACTTCACACGCGCGGCGATGCCCGTCATCATCCTAAAGCTCACAGTTCATCAACTCCGTGGCCAGCTGAACTGACCTTCGATTGCCACTCTTGTAAATCAGCTTTGGCTTGGCGATGGCAATTCTGCATGCCCTAGGCGGCCAAGCGATGCTCCTCTTCCTCCAGCCCGCCGGTTGAGGCTCTCTTTAGGAAGCGGGCGAGTGCGGCTTTTCGTGAGTCGCGGTCTAACGCGTAGGCGGTTTGCTTGAACTCAATGCCGTCAAGGAGCCCTTGAATGTAGCCCGAGATCGTATCCGCGGCCATGATGAGCGCGGTGTCAAGCGTATGGATATATTTGCTTGTCACCGAACCCTTGGCATGGCCGACTAGCGCCGCGATGGTCACCTCGGTAAAACCGAGATCATTGGCGATGCTCGCAAAGCTGTGCAGTAGGACGTGAGGGGTAACGTCGGATAGCGGTGAGTCCTCGAAGAGATGCTTCCAATGGTTCGGGAAACTGCCGAACGCGTTGTCCTCGCCCTGCCCCGGGAAAACACATGTGCCGACATCATTGACACGCCGTCGCTCGAGATATTCGACGACAGGTAAGCCGATGGGACGGATAGAGTCACCCTCCTTACTGTCCTCCAACCGCAAGCAGCTCGCCTCGGTGTCGGCCTCCGCCCACTTCAGGCCGATCATTTCGCTACGCCGACAGTCGGTCAGCGCAAGCTGACGAATGATGTCCACTGCGGTAGTGTATTTCTCCTGCTTGGCGGCATCGCGGAGCATCTGACCCAATATTCGATACTCCGCCTCCGAGAGTCGACGCTTTCGTACATTGTCCTTGGGCTTGCGGATGCCATGGGCCGGGTTGCTCTCGATGATGCCCGCTTCGACAGCGTAGGTGAGAATACCGCCAAGAAGGCCCACGGTGCGAGTGGCCGTTCCCGCACCGCCCCTGACGATTGCTTTGCCGCGCAGCTTCTTGGTCTTGCGGTTCCGCCCGCTGATTGGGCATGACAGGGATTATTGTGGGCAGGGATGCTTCAGAGTAGCGAGTAATGTTAAAGCCTATCATTGAGCAAAACGCAGGTGATCATGCGCAGCCTTGACATTAGCCTTCTCCGTACCTTGATCGCCGTTGATCAGCACGGCAGCTTTGCCCGCGCCCGCCGATCATATTGGGCGCTCGCAATCGGCTGTGAGCCTTCAGCTGAAGCGTTTGTAGCTGCTAGTCGGCAGCCCTCTTTTTCATCGTGCCAGAAGAGGATGGCGCTCACCGAAGCCGGGCAGACCTTGCGATCTGGATGGCGCTGCTCCGGCCCCATGGCGACAACCGGGTGAGGACGCACCTCACTACCCCAAGCCCCCCGCTTCTTGCAGATCCCCCCATACCGCCGGCCACGGTGCTTGGATCTAACTCTCAGAATCAGGGCATGGCACCCGTGAGTTCTCCCTTCATTGATGTGAACAGGCTGCCTAAGCCTTCGGCGCATGTCTGAGAGCCGCCAACGTTCGAATCTGCGCCGCCTCGCACGCGGCCTTGGCTTCGCCGAAACTCGCGGCTTGGCCCGAGGCCACCAGCGTCATGTATTCAAGCCCGCCGAACAGTTCCCAGCCGATGGTCGCCGGATAGCCGTTCGCGGCGGGCAGATCGAAGGCGACCAGCTCATAGCCGTCGGCGAAACGATGCTCGGCGCGATTGGCGGACCAGAATTCGGAGTCGGGGTGCCACATGTTGCGGGCGGAGGGCTGCGACATGGTCTTGCCGTTGCTATGCTGCGGCATTGCTCACACCCTTGAAGTCCGCCCTGCTGGTCCAATGCAAGGGATGCGTGGTCCGCCCGGCAGCGTACGTGGCATTCCGCGGCTTGAGCCGGAGGCGGGCTCCGCTCTCGAACTCGTTCGCGATTTGACTGCTGATGCGTTCGTAAACGTCGGTGCTCATCGCTTTCGCCTCCTCTAAGGTTGTTGCGCAGCACTGCGCGGCAACCCTGCCTTCGCGGCGAGCAGCGGGTGTGCGAGCGTCAGGCGGCTTCTCAGGAGCCGAAAAAGCAACACCGTCTTCGCGTTCTTCCTTCACGCGAAACGGTGTCTTTCTTTTTGGGTGGAAGCCGCTTGATGCGCGCCGAGGGCAGCGCCCTAAGCCTTCAGAGAGAAGACGCCAGCCGCAGACTGGCCGCTCCCTTTGTGAGGGATCTAAGCTCGGAGGGCAGAGACGGTGTCGGCCCCGGTCACGCGAGCCCGGTCTGGCATCGCCGGACGCGCTCGAATCCGTCACGAACCGATCAGAGAGGCGATCAGCATGGATACAAGATGGCCGACATGATGTTCCGGCGCCGACCACGCTAGTCTGGGATGACCGTCGGCCTGAACCGACAAGGCACCAGTTGATGAGCTGAACGCCTCGCTGCAACGCCTCCATGAGTTCACCGCAGCTGAAATCGTTGCGGCCGGCCCTCTTCATCGCTCCAGGTCTCGTCGTCGAAGTAACCGAGATAGTAGCCCATAAAGCTGACGAGCCAAATGATGCGAAGTTCCTGGGCGTCGACTTCGACGCGCTGGGCGAGCGCGCGCAGGTAATCGCGGCGGTAGCCGCCGCCCTCGGCCCGCATCTGCTTTGCTTCAGCCGCGGGGGCTTACAACACTAGGTCGATACTTTCGCGCCTCGATAGCCAACGCGTACGCTCGCCTACAGTACTGTTGTCAAATGTCTTCAATGAATTTGAGCTGCTCTCGCTGAAGTGTTTCCAGCCATCGAAATGAAGCGGGATGATAGTCTCAGCCTGTAACGCCTCAGCGTACTCCAGCGCTTCCCTTGCGGACATTGAAAAGAACATACCTGCGTCGGGGCCCGGAGTGACATGTCCCAAGTGCAACAGGGCAATGCCGATTGGCGCGGCCCGCTTGACGATTTCCACAGTACCACTAAATGGAACTGTGTCGCCGGAGATGTAGATTGGGCCCTTCGCGGTACGGCCTGCCCAGTCGATCAGGAACCCCGTAACAGTTCCGGTGAGCTCCTGGGTGCCGTCGGGGCCGTGCTGAGCAGGAGTTGCGGTGACCTTTATCGTAAAACCGTCTACGCCTGTGACGTGTGTTTCCTTCCAAGGGGAAAGCCCCTCTGCACCTCTACCAAGCCGCTGTGCGGCCTCCGGTGTCGTCAGTACCCGGGGTGCTTGCGCGAGGAATTCCCGACCGCGATTGTCGAGGTTATCGCTGTGCTGGTCGTGACTCAGAAGTACTGCGTCAATCCGTCCAAGCTCCTGTGGCGTAATGGAAGCAGCGCTGGTTTTCTCTAGCGGTATCACGCCATCGTCGTAAGTCGTTCCGGCATCATCCAACACGGGATCGGTAAGCAAGCGGATTGAGCCGATCTCAATTAGAGCCATAGCTGTGTCGAGATAGGTTATCTTAACATTCATGGTTATGTGTCCCGTTGGTGTTTGGCAGGACTATGCAACCACTCGACGAAGCCTTATGCTAGACGCAGAATTTTCTGAGTTACGAGGCAATGAAATACGAGTCGAAGCGCCCTCCACTCGACCCCTGTCCGGTTGAGGAAGTGATTTCAATTATCAGCGGGAAATGGAAGGCCCGCATTCTCCTGCTGGTGTCGCGCGGACACACGACCTTCTCTGCGCTCGCTAGGATGCTGCCCGACACTCCGGACCAGGTCCTATCAACTCAGCTCAGGGGATTAATTGAGGACGGTATGCTGACCAAGTCAGTTCCTGCCTTAGCTAATGGTACCGGATCGGAGTACGGCCTAACGGACGAGGGCCGCAGTCTGATGATGATCCTGAACGGGTTATCTGAATGGGGAATGGTCCGATTGGCCGCTAGAGGTGCTTCATGGGCTCCTCCCGAGCGCAAGGTTAGATGACGAGCCGCGATCTGGTTCTGACCGCTCCAGCAGTCGGTTTCTGCCCATATCACGTCAGCAGCAACGTGACTGCATCGGTTCTCGTATGGGAGCGAATTGATTGGGCTCCTGCAGATTGTTGCCTATACCAACCAAATGCACCCCACGAGAAGCGTCCGTTGTGCCTGCTGCCCGGAAAAGTGGAAACGCAGCGAATGACGCCGCGTTTCCAAGTGTAGCGCGCCTCTAGGGAGACGCGCCGGGAGGACCTCTAAACGATCCGCAGCGCCCCTTGCTCCGCGACCTCAGTACGGAAACTGAACTACCTATTGATGGTCCTCTCAAGCCCGTGGGAATCACGTTCACTTACGAAACTTCGGCAGCGTTGGAGAAGACGAGGCGTCCGGTGCCCACAGCCGAAAGCTCAAATTCGCGAACACACTTGCGCCCTTCGCGATGGTCGCGGAATCAATCCCCGCAACCGGCGTGCCTCCGGACGCGTTCGCCGAGACGTCCTGAAAGGCCCAGACCGTCAGAGAGGCTGGACCGAAGTTATAGCCAACCATGCCGCCATCTGTGATGTCCCTTACTATGAATCAGCCAGTCACCCGTCGCTACCCAGCCGATATCGCCCAAACGAGCATTCAATCAGCATCTCTCAAGATGTTCTTATCTTCCTGAAAACGAACGCAAGCGTTTACGGCAGGTTATTTTGCGAAAGCTTTTCGCATAATTGCAAGTGAGCGAAGGGTGCCCTTCCTCGTCGTTGTGTTCTGGTGGCAACCGATTTCATAGCGCTTAGAACACGCTCCACTCGAATCTCGTCGATAGCCGCTGCGCGGCTTCTGTGCCTGCGAGCGAATTGCCGTATCCGTCCAGGCCAGGTGACCATATCGCAACCGACGCCTTGCCTGGAGCAATCATCAGCATGGCCCCGCTTACACCGCTTTTAGATGGCAATCCCACCTTGTAGGCAAATTCGCCGGAACCATCATACTGTCCGCAGGTCATCATGAGCGCGTTTATCCGCCGGGTCTTGTCAGATCCGATGAGATGCGGAGCACAACTCAATCGCGCCAAATAACGCCCCGCCCTCGCCAACTGTCGCGTCGACATCTCGATCGCACATTGATGGAAATATGTTCCGAGGACCAGCGCAGGGTCGTGGCGCAGATTTCCCCAAGAGAGAAGATAGTTTGCAAGAGCAAAGTTCCGGTGCCCGGTGTTTTGTTCCGAATTTGCTATTCGCTTATTGATATGGATATCTTCATCCTCTGCAGCAGCTCGAACAAATTGGAGGATCTCCGCGAGAGCCTCTCTTGGGGAGCGTCCTTCCAAGAGTGCATCGGTCGTGACGATGGCACCGGCATTGAGAAACGGATTTCTCGGACGTCCATTTTCGTGCTCGAGCTGAACTATGGAGTCGAATGACATTCCTGAGGGCTCGCGACCTACGCGCGTCCAAAGCGCATCACCGATGCGCCCAAGAGCGATCGAGAGTAGAAAAATCTTCGACACGCTCTGTATTGAGAACTTCTTCTCGCTTTCGCCTGTTGACGCAATTTTCCCATCGTCGAGAACAACCGTAATCCCGAATTGAGCTGGAGCGACGGTTGAAAGCTCCGGAATGTAACTTGCCGGTGTTCCCCAATGGTCGCGGCAGTACATTTCGGCGCTGAGCTCATTTATGAATTCTTGCAGGGATTGCAGTTGCATCGAATGAGCCACAGCAGCGAGGTTACCGCGAGTCAGAACTACCTGCTCAGTGCAAAAGCGGGCCTCGAGACCTCAGGAAGGCACTAGCGTAAAATCGTAGCTCAGCCACACGTAGGGGGTTTCGACCGATCGGCCATCCGGCGCGATACCCGGTGCACACTCCGTGAACAAACGAATAAGAGATTGCTTCACGGCGAAAACGACGTCAGATTCCAGATAGGGATCACCAGCTGAAAAGACGTGCGTGATCAGGCGCCGATGCTTCGGCGCTTCAATCCAGAAATGGACATGAGCTGGCCGCCACGGGTGTCTCATTTGTGCCTCTAACATCTGACCGACAGGACCATCATGGGGAATTGGGTAAGGGGCCGGCTTGACGGTCCAGAAACGAAATTGTCCCTGTTCGTCAGTCCGAAATCTCGCGCGCATCGCCGCTCCTTCTAGGTCGTCGAGCTGCTGTACGTCGTAGTAGCCGTCCTTGTCGGAGTGCCACACGTCGACGACCGCGCCAACCAAGGGCGCACCAGTCGCACTTCGCACTGTTCCTGACACGTACAGTGGCTCCCCCTCCATCTCCTGAGAAATATTGCTTCCAAGGGGAAACTCAGGCGGGCCTTGCACATAGAAGGGCCCAAGCACAGTAGATTCAGTGGCCGTGCCTGTTGGCCGGTTATTCAAAACGTCGACCAACATCGACACACCAAGAGTGTCGGAAAGAAGTATGAACTCCTGCCGATTACTGTCGCATTTCTGACCGACCTTGGTCAGAAAATCGATGGCGAATTGCCATTCCTCCTGGCTGGGAACGATGTCGCGTACGAACGAATACAGGTGTTTTACGAGCGAAGTGCTAATTTGCCGAATTCGTGCATCTGGAGTGTTGGATATGCTCTTAAGCACAGCATCCGTGATCGTAAGTTCATTGAAATCTGTTGCCATAGGCTTGCCCTTCTTCGGCGTTTCTTGGGAATGACTTTTTTTGTTAGGTCGAATTACCGGTTTGCTTGCTGAAGGGGTGAAAGGCCTGCGTATGCTTGCGCGATAAGATCGCGGACCCCGTCGTACTCAACCGGCCGTGGATTCCAGTACGGCTTATCAAGCGCCAGCTTGGCGGCTTGATCGATGTTCTCTGCTTTGAGACCAATTTGCGAAAGGGCGGCCGGCAATCCGAGGTGAGTTAAGAGATCAAATAGTCCTTGCGCCGGATGTTTCCCTCCTAGCGCGCGGCTGATCCTTGACATCGCCTCCGGAGCGGCCCCCTTATTGTATGCTATCGAATGCGGCAGGAGAATCGCGTGCGTCTCGGCATGCGGCAAGCCGAATGATCCACCTAAGACATGACAAAGCTTATGATGAATAGACATCCCGACTGAGCCAAGACACATTCCGGCCAACCATGCAGACTTGAGTGCGGTTGCTCGCGCATCGACGTTTGATATATCCGCAACGACCAACGGCAGCGCAGTAGCGAGCCCTCCTATTGCCTCTTCGGCGATTATGGAGACAATGGGATTCCCGTCGCGGGCATACAGCGCTTCAGCTGCATGTGCTATCGCGTTCATTCCTGATGCCGCTGACACTGATGCCGGCAAGCGCATCGTTAGCTGGACGTCATAGATCACTACCTCGGGAAGTACTTCAGCACTGCGCAAGGTCGTTTTAGTCGTGCCGTTCGTCTCGCCAAGGATTGGCGTCATTTCCGAGCCGGCATACGTTGTGGGAACGCAGATCTGATCTATGCCAGACCGCAAGGCCAGCGCTTTGCTTAACCCGATTGTCGAACCGCCTCCTACCGATACAAGGCAATCGGCTTTACACGACTTCATCAGGGACAGGGCAAGCTCTGTCACCTCCGTGGGAGTATGCATTGTGGCATCGCAAAATGAAGCGACGAAGTAATCGCCCAAGATCTCGCTTAATTGCCGGCCCTCAGATTCTTGCTGCCGGGTAGTGAGTACTAGCGCCCGACGTCGTCCGAGACGGTCCATCTCGGCTCTTGCCAGCGCAACGGTGCCGTGCCCGAACACCACATGAGTAGGAAGCGCAACGTACTTGAACACGGGGCTAATCGATCCGGATTTTGCAGGATCGGACACGATCTCACCCCCTCAAGAGTGGCTCTCAAGCGACCGATGCTCCAGCAGCTTGTAGTACTGCTTCCAGGGATGGATTTGCTCAAAACTAGCGCAAGCAGCAAGCACGTCATCGTCAGCACGTCGACGTCCCATGATCTGCAGCCCAACGGGCAGTCCGTTTGCCATACCCGCAGGCACAGATGCACACGGATTTCCCGTGAAGTTCGTGAACTGCGTCATGCCCCAGCCAATCCGCCGATTCACTTTGATCCCTTTGATCTCCGATGGGCCAACCGTATCTCCGTCGGCGCTATTTTTGACGGGTAGACAGGCCGTCGTCGGTGCAACGATATAATCATATGAGTCGAAGACCCGCACAAACTCATCAAGCACGACGCTCCGCATGATTTGGTCAGCTTGAAGCTCAGGGAGCGACATGCCTTTTGCGACGTCAATCCAATGCAGGAGTTCCTGGGGAAGATCTTCTCTGTGGTCCTGAAGAATATCGATGCCCGCGCCCTTCAGGCTTTGGAAAACTGCAAAAGAGCCCGCACAGATCATCCTGCACCATAGATCTCCCAGTTCCGCGGGACTATAAGGGATGTGGACTTTCAACTCTTCAACGCGGGCGCCGGCCAGTTCGAACGCCTTAACGGCGTCAGCGACTACGTTGGCGATCTCGGACTCCACAGGGTAAATTCCGAAGTTGCTTGTGAAGCCAATCTTCTTCCCCTTGATAGGACGCCGCATTACCTCGACAAAATCGCTGCTTGTTTCGATGCTGTGCGGGTCTCGTGCATCGTAAGTAGCGAGTGCGTTCATGGACAAGGCAACATCGATGACCTCTCGGGCCATGGGACCTTCGTAAACAAACGGAGCGGCGGCCCCGAACGCATTTGGCCGCATAACGACGGGAAAGCGACCAAATGACGCCTGGAGGCCCACCACGCAAGTCCACGCAGCCGGAATTCGGATTGATCCACCGCCGTCCGAGCCCTCCGCTATCGGCACAATACCATCCGCTATCGCCGCGCCAGCACCGGACGATCCACCACTATTTCGCGATGTATCGAATGGGTTCTTGGTCGGACCGAACAGGAAATTATCGGTCAATCCGCTGAACCCCATCGTCGCGCTGTTGGTTTTCCCAAGTACGATGGCGTCAGCCTTCTCCATCTGTGCGGGATAGTGACTGTAAAGGTCGGGAATGAACTTGGTCAGCGCACGAATACCACCCATGGTCGACGGCCATCCAGGCTTAAAGTCAAAGAGATCCTTCATATAGGTCGGCACGCCTGCCAAGATGCCCACCGATCCTCCCCGCATGATCTTCGTTTCGAGTTCATGCGCACGCTTCATCGCAGCCTCAAAGTCGGTAAAAACTACCGAATTGAGGCTTGGATTCCGCTTCTCAGTCCGCTCTATGGCTGCTGCTACCACCTCAACCGCAGAAAGCTCTTTCTTGCGAACTAACTCAGCAATACGGAATGCTGAAAGGGTCGCCAACTCGTTGTGGTTCATTCGATTGCTCCTTTAGTTTTGTGCCGCAGGACGCGTCGAGGGAATAAATAATCCGTTCGGTCCGATGTCACGCTAGATAGGCTGCATGCAAGCGATCGACGTCGCCCAGGAGTCGTTTGCACTCCTCGTTCAACACAATCTCTCCACCACTCATGACATAGGCGCGAGATCCGTGAGCGAGTGCGAGGTGGGCGAACTGCTCAACAAGCAGTACGCCAAGTCCTTGCGAAGCCATCTCCGTCAACGTCGTCAGTAATCGTCGGACGATCACAGGTGCCAATCCAAGCGACATCTCATCAATCATGAGGATCTTTGGTCGGCACAGGAGAGCCCGCGCGATCACCAACATCTGTTGTTCTCCGCCTGAAAGCATGGCAGCGAGCGTGGTGCGGCGCTTCAACAGTTCAGGAAACCAGTCGTAGGCAGGACCAATGGATGACTTCGGGCAACAAGCGATCAAATTATCCTCGACCGTTAAGGAGGAGAAGATCGCGCGCCCCTGCTCCACATGGCCTAATCCCGCTTTATTGCGATGGCCAATCGATATGCGATCGATCCGCTCTTGCCCAAGCGAGATGGAGCCTGCTTGAACGGCTAGTATGCCTGAAATTGCCTCCAGAAGCGTTGTACGCCCCGCTCCATTCGGACCGAGTAGAACAGTTATCTCGCCAGTGGGGACCCGTAGCGAAACATCTTTGACAACCGGCAATCCGCCCCGATGAACGCACACCGATGCGAGTTCAAGCGCAAGACCTGTCACGAACTTATTCCCCCCAAGTAGGCCTCGACGACATGAGGTTTTTTCAAAACCCTCTCGGGGCATCCCACGGCAATGACCTTCCCGAAGTTGAGAACGGTAATCTCCTCGCAGACATAGCGCACCAGGTCCATGTCGTGCTCGACAAGCAAAACCGCGCACCCGAATAGCTTCGGGATCTTTGCGATGTGCTCGGCCAGCTTCTGCGACTGATCTCCTGACATGCCGGCCGCCGGCTCGTCAAGCAGGAGCACCTTTGGACTAGAGGCAAGGCACGCGCCAATTTCGATTACTCGTCTTAAACCGATTTCTACGTCTCCGATCAGCGTATCTGCAGAAGGACAGTCGAGATACTCGAGAATGGAATCAATCTGCCAATCGGCTATCGATCGACCAGCAGATAAGCGAAGGTACTGCCCCACGGTGAGTTCGGGAATTGCGCGTCCTTGCTGAAACGTTCGGCGAATGCCCACCTTGGCGCGACGAAAGGCCGCCAACTCGCTTACATTCGCGCCGTTCAGTTTGATAGACCCAGTGGCATGCGGCAAAAACCCTGTCACCGCGTCTACGATCGTGAATTTGCCAGCCCCGTTAGGACCTATGAGCCCCATGATGCCGCGTGGCCTCAGTCTTATGTTGAGGCGATCAACCGCGATAACCTCCCCATAGCGCACCGTTAATTCCGCAATCTCCAGCACAGCCGATTTCTTGCAATGCTCCGCGCCGTCAATCTCGATGCCTCCAGTTGCCGCTATCCCCAGGTCCAACTGCCGAGAGGATTGCGCTTGCTGTGAGACCCTTGCTGGTTTCGCCAAGGCGCTCGCTTTTGATTTCGCTCTTTTCGCAATGCTCTGTCGGAGTGATTGGGAGAGACTGCTGCCTTTGCGTAGTGCATCGATCGCGCCCGCCGTAACCACGAGTGCTTCGAGATCGAGAGGCAGCCCAAATAGACGTAGCAACTCCGGCACGGCTACCGACAGGAAACCGGCGAGTATCGTGCCCTCCCAATATCGTCCGCCGACAAATACAGACAGTGCGAATACTGAAAGTGAATATAATGGACTGAAGTTGGAGGCCGTCATCACACCCAGCTGCGCTGCCATTAACCCGCCAGCCACGCCTGCGATAGCCGCGCTTATAGAAAACGCTGTGACCTTCGCGGTCGCGACTGAGATGCCAGCAGATGCGGTCGCGCGTTCAGAGTAGTTCAGAGCCGCCCAGGTTCTTCCCGTCTGGGCTTGAGCAAGCCAACTCATACCGATCGACATCAGTGTCCAAAGCACGATGCAGAAGGCTAGAAAGACCCTTGGATCTGAAAATGGATAGGGAGGATGAAATGCGACAACCAATTCGTTACCCGGGAATCCGGTCGTCGTCAAAATGGCATCAACAGCAACCGCGAACGTAAGAGTGATTGCCGCAAGATTCAAACCTCGCAGACGTAGCGCAGGCAAGCCTACAACAACCCCGGCTAACATTCCGGCGCACCCGCCTAGGGTAAGCGCCAATAAGAAGGGCACTTGCGGTGCATAGATGCCAATCCAGCTGACTATCCATGCCCCGATGGCGGCGAAAGCCATATGGCAGAGCGAGATCAAGCCCGCCTGGCCAGTCACCACGCCCAGTGATCTGACGATGATAGCAGTGATGACGCCAGAGGTGGCGAGATAGACAAAATAAGGCGGAATAACAAAAGCGAGTCCGACAACAGTCGTGAACACAATGGTTGGCACAGCGTACTTAACGGGCGGCATCCCACACCTCCCGACGCTGCGACCATAACAAGAGAACCAGGACAGCGATAAACGGGAGTGCTGCGCGATAAGGAGCTATTGTGTCAAGGTAAGTTGCGCACGACTCTATGACGCCAAGAACAAGACCACCGATCAGGGCAAGATATGTCTGTCTAAAGAGACCAAACAGCGAGGCAGCGAGCGCTGGCAGGAGCAACAAGCCGAGGACAACAAAATTGTTAGGCCGCGTTGGCATAATAAGGGTAATGGCGGCAGCAGCGATGATCCCCGTGAGCGTCCATACCGACAGAGACAGCCGGCCTACTGGGATCCCGAGCAATTCGGCGGCTTTTGGCCGTTCTGCCAATGCGCTGAGGCAGATGCCGATGCGACTTCGCTTTAGGACCAGGCTTACCCCCGCTGCCACGGCGAAGGCGGTCAATAGGCCGATGATGGTGTTGAGGCTTATCGAGACGTCATCCAGTTGGGCACTCCAGTCAGGGAAGAGTTGAGGAGCAGCGCGAGGCGAACGGCCAAAGATCCTGGCTCCAAGAGCAAAGATGCCGAGCATGAGAACGATCGTAACAGCCGACTTAGTTTGCGAATCGGAGTCGTTGAACCAACGCACCATCAGTGCACCGACAAGCAGACCAATAAGACCTCCGAACGCGAGCCCGATGAAGGCTGCAAGCGGTTGCGGCACGCCGGCTTGCGCGGCTTCAAGTCCAACGTACGCGCCAAAGACGCCAATTGCCGTTTGAGAGAAATTGAGTACTCCAAGCGTGCGATAGGTTATCGTGATACTAATCGCAAGCAGAGCATAGGCGCCGCCGGGTATGAGCCCAGCAATCACAAACGAAAGCATGAATGACATCCAGGTTAAATCACATGGTCTCCGCGGGCGCGCGGAGACCACGCTAAGCTATTATCAGTCGGGCAGCCTTACGAAGTCGTCAGGCGTAGCGACCTGCCACTTGCCACCTACGAGCCGAACGAATTTCGACGAACTGTTCGGCGTGTGCTTGTCAGCCGTCCCTACAGAGTACGGCGTACCGATGAGGGGGGTCTTGTAGCTATGAAGATTTCGAAGCGCTTCAGAGACAGTTTCCCGAGTAATTTCGCCCTTTATGCCTTTAAGCACGTCGACGATGACGGTCGCAGCTAGGTAGCCTCCCTCCGAGAAAGAAGTCAGCGGCACCCCCTTTTCTTTCATTAACTTGTTCCAATCCTCGAGCACAGGTGACGGCGAAAGAAACGGTTCAAACTCGGAATTTGCGTAAATTCCTTCGCCGCCTTTCGCGAGTACTTCGGCGACCTTTTCTGTATAGGCCGGGGTCAAGAAAATCCAAGTAATGCCCGTGATGTTCTGCGCTTTCGCTGCCTGTACCCAACTCACGACCTGCGGCTCGATACCAACAAATACGGACGCGTCACATCCTGCCCTTTTTGCCTTGAGCACGAATGATGTCATATCGTCCGTGTTGCCGACATTTCGCTCATCCACCGTCAGTGCTTTTCCCGTTATCTTCGTGTAGCGCTCGATTGCCGCTCGCCACCCAGGCTGCTGAACTGGATTGCCCAACGCGAACGAACATACCTTCTTGTGCCCGAGGACCTCACTTGCGTAATACAGCGAGATCACAAGCCCAGTGTAGGGACCCGTATTCACCGGTGATATGTTTGGCGTCGAGAAGCAGGCCGGATCCACACCCGTGCCCTGAACTGAGTAGACGCCGCGCTCTTTGTAAAAGTTTGCGTTCGCCGTACACTCTAGTAGGCTAGCTGAACCAACCTGCACGTAAACGCCTTGGTTGTCGACGAGTCGCCGGGCTGCCTGCGCAGCAGCACCAGGATCCAACTTGTCGTCCTCAACCGAGTATTTGATCATCCGACCGCCCACTCCACCCTGAGCGTTCACGCGGTCGAAGACTGCAGCGGCAGCAGCGGTGGCCTCTGGGAAGGTGAATGGTCCACTTAAAGTGCTGACCGCACCGATCGGAATTGGATCACCTTTCGACTGAGCCAGAGCGACGCTCGACGAAACACCAAGCAAAGCAATCGCCAGTCCAGCGGTCGCTAAACTAAATCCTCCTGCTACTCCATGGAGCATGCCTTCCCCCTCCTGTTTTACGTGGTCAAATTGAATTGCCGCGTCTATTTCGACATTGTGACCGCAGCTAACGCCACAGATCACATTCGTACGGTGATGATTAAGATGCGCGCCAACGCCTAGTCGACTGCATTTATGCGAACCTCTTTCGCAATATTGCTTCGCGTGCGCGGCCGAGCGCCTGGCTGGCAGCGAAACGCTGCGCATCCTGGATGCAACAGATCGTGAAGTTCGGTCACGTAAGGATCGACTAACCGCGTGCGATCCGCGGGGAGCCAATGTCCTGCAGATTGTCTCGACTAGCAGCAGTCTTGGCGGCTTGCGTGTAATGCTCAGCTAGCTTGCTAATGCTGCTAGGTCCGCGCGCTCAGGGCAGTTTCGACATTCATTGTCGAAAAAGGGACTTCTCCAAGGTGGCAAATGTCTCAACCAGAAATTCGATTGTCTTGCGCGTTCGCCAAGTACGTGCCTGGTCACGTCTAACGATTAACCAGAGGTCAGCGGTGATTATTTCAGAGTCAAACTTAACAAGGCCGGGCCGCGTCCGCGCCATAAAGCAGGGCAAGAGTGCCACGCCCGCTCCCGCTTCGCAAAGTTGAAGTAAGAGAGGATAGTTATCTACTCGTGCCACAACATTACGCGATTCGCGTCGGCGCTCGTCCACGAGCTTGAATTCGTGATCCCGATGCCAAAAATCCGAGGCCAGCGAGATGATCTCTACTCCTTTCGGGTCCGAGTTCTTCGGGCGTTCCAGTCTATTCTTTGCGACGAAACGGCCAAATGGCACCTCAGCGATCTTTCGCATGCCAGCCGTACCGCGCGTGGGACGCGCCAGCCGAATAGCAATGTCGACGCCTTCCGCTTCAAGATCTACGAAATACGTCTCAGTCGTTATATCGAGGATGATTTCCGTATTGGCACTTTGAAAGGTTCGAAACTTTTCGATTAAGAGGCTCGCGAAGACATCAAGCATGGTCAATCTAACAAGCCCACCGCGCTGCGCCCCTTGGGACTGCTGCTGGAATCGCTCTGCGGAGACCTCCATTTCCATCGCGGCCCCGATCAGTTCCTCTTGGCCAGGTCTCAACGTGATGCCGCGCGCATCTCGCACAAAAAGCGCCATGCCAAGATTGCTTTCCAGCGCTTGGATCTTGCGGCGAACCGTCGAAATATCCATACCGAGCGCTTGGGAGGCTCCTTCGTAGCTCCCGGCTCGGTGCAATGCCAAGAACACACGCACCAGGTCCCACGATCTCATCGCCCGTCCCCTAGACCTCCAGCAGCTATGGAGAACAGCAAAACGCCTTTGGCGTTAGATATCAAGAACCAACGTATTGCTCTTCGACCGAGAACAGCAGAGAGCTACAAGAGAATTGGTGGAATGTTCGAGATCTGATTGATACCTATCGCGATGCTCGGGCACGCCTTCCAATACTGGGACCAAGCACGTTCCGCATATCCCCTGCTCACAAGAGACCGTCACCGGGATGCCCGCCTCTCTGAGAGCCTGAGCCATCGATTGGCCGGAGCGCACAGTAACGGTCTTCCCGCTGCGCTGTGCAACCACGGTAAATTCCCGATCGTCCTCACTCGGCGCGAACGGCTCAAAGGTCTCCGTATGGATGTTTGACCTTGACCATCCAGTCCTGGTGGCGGACTCCACCACGTAGTTCATAAATCCTGAAGGGCCACATACGTACAGATGCGTTCCGCCGTTGGGAGATGGCAAGTCCGATGAATTAAAGCTTGTCGAGCCATCTGGTTTGTCAAATCGCCATCGGATGTTTTGCGAAAAGGCAGCGCTCGTGAGCCGCTTCTGGAATGCAGCTTTCAAGCGGTCCCTGGCGTTGTAGATCAATTCAAATGGAGCACCCAATGAGTGCAGCCTGTAGGCCATCGACATCAGGGGCGTGATCCCAATCCCGCCTCCGACCAATATGGTTTTGAGCGCATTCTCCTCCAACGCAAATTGGTTGCGCGGCACACCTATCTTGATGGACTCACCGACCTTCAAGGCATGAGCGGCACGCGAGCCTCCGCGCGATCGGTTCGCTAACAATACGCCAAACCGATAAAGACCACTGTCTGCAGGATTACTGCAAATCGAGTACTGCCTTACGATTCCATTCGGCAGGTGGAAATCGACGTGAGAGCCTGCCGTAAAACCTGGCAACTTACCAGAATCAGACGCGACAAGCTCAATGAGCGCTATGTCCGCGGTTTCGCGCGATCGCCGCGACACGGTCACATCAAGCCGCGTTGATTGACGCGCTATTACTCCGCTGGATTGTTTTACTTTCTGGTCCATTAGTTGCCGTTCACGCAATCTCTCATTGTTAGCTAGGTCAAACAACCTGTGCCTAGAAGTTCTCGAAATACTCCTTATGCTCCCAATCGGTAACAGCCGACATGAACCGCCCGATTTCGTGTCGCTTCATTGCGATGTAATATTCGACAAACTCGCCACCCATCGCATCTCGAAGCATTGCGGAGTTTTCTAAAGCCGCTATCGCGTCGAGAAGGCTTGTTGGCATTGCCGGCTTATCGGTCTGGGCATAAGGATCATCGAGTGGCGGCCCCGGATCGACTCCGCGGTCGATGCCGTCAAGTCCGGCGAATATCTGCGACGCCATATAGAGATATGGATTGGCGGATGGCTCGCCTGAACGATTCTCCACATGAGTCGATCGTTCTCCTGGTCCACCTATAACCCTACACATGGCGGCTCGATTGTCGTGCGACCAAACAGCTCGTTTGGGAGTGAGCGGGTTCGCATTCAGACGCTTGTAGCCGTTGATGGTAGGATTGGAAAATGCGGTTGTCGCACCGACGCTATCGAGAACGCCGCCGACAAATTGTAATCCAACCTTAGATAGAACCGCATCGTCAGAAGCGAAAAGATTTCGGCTCCCGGACTGATCGCTGAGAGATTGATGCAGATGCCAGCCACTGGAGAACACATTGGGCAAGCCAGGCTTTGCCATGAACGTTGCAACCATTCCCATTCGGCGGGCGAGTTGTTTAACGCTTGTGCGGAGCAGACTCATGGCATCTGCCGCAGCTACATTTGCAACCGGGTCTAGCGTGATTTCGATTTGTCCAGGGCCAAGTTCCGACTCTATGGTTCGGAGTGGCAGTTCCATCTTGGTCAGCATAGCGCGCAACGGCTCAATAATAGGATTTTGCGCATCATAGACCAATTCGGACATATGCTGATATGCATGCGCAAGTGGATCTACGGTTGGAGGAGCCGCAGGTTGATCACAGTATTCTAAGCCCAGCCGCGCATCTGTAATCTTGAACACGTGACATTCGACTTCAATCCCGCCAACGTATGAAAATCCTCGTTTGGCTAGCTCAGCACATGCCTTCTTCATGATGCCGCGTGGATCGTAGGGACAGGGCTCACCTGAAGACAAATAGAGATCTGCAAGAACCCAGCCAGTCCTATCCGCCCAAGGAAGCACACAGAACGTCGAGAGGTCTGGCACTCCGAGCACGTCGCCTGCGCCACCCATCTCTCTGCGACCGAAACCGCCGTCGCCGGAAAACACTGGCTTGAAAATGAAGTTACCGCTGTCCATCGCCAGCAGGGCGGTTGTGAACGGAACACCATTCCTGGCCGCTTGCGCAAAATGTGAGGCCTCGATTGGGCGCACTCTCACAATTCCGTGCGCGTCAACAAATCCCACGCGAACGACTTGAATGTCTGCCGATTTTATCTTCTCGAGTATCCGCGCGAGTTGATCTTCCCTTTCCGCCTGCTTCAAATCCAGGCGAGACGCAAACCCGGCGCGGCCCAGGTTGGTTTCGGAATTACTGTTCTTCATGTTTCCTCCGGTCGGCTGCCCCGCTCGGATCTTGCAGTCTAATCTTGCTGTAAAGTCGGGGCAGAAAAACTGAACTATAAAGTGAAACTGTTGTTATCCTGCGGGTAGTCCGCATCGAATAGGCCTATGCGCTTCAAGGCGATTCGCCACTCGTCGTCGACCTTCCGCAGGATGTAGCCATTCCATCCAGCGCGAGGGGACAGTTTCCCGGCCAGACTTGTTTGAATAAAGATCCGACAGATGACGTGCATAACGTTTGGCGTGAACGACAGGACTTCCAGGTTCGAATAAAGATGCATTGTTCTGGTCGAGGGAGCTTGGCTATAAGCTCTCTCGGTCGCCAGCCTCTCAACTCTCTCTTCTAGTCGGCGCCGGTCGTTCAACTCCCATGATACGGTTGTGCGCGGATCGCGCCCCTCGACATCCGACGGGATCCAATAGACCGCGTCGTCCGTAAAAAGCGTGAGCCACTCCTCCAGCCGCTCCTGATCAAGAAATCGCGCTTCAGTCGAAAGCAGCTGCTCCGCAGCAGTTCGATCCACCGGATTGGCCCGTAGGTCGTCCGGAATTTCTCTCAATTCCAGCCAATAACCCACAATAGCATGCAGGCGATCATACCAAGCCACCGAAAAATATGGCGTGTCTGCAAGGTCTGGAGCGAAGTGGTCACTAGCAAGCATGTCCGACATTGATCTACTTCTCAACTGATCTAGTTGCACCGCAAGCCGCCTCGTTCATGACTCGGAGCCACTGGCGATAGTAGGCACGCATATGTATGTCCGACGTAATTGGATGTGTTTGCCAACCGTCCGCATCCACCCTTCCTTGGTTTGTCGCGATATGCCTTCTGATGTCGATCCACTCCATTTCCGGGACCGCCTCCATGCCCTCCTGACAACTTTCCCACTGTGCCGTGTCATCAACTTCGCCGAAGGACGGGAAATCCTCTTGCATGCGCATACGGGTAAGGTTGATCTCGACGGGCGCGCCCTCAATTGAGGTCGAAAACCATTGGATCGAGGTTTGATTCACAGAGACCGGATCAACGATCTGAATTTGATTGCCCACGATAAGCATGTTTGGAAAGATGCTTATGTTCATCCCGGCTCCGGTCGACGCATCAAGAAGCTTGATCCCCGCCTCTTCTCCGAACCGATCGAATACCGCAACCTCCGCTGCCTCCCGCCCCGGATGTACGTGCTGACGCTTCCACGCAGATTTCGCATGCATGGCAGGTCTCTGATCAATAACCGTGTGCCCGTTCCCTAGATCCCGCGAGACCATGGGTCCCTCGTTCGATCCCGAAGGAAAGTACGACATGTCGGTGTCATCACCGTAACGACGGGCGAAGACGCGCAGCATCGACTCGTGCGAAAACGGAGGATGGTATCCGTCTCCGGCATTGTCGTATACCGTCTTCCAATTTGCATGGCACGTGAAGGTCATCGAACCGTTATTGACGACCACCTTTTGGCCCGTTCCGCGATCAAGCCATTGATCCAGATACGAGGCTGATCCAGCAAGATGCTCCTGGAAGGGCGGCACATTTGGTGACATCGATGCGAATACGAAGCCGCGATAGCTTTCGACGCGCGCAGGCTTGAGTAGATCGTGATCCTCAAGACGAAAGTTTTCACCATACGCGTGACGCAATGGAATCGCCACGCACGCGCCATCGTTTTCAAAGCTCCACGCGTGGTACCCGCACGTGAAACGCTTCGCGTTACCTCGCTCAAAACGACAAAGCAAAGCGCCGCGATGAGGGCAGCGATTGACGACCACGTCCACTTTTCCATCTTCCTTGCGTACGAAGATGACAGGTCGGCGTCCTATGCGGCGTCGGATGAAATCATTGGCGTTTGGGAGTTCAGTTTCGTGCCCGATGTAAACCCAAGTGCTTCCAAAGAGGAGCCGCATCTCGTCATCGAAAAGGGATTGCTTGACGTAAAGATCTCTATGGACGTACCCATCTCTGAAAAATTCTCCGTAGGGGCTCCGCACCGAGTTGCGATCTTCGGACGATTTGACGGTAGCATGTGAACTCATATCGGCCCTCTTGTCGCCACGCCTTTGCATTTGCGACAGATCTAAGATGCGCGAATGCCTTAGTCGAATTCAGGTTTGCATTTCGATCTCGCAAAAATGCACTTTGTCCGGCGATCTCGCATCGGCACAATTCGCTGAAATAGGTCTCGTGGTAATCCGGCCCGTTCTCCGTTGCTTTTGCGGAGACGGTGGATTTACTGATGCATATTCGTTTTCAGCGATTCACCGGTCTCTCGTCGACTGCTGACGACCAGGTCGCATTCACAGAAGCGATGTCGGCCGCGGCCGACGATTTCGATCTAACCTTCTTCGCATGCCCAATTCTACCGCAGCAAGATGGTCTTGCGCCTCTCGCGATTTCTACGAGCCCATCGAAACGGACCGCGCACTATCTTCAAAGCCATTACGAGCAGATCGACTCGGTTGTTGAACAAGCCCTTCGATGTTTAGCGCCCTCCGCTGAGGAGTTGACCTACACAAAGAGAATCTACGGGCAGGCAATGCGGAGACCTTGATGCACCGCGTTTATCAAAGGTTCATTGATTTACTATCGAGCGCTGGAGACGCTGAAGGTTTTTCTAGAGCAATGGCTACTACAGCTTCCGCGATGGGTTTGTCCTGTTTTGCATATCTTGCACTGCCGTGCCGGCTGAGGAGAGAACCTCTTGTAATTTCGACATATCCCACCGATTGGGTTACCCACTATTTGCACAGCCACTACGAGCGCCTTGATCCGGTCATTACGCAAGCGCTCCACGACACAGAACCTTTCCGGTGGGGTTTTGGCTTAATCGCGAGACAACTCTCTTCGGCACAGCACGAGCTATTTTACGAAGCTTCCGAGTTTGGAATTCGATACGGCTTTACAGTTCCTATCCACGATGGTCATGGCCCCATCGCCGCGTTGACCTTCGCCACCGACGAAAAGCGGCCGCAGTTCGAAAGCTGCATCAATTCGCACGCGCGCGTCCTTCAACTCATGGCAATGTACTTCCATGCTCACGTTCGACGTAAGCTTTCGGGCGATCGGAGAATCGGAGAAGCGCTCCTATCTCCTCGCGAACTCCAATGTTTGGAGTGGGCTGCAGAAGGTAAGAGTGCTTGGGAAATAGGACGCATCCTTAGCATCTCGCGTCATACCGTGGCCTCCTATCTTGAGAATGCGAAGAAAAAACTGGGCGTCCGCACGATCGTGCAAGCGGCGACACGCCTGGCGGCTGCAAGACTAGAAGAGCACAATTAAGGCGGCGCTCCCCCGCAACTATGGGTGATGCCTCCAATCAAGACTGCTTCCATAACGCATGACAAATGTTGTTCGGAGGCGATCATGATCCAGCTTATCACAGCGCAGTGCTATGGAGCATTTGCAGAAACTCTCGTTGCGATGCATCAACTGCGGTATCGAGTTTTTAAAGAGCGGCTAGACTGGGAAGTCCATACCAGTGGAGATATGGAAATTGACAGTTTTGATGCGCTCCATCCTGCCTACCTTGTGCAGTTCGCAGCCGACGGCCAGATGCAAGGTTGTGTTCGATTACTGCCTTCGGTCGGTCCTACTATGCTTCGTGATACCTTCCCCGCACTCCTCGCCGGTCAAACCGCCCCGGCGAGTTCCTCGGTATGGGAAAGCAGCCGATTCGCCCTGGACATCGGGACGGACGCCCCGAAAGGGGGGCACGCCATCGCTCGTGCAACATATGAATTGTTCGCTGGCATGATCGAGTTCGGACTCTCGCGACGACTTACTGATATCGTCACAGTAACCGACGCTCGAATGGAACGAATCCTACGCCGCGCTGGCTGGCCCTTACGACGCCTAGGCAACCCGTGCAACCTTGGAAATACCTTGGCCGTTGCAGGTCATCTCGAGATATCTACCGAGATGCTGACTGGAATCCGTAGCGCCGGTGGCTTCTCTGGGCCTGTCCTTTGGGAGCCGGCCGTTCTCGCCGTCGCCTGACGCAAGTCTCAAAGCGAGCGGTTCTGTTAACCAATGCATCGACCTGCTTCGGAAGCTGCGAGAACGAGATAATGGACCAGCCAGGCATGTCCCGGCTGCACGCAGTTGAGCAATCCACCCTCAGCCGCTGCATTCGCCAACTTAAAGAGCGCATCCAGATGATCGTGTTTGAACGATCGAGCTGCGGCGTAGGGGCGACGTTGGCGGGTCGCGAATTCCTTCGCGCTGCCCGCTCGATCCTTGAGCAAATGGATATGCTCGTTACAACAGCGCATAGAACCGGCCGGGGCGAAGCCGGCCGGCTCACAATCGGTTTCTACACTTCGCTTTGGAATGGAGCGAATCTTGCGCCGTGCGGGATGGTCTTTGCGGCGGATTGGCAAAACCTCACCCGATTGGCAATACGCTTGCAGTTGCTGGCTATCTTGAGATTTCGACCGAGAGCCTGGCGCATGCCCGTGGCGCCGGAAGCCTTCAGGGTCCGGCGCTCTGGGTGCCGGCCGCACTTGTGGCAGCTTAGAAAGAAGCCAACAACGACAATACCGCCCTGGCGAGGCCGCTCCGAAATGTTGAGCGGCCCGCGCTCGGTGTACGCTTGTCTCCTCCCAATTGTCTGGACCAGTTTGGATGAGAGTTTCTGGCTAATGGAGCTGCACCGTTTTGTGGATCTCTACACACGGATTTATTTTGACGACGAAGGGGCGCGAACGGCGCGGTCTGTCGCTTGGATGTGCGCCTACAAGGCGACAACGAGACGGTTTTCTTCAGCGCCTGAAGTGGAGCGTCAGGGGACTGTGACGAGCGCTCCGCTGCACCTACAACTCGACGGATTGGTTCATCGGAATATCCATCGCGTGAGCGCATGAGATGCGGCGGATAATCTCTCTCTCCCGAGATACACAGAAAGCGATGCCGCCCAATGGGGTGGTATATTCGCCCTTGGGATCGCGCATTCCACTGGCGTCGCTAATTCAAGCGCTGTCCGTGGCCGAGCATTTGAACTTCCGCCATGCGGCCGCCGCTTTGGGCGTGAGTCAATCCTCCGTCAGCACGCGGGTCAAACAACTCGAACAGGATCTCGGCGTTCTCCTGTTTGAGCGACGTCACCGCGGTGTCCGTTTGACAGAGGCCGGACAGCATTTCCTTGAACACGTCGCCACCGGGATCGAACATCTCGATCATGCCGTGAGGACCGCGGGCGCCATTGCGCGCGGTGAGCAGGGACGACTGCGTGTCGGCCTGTACTCACCAATCGCGGCGGGCTTTCTTGCCGAGCTACTGGGTCAGTTTCGTGAACTGCATCCGGCAGTCGATTTGCAGATCGCGGAGGGGCGAGCGCGCGACGCCATTCGGGAGGTTCGCGAGGCGCGGCTTGACGTCGCCTTTGTCGTCGGTGTGCCGCCGGCTGCCGATTGTCATTCGAAACCGCTGTGGACGGAGGCCCTGCTCGTCGCACTCCCGGAGCGCCATCCTCTGGCCGGAGCGGAAGGTGTGAGGTGGTCCGAGCTTGCCGATGAACCCTTCCTGGCGCGCTCCGGCGGCGCGGGGCCGCAGGTGCACGACCATATCGTGCTGCGCCTCGCCGAGCACTGGAGCCAGCCTCGCATTCAGCGCTTTGAAGTTGAGCGCGACACGCTGATGTCGATGGTCGCACAAGGCTATGGCATCACGTTGATCAGTGAAGCGGCGGCGCAAGCGTCTTTTCCTGGCGTCGTGTTCCGGCTCATTCTCGACGAACCTGAGCCAATCACCTTCAGCGTCCTCTGGTCGCCGCACAACCGCAGCCAGGCGTTGCGTCATCTTCTCGCGCTTGCGCAACGGAAATCCGAGGGCAAATCACAGGGAATTCGATGACGCAATCCGCCGCGCCTTCGCAAAGACCCGATCTGTCGCCATAAATCGTTCCAGCATCGGCGCGATCAGTTTGACCGGTTCTATCGGTCCTGCGGTACCAGTGGTTCGCGCCAGCTGCTCTCCATACGCGACGAGATCGCGATGAACAGATGCAGGCAATTCGATGCTGAGCTTGACCGGTCTGTCGTCGACAAGCGGCCCGAGCTTGAGCTTTGTCATCGTGCTGCCTCCTGATTGTATGGCGCCAGCAAGAGGTCGCGGTTGACGATCACGCGCACCGGAAATCCGGGGCGAATCGTGAGCGTTGGCTGAATGTCCAGGTTGCGGCTCACGACCCGCTGCCCGAGCTGGTTGAAGCTCTCCGATCCGCCGCGTCGGATCGCCTGGACGAGATCGTTCTGATTGCCGGTGGTATCGGCTTCGGATCCGACGCTGAGCAAGGTCGAGAGCAGCGCCGCCTTGAAGAGCGCCGCCCAGTGATTGTCGACCTCGTCTTCGAGCCCGGAATAGCCTGATGTGTCGGCGCCGGGCTGGCGTTCCAGTACAATCGACTTGCCGTTCGGCATGATCAGCCGGATCCAAACCAGCAGGACGCGTGACTGGCCGAACGCGACCTGGCTATCGTACAGGCCGATCAGGCGCGCGCCTTGCGGGATGAGAAGATATTTGCCGGTCGGCGTGTCGTAGACGTCCTCCGAGACCTGGGCGGTGTAATAGCCGAAGACGAATGGCAGGAAGACGCGCAGGATCAGCGATCGGTTTTCGACCTGGTCCTTCGCCACCTCTCTCGCTGCCGTCAGCCAGGCTGGTGCAGACCGTCGCGATGGGACCGCCCTCTCACCTACCTCGATCCCACGGCAGGTACCGGCATCAGTGAAAAGCGCTGCCTCTACGGCCTGGAAGGCCAACGTTGCTGCGTCCTCTCGGACGGCAGCAATGCTTGCAGACGCGTCGTCGCCCATGCTCGATGCCTGAGCGCCCGGTTCGTAAACCGTGGATCCAGTGCCTGACGGCTCTCCCTCGGCAAGGGTAGGAGGGATAGTCCTCGTCGCACTGA
>WNEZ01000712.1_pt1 | contig 27098 bp, 24 predicted proteins | sample 5400521 | NCBI WGS metagenome assembly WNEZ01 (sample SAMN13153339, study PRJNA577476) | soil metagenome | isolation source: 120 cm saprolite under Douglas fir tree site 2 hole 1 replicate 1 | place: USA:California | collected 2015-04-18
CGCCGACCGCGACGCCCGTGGCACCAGCGGCATCACCAATCGCACGGCCGGCTGCACCAGCCCGTCCGGCCATGCCTGCCGCCGCACCTGCGGCGCCAGCGCCGGCAATGACCGCTCCGCGACCCGCGGCCGCGCCGGCCCCGCCGCCCGCACGCCCCGCACCGCCCGCGCCGCCTGCAGCGGCGCCACCCGCGGCAGGAGCAGGGGTCGGTACACCGGGCAGGCGCAGCACCGGGCCGCTGCGCCCGGTGAACCCGTTCATGGTGCAAGATCCGAAGCAGAAGGCGCGACGGTTGGCGCGCGCCCTCATCTCGGACATGCTGGTTTATCATCCTGAGAAGCGGCAGCAGGGAATTCGCGACGGCACGCTGCCGCAGCTGTTCAAGGACGAGATCGAGAAGAGCTGGCAGGAGTATGTCGAACAGGTCGGCGCCGACATGGCGCAGAGCACGCCGTTCTGGACCGAGGCTCTGAACGAGATTTTAGCGGGAGGACATAAGCTCTTCTAATGGCACTCGCCGAGAGATTTGCCGATTTCGATCGCCGCCTCATCGAGCTCAGGGGCTTTCTTTGACGTCGACGGGAAGACCGCTCGGCTCGCGGAGCTGGAGCAGAAAATGGCGGAGGGCGCACTCTGGTCCGACGCCGAACGCGCCCGTCAGACGGTCACCGAAGTCAAATCACTGAAGGGGTGGCTCGAGCCGTACCACGCGCTGCGCAAGCGCGTCGATGAAGGCCGTGAGTTGAACGAGCTCCTCGAAGCTGAATCCCACGTCGATCTCGCGCTGCAGCGCTCGCTCGAAACGGAAGCCGAAGAAATCGCCGTTCGGCTCGAAGCGCTGGAAATGCAAAACATGATGCAGGGGCCCGACGACGTGCGGGACGCGCTGCTCACGATTCATCCCGGTGCGGGCGGGACCGAGTCACAGGACTGGGCCGAGATGCTGGTGCGGATGTACACGCGGTGGGCGGAGCGCCACGGGTTCACCGTGTCGATCCTCGACCTGTTGCCCGGCGATGAAGCGGGCATCAAATCGGCCGAGATCGAGATCCGCGGGCGGTACGCGTTCGGATTGCTCAGGGCGGAAAAGGGCGTGCACCGGCTGGTGCGGATCTCACCCTTCGACTCGCAGTCGCGCCGCCATACGTCGTTCGCGTCGGTGTTCGTCTATCCGGAAGTGGACGACGAGATCGAAATCGAAATCAAGGACGACGACCTGCGCATCGACGTGTTCCGCGCGTCGGGCAAGGGCGGCCAGCACGTGAACAAGACGTCGTCGGCCGTGCGGATCACCCACTTGCCGAGCGGGATTGTCGTCTCGTGCCAGCAGGAGCGCAGTCAGGGGAAAAACAAAGCGACCGCTATGAAGATGCTCAAGGCGCGGCTGTACGAGCGGGCGGTCGCCGAGCGCGACGCGAAGAAGGCGGAAGTCGACAAACAAAAGACGGACATCGCGTGGGGCAATCAGATCCGCTCGTACGTCTTCCAGCCGTACACGATGGTCAACGATCATCGCACCGAGCTGAAGGTGAGCGACGTCCACAAGGTGATGGACGGCGATCTCGATCCCTTCATCGAAGCGTTCTTGAAGCGCTTCGGGAGCAAACTTGAACCGATTCGGAACTAAAAAAGCGTGACCACCGGGTTCGTCGAAGCGGCGCGGCGTGAAAAACTGAAAGAGCTGCTGGAGCGCGGCGTCGCACCGTTTGCGTATCGGTTCGAGCGCACCGCGAGCGCCCAAGAGGCGCTCGCCGCGTACAAAAGCGACGACGATCCGGCGCGGTACACCCTGGCGGGTCGGCTCGTCGCGCTGCGCCCGCACGGCAAGACGACGTTCGCGCACCTGGAGGACCAGAGCGGCAAGATCCAGCTCTACTTCAAGGGCGACGAGCTCGGCGCCGAGCGCTACGCGGTGCTCGAGCTGCTCGATCTAGGCGACCACGTGGGCGTCGAAGGCCGGCTGATGAAGACGCGCACCGGCGAGATCACGCTGCGCGTCGCGGGGTTCACGCTGCTCTCCAAGGCGCTGCGCCCGCTGCCGCTCGGCAAAGAGGACGCGAACGGGGTGAAACACGGCGAGTTGACGGATCCCGAGCTGCGCTCGCGCCAGCGCTACGCCGATCTCGCGGTGCATCCCGAAGTCCGGGAGGTGTTCCGGCTGCGCACGCGAATCGTGCAGGGCATCCGGGCATTCCTCGATGCCAAGGGGTACTTGGAGGTGGAGACACCGGTGCTGCAGCCGTTGTACGGCGGCGCCTCGGCGTGGCCCTTCAAGACGCACTACGAAGCCCTGGACGCAACCTTCTATCTCCGCATCGCCGATGAGCTGTATCTGAAGCGCTGCCTCGTGGGTGGTCTCGAGAAGGTGTATGAGATCGGGCATGACTTTCGGAACGAGGGATTGTCGCGGTTTCACAATCCCGAATTCACAATGGCGGAGTGGTATCAGGCGTATGCCGACTACAACGACGTGGCCGCGCTGACCGAAGAGATGCTGGCGGGTCTCGTGCTCGATCTGTTCAAGACGAGCGAGCTCACGCGTCACGGCACGACGCTGTCGTTCGCCCGCCCGTTTGCCCGCAAGGATTACTACGCGCTCGTCCGCGAGCATGCCGGCGTCGACCTCACCAAGACGAACGACCCGGAGCTGCGCGGCGTGCTGAAGCAGCACAACGCGCCGCCGGCGGACGTGGCGGCGCTCAGCGGTCCGAAGCTCATCGACGAGGTCTTCAAGACCTGTGTCGAGCCCAAGCTCGTGCAGCCCACGTTCGTGTTCGACTATCCGCTCGCGCTGTCACCGCTCGCCAAGCCCAAGCGCGGCGATCCGACCAAAGTCGAGCGGTGGGAGCTGTTCGTGCAGCATCGCGAGCTGGCGAATGCGTTCAGCGAGCTCAACGATCCCGACGAGCAGCGCCGCCGCTTCGAGCAGCAGGCCGCGCTGCGCGCCGCGGGCGACGCCGAGGCGCAGCAGCTGGACGAGGATTTTCTGCGTGCGCTGGAGTACGGCATGCCGCCCGCCGGTGGCGTGGGACTGGGCGTGGACCGCCTGACGATGATCCTCGCCGATCAGACGAACATTCGCGACGTCATTCTCTTCCCGATGTTGCGGCCTGCGTCATGACGATCACCGTGGTCGACATTCTCAAGGCGCTGTTCGTGCTCGCCGCGCTCGTCACGATCGTGGTGTTGGCGACGAACTGGCCGAAGGGCCTCGATCTGCAGGTCGCGATGCGGTACCTGCGTAGCCGGCGCTCCTCGCGGCTGATATCCCTGATCACCGTAATCGCCGTCGGCGGCGTCACGATCGGAGTGATGGCGCTCGTGATCGTGCTGGGCGTGATGAATGGGATGCAGAACGACCTGCGTGAGAAGATTCTCGTCGTCAATCCGCACCTGCGCGTGCTCACGTACGGTGAAGGACTGCGGCTCGACGACTGGTCCAAGGTGCTGGGGCAGGTGAAGCGTGCTTCGGGCGTCCAGGCCGCGGCACCGTTCGTGACGACGGAGGGTCTGATCTCGGCTGGCCACGACTATGCCGAAGGGGTGATGGTCATCGGCGTCGAGTCCGACACGGGCAGCCGCGCGGTGACGAGCCTGCCGCATTACTTCACCAAAGGCGATCTCACCTTCCGGAAAACGCGGTCGGACGTCGAGGGCGGCGTCGCGATCGGGACCAGGCTGTCGAGCAAGCTCTCGGCGTATCCGGGGGACGTCATCACGATGGTTGCCCCCGCCGGCTCGCAATTCAATCGCAGCATCGGCGCGTTCGTCCCGAAGTATCGCCGCTACGAAGTCACCGGCCTGTTCGAAACGGGGATGTACGACTACGACAACAGCTACCTCCTCATGAGCCGTCCGGCGGCCCAGGACTTCGCGGGCCTCGGGGGCGCGGTCACCGGGATCGAAGTGCGGCTCGCCGATCCGGAGCGCGCCAGCGAGGCCGGGCAGCAGCTCGAAAGCATGCTGGGCTACCCGTACCGGGCGCTCGATTGGCAGCTCCAGAACCGCTCGCTGTTCTCCGCGCTGAAGCTCGAGAAGCTGGCGATGGGGTTGGTCGTCTTCTTGATCTGCGTCGTCGCGGCGTTCAACGTCGTGGGAACGCTGACGATGGTGGTGCGCGACAAGACGCGCGAGATCGGCATTCTCCTGGCGATGGGGATGCAGCGCAGTCGCATCCGGCGTGTCTTCTTGGTCCAGGGCGTATTCATCGGGCTGGTTGGGACCGCCCTCGGCGCGGTCCTGGGAATGATCGTCGGCGCGATGGTGAATCGCGGCCATTTGATCCCGATCGATCCGTCGATCTACTTCATCGACCACCTGCCGGTGCTGAACAATCCGCTCGATGCGCTGGCCGTCATCGGGGCGAGTCTGGTAATCGCCACGCTGGCGCCGCTCTATCCGAGTATCCAGGCCGCCCGGCTCGATCCGGTGAACGCGATCCGGTACGAATGAACGCGCTCCTCACGGGCAAAGCGATCCGACGCGTGTTCGCGGGCGGCGACGGGCAGATGCTCGAGATCCTGCGCGGCGTCGACGTCGACGTGCGGCGGGGCGAGTTCGTGGCGATCGTCGGGGCGTCGGGAGCGGGGAAGAGCACACTACTCCATCTGCTCGGGGCGCTCGACAGCCCGACCAGCGGGGACATTTGGCTGGACGGGTCGCGGTACGCCGACCTCGATGCGCGGGGCACGGCGGAACTCAGGAACCGGAAGCTCGGGTTCGTGTTTCAGTTTCATCATTTGCTGCGCGAGTTCTCGGCATTGGAAAACGTCATGATGCCCCTGCTCATCGGCGGCGCCCCGCCGCGCAAGGCTCGCTCCCGCGCGGAAGAGGTGCTGTCCGAGGTCGGCTTGGCGGGACGCATGACCCACCGGCCAGCCGAGCTGTCGGGGGGCGAGCAGCAACGCTGTGCCGTGGCCCGCGCGCTGGTGCACGATCCGAGCGTGGTGCTGGCGGACGAGCCGTCGGGCAACCTCGACCATGCGAATGCCGAACGGCTGCATGAGATCTTCTTCCGACTGGCGCGGGAATACGAAACGGCCGTCGTGGTGGTCACCCACAACCGCCAGCTGGCGGGACGGGCGGACCGGATTCTGTTACTGGAGGACGGCCGGCTCACTACGGTGAGCTCGGTCGATGCGATTCCCTGATGCTCTGCGACAACTGTAAGGAACGCGACGCCATCATCAACCTGACTCAGGTCGAGCATGACTCCAAAGTCACGCTCCATCTGTGCGAGCAGTGCGCCCAGCAAAAGGGCGTCGAGACCGGCGGCGCGGTCCTGAAGAGTCCGTTGGGCAACTTCCTCGGTGCGGTGGTCAAAGGGGGCGGCACGGCAGGCGCGCTCGTCCCGGCCTCCGGCGACGCGCTGCGGTGTCCGGGCTGCGGCAGCACCCTCCGTGACTTCCGCGACTCCGGCCGCCTCGGCTGCGATCGTTGCTATGTGTCCTTCGACACACACCTGCGCGACCTGCTGCGGCGGCTGCACGGCTCGAGCCAGCACGTAGGCGAGCGCTACGACCTGCCAGGCGAAGGCGGGAACGGAGCAGGCGCCGACGATCCCCGCAGCCGGTTGCTCGAGCTGAAGGCGCAGCTCCGGCGGGCCGTCGAGGGCGAGAACTTCGAGCTCGCAGCCGAGCTGCGGGACCAAATTCGGGTGCTGGAATAATGGATCTCTCACTCCTTCCCGATGGCGGGATGCGGTGGCTGGACGCTTCGGGGCCGAAGTCCACAATCGTGTTGTCGACCAGAATCCGGCTGGCGCGCAACGTTAGAGGCATACCGTTCAGCCAGCGGGCGAAGGATGCCGATCGGCTTGCCGTGCTGGAGCGTGTCAGCGACGCCGCAGTGTCCTCAGAACACCTTGGGTCGGCCGTGGCATTCCATCTCGACCAGATGGACCGTCCCGAGCGGCAGGTCCTGCACGAACGGCATCTCGTCAGTAAGGAATTGGCAGGACTGGAGCGTGAGTCGCGCCCGCGTCCGGGCGCCGCGCTCCTCGTCCAGGACCAGGTTGGGGTGATGGTAAATGAAGAAGACCATTTGCGATTGCATGGAATGTGGTCGGGATTCGATTTGGAAGACGCGTATGCCGAGGTGGAAGCGGTAGATGCGGAGTTAGGCCGGCTCGTTCCTTTCGCCTTTCATCAGGAATTTGGCTATCTTACGTCCTGTCCCACGAATGCAGGAACGGGACTCAGGGCCAGCGTGCTTATCCATTTGCCGGGTCTTGTTTTGACCAAGGAAATCAACAAAGTTCTGCAAGGACTCTCACAGGTAGGGTTGACCTTTCGGGGCTTGTACGGGGAAGGCAGCGAGGTCGTCGGCAATTTCTTCCAGTTGTCCAACCAAACAACCTTAGGGAAGACAGAAGACGAGTTGATCGATCACCTCGGAAAGATCGTGCGCCAGGTGGTCGAGTACGAAGAACAGGCACGGGACGTGCTGTTGAGAACAGCTCCCGAGGAAGTCGAAGACAAGACCTGGCGTGCGTACGGCCTGCTCAAACATGCGCGCCGGCTGTCGTTCGAAGAGACGATGAATTTGTTGAGCGGAGTGCGGTTGGGTGTCGGTCTGAAGTTGCTTCCAGGACCGGGAGTTTATACGCTCAACAAGTTGCTGATCTATACTCAACCTGCCCACCTGGCGGCGATGGATGGCCGGTCCACCGGCGATCGCGAGCTGCCGACGGTGCGTGCGGCGTTTGTACGACGCCTGCTCGAAGCGGAATCCAGTTGACGGGCGAAAGGTGAGTTCTGCTAGATGAACGGCTACAATTTCACGGATCGCGTTCGGAAAGTTCTGCAGATGGCCCGCGAAGAGGCGGCGCGTCTGCATCACGAGTACGTCGGGACCGAGCATATCCTGCTCGGCCTGATCCGCGAGGGCGAGGGCGTTGCCGCGGCGGTCCTGACCAATCTCAACGTCGATCTCGAAGAGATTCAGCAGAAGATCGAGGAGACGGTCAAGAAGGGGAAAGCGGCGGCGGCGGCCGGTCCCGATCTTCCCTATACATCGCGCGCCAAGAAGGTGCTCGAGCTGGCGATGAGCGAGGCGCGGGAGCTCAATCACTCGTACGTCGGGACCGAGCATCTGCTGCTCGGGTTGCTGCGCGAAGAGAAGGGGATCGCGGCGCAGGTTCTGACGGACGCGGGCGTGAACCTGGAGCAGGCGCGCGCCGAAACGCTGCGCCTGCTCGGCAGCGAAATGCCGGCGACGCCGGCCGGCGGTGGCACCGGCGCCCAACCGACGCCGCCCAAGAGCGAGAAGAAATCCAAGACCCCGGCGCTCGACCACTTCTGCCGTGACCTGACCCAGCTCGCCGCCGAGGGCGCGCTCGATCCGACGATCGGGCGGCAAAAGGAAATCGAGCGCGTGATGGAAATCCTGTCACGCCGCAAGAAGAACAACCCGGTCCTGATCGGGGAGCCCGGGGTCGGCAAGACGGCGATCGTCGAGGGGCTGGCGCAGCTGATCGCGAGCGGGCAGTGCCCCGACGCGCTCAAGGATCATCGCGTGCTCTCGCTCGACATGGCTGCCGTCATCGCGGGCACCAAGTACCGCGGCCAGTTCGAGGAGCGGCTCAAGGCCGTCATCAACGAGATCGCGCAGAACAAGAACATCATTCTGTTCATCGACGAGCTGCACACGCTCGTCGGCGCCGGTGCGGCCGAAGGCGCGGTGGACGCATCCAATATGCTCAAGCCGGCGCTGGCACGCGGCGAGCTGCAGTGTGTCGGCGCGTCGACGCTGAACGAGTACCGCAAGTACATCGAGAAGGACGGCGCGCTGGAGCGCCGCTTCCAGACGGTGATCGTCGATCCGCCGACCGTCGACGAGACGATCGAGATCCTCAAGGGACTGCGGAAGCGCTACGAGGACCACCACCGCGTCATCATTCCCGACGAGACGCTGATCGAGGCCGCGAAGCTGTCGGAGCGCTACATCACCGACCGCTTCCTGCCCGACAAAGCGATCGACGTGATCGACGAGGCGGGCGCCCGTGCCCGGTTGGCGGCGCAGGTGCCGCCGCCCGAGGTCGCCGAGCTGAAGGACAAGCTCGAGGGCATCAACGGCGACAAGGAAGCCGCGGTGCGCGACCAGAACTTCGAGAAAGCGGCGTCGTTGCGCGATTCCGAGCGCGAGCTGCAGGCGGAGATCCGGCGCAAGCAGGAAGAGTGGGAGCGCGAACGGCAGACCCGTCGGCCGACGATCAGCGAGGAAGGCGTGGCCTTCATCGTATCGCGCTGGACCGGGATTCCCGTGACGCGCCTCCAGGAAGCGGAGACCGCGCGCCTGCTGCGCATGGAAGACGAGCTGCACGAGAGTGTGGTGGGCCAGAACGAGGCGATTCAGGTGATCTCGCGGGCGATCCGGCGCAGCCGGGCGGGCCTCAAGGATCCCAAGCGTCCGATCGGGTCCTTCATCTTCAGCGGTCCCACGGGTGTGGGGAAGACCGAATTGGCGCGCGCGCTGGCGCGGTTCCTCTTCGCCGATGCCAACGCGTTGATTCGCGTCGACATGTCGGAGTACATGGAGAAGTTCTCGGTGAGCCGGCTCATCGGCGCGCCGCCGGGATACGTGGGCTACGAGGACTCCGGCACGCTGACCAAGGCCGTGCGGCGCAAGCCGTACTCGGTGGTGCTGCTCGACGAAATCGAGAAGGCGCATCCGGACGTGTTCAACATCCTGCTGCAGGTGCTCGACGAGGGGCACCTCACGGACAACTACGGCCGGGTGATCGACTTCAAGAACACCGTCGTGATCATGACCTCGAACGTCGGCGCGCGTGACGTCGTGAAGGGGAAGACGCTCGGCTTCGGCCAGCCCGACGCGAAGAATGAGTTCGAGCGCATGTCCGAGAAGGTCAAGGAAGAGGTCAACAAGGTTTTCAACCCGGAGTTCCTGAACCGCCTGGACGACGTGATCGTCTTCCACTCGCTCAACCGGGAGCATATTGCGCTGATCGTGGCCATTCTCGCGCGCGACGTGCAGAAGCGCCTGGGCGAAGAGGAGTTGACGCTGCGGCTGACGCAGGGGGCGACGGACTTCCTGGTCGATCACGGCTACGATGAACACTACGGCGCCCGGCCGCTCAAGCGCGCCATTCAGAAATACGTCGAGGACCCGTTGTCGGAGAAGATCCTCGTCGGAGATTTCGCAAAGGGTGACGAGATCGAGGTGGACGTCGCCCCCGACAAGGAGCGCCTGGCGTTCAGGGCACTCTCCGGCTCGAAGGCGTGATCCGCCGGTTCACTCTTCCATTCTTTTTGAGTCTCGCAGCCGCCCCGGGCCTGTGCGCCGCACAGGCCGGCGTCGCGGGGGCTGCGGGGGCGTCGCAGACGCCCGTCCCAGACTCGATTGCGGTGGTGGGCTCGCGCCGCAATAACCCCACCGCGGTCATTCAGATCAGCGGCCTGGTGCCGGGCCACGCGATCAACTACCGCGACGTGCAGCGGGCGCTCCAGGCGCTCTACGGGAGCGGCCAGTTCGACGACGTCTCCATGACGCAGACGCAAGCCGGCGGCAAGAACGTGCTCGTGATCCACGTGCACGAGCGGCCGCTGCTGGTGAAGTGGGCGATCCGCGGCGTGCAGCGCCTGTCTGAGCACAGCGTGCGAGACAAGGTCGCTCTCGCCGAGGGGCGCCCGCTCGATCCGGCCGGCGTGGAGCGCGGCCGCGCCCGCATCGATTCCCTGTATCACGCGCAAGGGTACTACCTCGCCCGCACAAAGCCGCTCTACGTCTACGAGAAGGATTCCTCGGGCGTCCGCGTGATCTTCGACATCGAAGAGGGTAGCCGCGTCGCCATCGGGCAGCTGGATTTCCAGGGGAACACGCATTTCACGGACGAGCAGCTCGTCGCGCAGATGAGCACGCGCCCCGAAGGGTTCTGGTGGTTCCGCTCGGGCGAGTACAACGACGACAAGCTCGGCGACGATCTGCACCAAAAGCTGCCGTCGTTCTACGGCAAGCAGGGGTACGTCGACTTTCAGGTGCTCGACGACACGCTCATCGTGCACGACGCCACGGGGAAGGCGACGCTGGTCGTGAAGGTCAGTGAGGGCGAGCCCTACCGGATCGGCACGTTCGAGATCGTGGGCAACCGGCGCTTCTCGACCGAGGAACTCGAGACCTTCTATCCGTTTGTCGGGGAGCAGCGCACCGGTCTGCTCGGTCTCGGCGGCAAGCACCGTATCGCCTATTTCGACGACCAGGCATGGCAAGAGGCGACGCGCAAGCTGCAGACGCTGTACTACAACAACGGTTACATCTACGTCAACGTGCGGCCCGACGTGCTGCGGCGCGTGGGGCCCGACGGCAAGCCGGTGGTCGACCTCCGCTGGGTGATCACCGAGGGTCAGCCGGCCATCGTGAGCCACGTGGAGATCCGGGGCAACGACGTCACGCACGACCGCGTGATCCGTGAGGCGATCGTCATGGTTCCGGGCGACGTGTTCCGCCAGGACGCGCTGATCGCCTCCTATCAGCGCGTCTCGAACCTCGGGTTCTTCAATCAGCCGATGCCGTTCCCCGACACGAAGCCGGCGAACGAACAGGGCGATATCGACGTCGTGTTCCGCGTCTCCGAGAAGCGCACCGGGAACATCAACTTCGGCGCGTCGGTCGGGCAGGGCACCGGGGTCGGCGGCTTCCTCGGCCTCGACGAGCCGAACCTGTTCGGCCAGGGCAAGCGCGGCCGGTTCCAGTGGCAGTTCGGCAAGAACATCAACGACTTCGATGTGTCGTTCACCGATCCCGCCGTCCGGGAGTCGCGCATCTCGGCGACGCTCGGCGTGCACAACACGCGCGTCCGCTACGTCATCGCCGACGTCGGCCGGCTGCGGCGGCGCGGCGCGAGCCTGCAGCTGGGCTTCCCGGTGTTCGGCGACAACTACACGCGGCTGTTCCTGTCGTACGGCATCGATCAGCAGAGTTTCACCGGCTCTTCCACGAACCTGGCGTTCTCGAGCGCCTTCCGCTGCAACGACTGCGTGCGCTCTACGGTCGGCGCGTCGTTGATGCGCGACACGCGAGTCGACCTGCCGTTCCCGACGGCGGGCACGATGGTCCAGCTCGGGCTGTCGCAGAGTGGCGGCCTGCTCGGCGGGTCCGGCAATTTCCAGCGGGTCGACGTGGAGGGGCACTTCTACGCGCCGATCGGCACGCTCGGCAATCCGGCGACGTCGCCCGTGAAGTTCGTGCTCGGCTTCTCGACGCGGTCCGGCTTCGTGTTCGGCAACTCACCGTTCTTCGAGCAGCTCTTCACTCTCGGCGGCACGCAGTTCTTCATTCCGCTGCGCGGCTACGACGAAGCGTCGATCACGCCCTTCGGCTACGACCCCAACGCCAACGCCAACGGCGCGAGCCCCAACGCGTTCGGGAAGGCGTTCTTCTCGATGACGGGTGAGATCGGCATGCGCGTGTCCCAGATGTTGTATCTCTCGGCGTTCTTCGACGCCGGCAACGTCTGGTCGCGTCCCGCGCAGTTCGATCCCACGCGGTTGTTCCGCGGCGCCGGGCTCGGCGCGGCCGTCATCTCGCCGCTCGGTCCGCTCGGCATCGATTACGCCTACGGCTTCGACCGGGTCGATGTCTTCGGGCGGCCCAAACCCGGCTGGAAGCTGCACTTCAAGCTCGGCAATTTCTTCTAAGCTAGGGCCCACATCCTACATCGGGAGTTCCAGCGTTATGCAGCGCCTTGTGCTCGTGTCGCTCGCCGCCGTCGCCGTGCTTGCCGCGTCACCGACCGCCCTGCTGAGCCAGGGTTTGCAATCCGCGCCGGCGGCGGTCAAGATCGCGTTCATCAGCTCGCAGGAGATCCTGCAGAACACGCCCGGCTACGCGGTTGCCGAATCCACGTACCGCAAAGAGCTGCAAGCGTCGCAAACTGAGTATCAGAAGATGCAGCAGCAGCTCGATTCGGCGGCGCAGGTGTTCGACCAGCAGTCGCTCGTGCTGTCGCCCGCCGCGCGGGCGGCGAAGCAGAAGGATCTGCAGGCGATGCAGCAGCGGATCGAGCAGCGCTCGAACGAGCTGCAGGATCGGTTGCGGCTGCGGGAGCAGGAGCTGCTGGGACCGCTGCGCGCGCGTATCAGTTCGGTGATCCAGGGCATTCGCGCGGAAATGAACTACACCGTGATTTTCGATGCCGATGCCGCCGGGGGATTCGTCGCGGCCGCGGACCCGGCGCTGAACATTACGGCCCGGGTGCTGCAGCGCCTCCGGCAGGCGCAATAGCGGGCCGGCTCGCGCTCCTCCCCCGATGAATTCGGCGGGAACGCGGCCGCTCTCCGCGAGTGAAATCGCGGCGCTCACCGGCGGACGGCTGGTGGGGCCGGGCACAGTAACGGTCGCCGGGATCGCGCCGCTCCAGCGCGCGGGTCCCGGCGACCTCTCGTTTCTTGCCTCACCCCGGTACGTCCCCTACTTTGAGCGCACCAGCGCGTCCGTGGTTCTCGTCGCGCCGGCGCTCGAAACCGCGGCGGGCGGACCCGAAACGCGCATCGTCGTTCCCGAGCCCTACGCGGCACTGCTGGTCGTGCTTCCCGTGCTGTATCCGCAAGCCGTCTGGGAAGCCGGCGTCCACCCGACGGCCGTCGTCGGCCGGGGGACGACCTGGCAGGAGCCCGTTGCGATCGGTCCGCACGCCAGTCTCGGCCGCGAGGTGCAGCTCGGACGCAACGTTCGCATCGGCGCGGGCTGCGTGCTCGGCGACGGGGTGGCGGTCGGCGAGGATACGCAGCTCTACCCGGGCGTCACGCTCTACGCGGGCACGGCCCTGGGCAAGCGCGTGATCGTCCACGCCGGCGCGGTGCTGGGGAGCGATGGGTTCGGCTACATCCCCGGGAAGGGCGGCGGCGAAGCGCACCGCAAGATCCTGCACGTCGGCCGGTGCCTGATCGGGGACGACATCGAGATCGGCGCGAACACGTGCATCGACCGCGGCAGTGTGGACGACACCGTGATCGGATCGGGCACGAAGATCGACAATCTCGTGCACATTGCCCACAACGTGCGGATCGGCGCCCGCTGCCTCATCATGGCGCAGGCCGGCATTGCGGGGAGCTGCCAGGTGGAGGACGACGTGATCATCGCGGGACAGACGGGCATCTCGGATCACCTCACGATCGGGCGTGGCGCCCGGCTGCTCGTACAGTCGGGAGTGATCTCCGACGTTCCTGCCGACGCGACGTTGTTCGGTTATCCCGCGCGACCGCGCCGCGAGTATCTCCGCGCTCAGGCAGCCATGTACCGACTCGCCAAAATCGTGGACGAGCTCGAAGCTCTCGTAAAGCCGGCGACCAATAGCCCAGATCACTAGACGTTCCGTCACGCGCAGCGCGGCGCTGCGTGGTACCGGGCTCCATACCGGCGCCACGACGGAAGCGACGTTTCTGCCGGCGCCCGCGGGACAGGGAATCGTCTTCCGCCGGACCGACCTCCCCGGCAAGCCGGAGGTCCCGGCGCGGCTGACGGAAGTCGAGGCGGTGGAGCGGCGCACCGCGATCGGCCATGGCGAGGCGACGATTCACACCGTCGAGCATCTGCTCGCAGCCGTCGCGGCGCATCTGATCGACGACCTCACGATCGAGCTCACGGGTCCCGAGCCGCCCATCCTCGACGGCAGCGTGCAACCTTACTTCGAGGCGCTCGCGCAGGCGGAGCCCGCGTCCGTAGGGGGCGAGCCGGCGGTGCTCACCGTCACGGCGCCCTTCACCGTCACCGACAAGGATGCGGCGTATGTGGTCGCGCCGGCGAAGACCTTTCGGCTGACCGTGTCGATCGAATGGCCGCATCCCTTGATCGGGCGGCAGGCCGGCGCGTATGAGGTCACGCCGGCAAACTTCGCCGCGGAGCTCGCGGCGGCCCGCACGTTCGGCTTCACGCACGAGGTGGCCGAGCTGCAGGCGCGGGGGTTGATCAAGGGTGCATCGGAAACGAACGCGATTGTACTCGACGACCGCGGCGTGGTGAACGGCGGGAAGTTGCGCTGGCCGGACGAGTTCGTGCGGCACAAGGCCGCCGACATCGTGGGGGACCTGGCGCTGACCGGCGCCCGGATTCAGGCTCATGTGGTGGCGACGCGGCCCAGCCACGGCGGCAACATTGCGCTGGCGCGGGCGCTCGCTCGCGCAGGGAGGCGCACCGGAATGCCGGCGATGGACATCGCGAAGATCATGGACTATCTGCCGCACCGGTATCCGTTCCTGCTGGTGGACCGGATCATCGAGGTGGAAGGGCAGAAACGGATCGTGGGCATCAAGAACGTGACCATCAACGAGCCGTTCTTCCAGGGACACTTCCCGGGTCATCCCATCATGCCGGGCGTGCTGATTATCGAAGCGATGGCGCAGGTCGGCGGCATGCTGTTGATGAGTCATTTCGAGGGCCAGGACACGGCGAACAAGGTCGTCTACTTCATGTCGCTCGATAAAGTGAAGTTCCGGCGGCCGGTGGTGCCCGGTGACCAGATCCGATTCGAGCTCGACATGGTGCAGTTCCGCGGCAAGACGTGCAAGATGAAAGGCGCCGGGTTCGTGGATGGACAGGTCGTCGCCGAGGCGGAGATGATGGCGATGGTGGTCGATAAGTGATCCACCGGACCGCGCTCATCGATCCGACCGCCGAGCTCGGCGCCGACGTCTCGGTCGGGCCGTATTGCGTGATCGGCCCACGGGTCACGGTGAGCGAGCGCTGCAGCATCGCGGCGCACGCCGTCCTCGAGCGCAATACGCGCGTGGGCGACGGCGTGAAGATCGGGTACGGCACGATCATCGGGAACGATCCCCAGGACTTGAAATACAAGGGCGAGGAGACGTGGGTCGAGATCGGCAGCGGGACGATCATCCGGGAGTACTGCACGATCAACCGCGGCAGCACCGCGACCGGCAAGACGACGGTGGGGGCGCGCTGCTTCCTCATGACGTACGTGCACATCGCGCATGACTGCGTCATCGGCAACGACGTGATCATCGCGAATGCCGTGCAGATGGCGGGACACGTCACCGTCGACGACCGCGCCAGCATCAGTGGTCTCGTGCCGATCCATCAGTTCGTCCGGATCGGCACGTATGCGTTCGTGGGGGGCGGCTCGCGGGTCAATCAGGACGTGCCGCCGTTTACCAAGGCGGCGGGCAACCCCGTGCATCTGTACGGTCTCAATTCCGTGGGCCTGCAGCGCGCCGGGTTTGCGCCCGACCTGAAGCTCGCGCTGAAGCGCGCCTACCGGCTGGTGTTCAACTCCGATCTGACGGTGAGCCAGGGGGTGGCACGCGCCCGCACGGAGCTGCCCCAGGTTCCGGAAGTGGAGACGTTCCTGCGATTCATCGAGGCGTCGCAACGCGGTGTGATGGTGTGAAGCCGCGCCCCCGCCTTCGACCGGTGCGTGTGGGTGTGGTGGGGGCAGGCGCGCTGGGCTTCCACCACATCCGGCTCCTCAAGAAGATCGAAGGCGCAGATCTCGTGGGCTTCTACGACCACAACCCGACGCGTTCTCAGCAAGTCGCCAAAGAGCTCGAGACCGTGGCGTTTTCCTCACCCGAGGCGCTCCTGGACCGCGTCGAAGCCGTCACCGTCGTCGTACCGACGCCGGCACACGTGGAGGTCGGGCTGCCGGTCCTCGAGCGGGGCCTGCACGCGCTCGTGGAAAAGCCGCTCGCCGATGCGCTGCCCGGGGCGGAGCAGCTCGTCCATACGGCCCGGGAGCGCGGCGTCTGTCTCCAGGTGGGCCACGTCGAGCGCTTCAATCGGGCGGTGCGCGCCGCGGCGCCCTACCTCGACGAGCCGCGCTTTCTCCAGACCGAGCGGCTGGCGCCGTTCCAGCCGCGCGGTACCGACGTCGCGGTCATCCTCGACCTCATGATTCACGATCTCGACCTCGTCCTGGAGCTCGTGCGGTCGGAAGTCGGCGAGGTGCGGGCGACGGGCGTGCCGATCCTTACCCCGCATGTGGACATTGCCAACGCCCGGGTCGAGTTCGCGAACGGCGCCGTGGCGATCATCACGGCGAGCCGCGTGTCGCGGGAGCGTACCCGCAAGCTGCGGATCTTCCAACCTACGGGATACTTCTCGCTCGATCTCGCACAGGGCGACGGCCATTTCTACCGGCTGAAATCGGGATGGCAGGGGTTCGGCGCGACCCGGATCGAAGAGATCGTGGAGCATGTGCGGCTCGACGCGCCGGAGGCCGAGCCGCTCAAGCTCGAGCTGGAGAGCTTCCTGCGCGCCGTGCGCGGTGACGGCGATGTCGTGGTTACCGGCGCCGCCGGGCTGCAGGCACTGACCCTTGCCTATCGCGTCGCCGACGCGATAAGTGCCTCGCCGCTCGCCGCGGCGGGGCCGTGACTCCTCCCCCCCCGCGGATCTACATCTCGGCAGCGGAGCCATCCGCGGACGCGCATGCGGCCGCGGTGGCGACCGCATTGCGCCGCCGTCTTCCCGGGCTGGAGCTCGAAGCCCTCGGCGGGCCGCTGCTCGAGCGCGCGGGCGTCCGCGTGCTGGATCGCATGGAATCGTATTCCGTCGTCGGATTTGTCGAAGCGTTGGCGAAAATTCCCGCGCACTACCGCCTGCTGAATCGGATCAAGCAATCGTTCAAGGACAAGCGCTACGATCTCGTGATCCTGGTCGATTACCCGGGCTATCACCTCCGTGCCGCCGCTGCTGCCGCCGCCGCCGGCATTCCGGTGCTCTACTACATCGCACCGCAAATGTGGGCGTGGGGGCCCAAGCGGGTGCGCAAGCTCGCGCCGGTGAATCAGCTCGCGGTGATTTTGCCGTTCGAGGAGCAGTTCTTCCGCGAGCGCGGGGTCGCCGCCACCTTCGTCGGTCATCCCCTCAAAGATCGGCCGCCGCCGCCGTCGCGGGTGGAGGCGCGCCGCATGCTCGGACTCGATCCGGGCCGCCAGACGCTGGGATTGTTCCCGGGAAGCCGGGAGCAGGAAGTGAAGCGGCACTGGACGATGTTCCGCGAAGCAGCGGCGCGCGTCGCGGCGGCGCGCCCCGACCTGCAGATCATCGCTGCGGGCACGGCGGGCGCGCAGTATCCCGACCCCGGTGAGATCAAGGTGCACCTCGGCGATCCGCTGCTCGTGTTCGCGGCGGCGGACGCGGGGATCTGCAAGTCCGGCACGACGACCCTCGAGGCGGCGATCGCCGACCTGCCGATGGTGATCACGTACCGGGTGCATCCCATCTCATCGTTCATTGCGTTTCGTTTGGTCCAGGTCCCGTGGGTCGGTCTCGTCAATCTCGTGGCGGGGTACGAAGTCGCGCCCGAGTTCCTCCAGGGCCGTGCGAAGGCGGAGACGCTCGCCGATGGGGTGTTGCCACTGCTCGACGCCGCAAACCCCCTGACGCGGCGGCAGCGCGAGGGGTTGCAACTCGTGCGCGACCGCCTGGGCGCGCCGGGCGCGGCCGAGCGCGTCGCCGATCTGGCCGCGGGTCTGATCAGGTGAAGCTGCGCTGGGCGGAGCCGATCGCGACGCGCATCGGCTCGTCACTGGTTCGTGCGCTGGCAGCGACGTGGCGCTACCGCGTGACGGGGTACGACCACGTACGGGCGTTGCGCGAGTCGCGGCGCCCGTTCGTATTCGTCCTCTGGCACAGCCGCATTCTGCCCCTGCTGTACCGGCATCGCGGTGAGGACGTCGTGATGCTGATCAGCCGGCACCGGGACGGCGGGTATCTCGCGGACCTGGGTGTGCGCTGGGGATACCGCTCCGTCCGTGGATCGACGCAGCGTGGAGGCGAGGTGGGACTGCTGGGAATCGTGCGGGCGCTGGAGGGTGGTGCCGTAGTGGCGATCACGCCGGACGGGCCGCGCGGCCCAGCGGAACGCGTGCAACCGGGCGCGATCGCCGCTGCACAGCACGCTGGTGTGCCGATCGTGGCCGTGGGCGCCCGGGTTGCCTCCGCGTGGTACCTGGGGTCCTGGGATCGGATGTGCATTCCGAAACCCTTCACGACGATCGATGTGATGTACGCGCCGCCAGTCGAAATCGACGCGGGCAAAGAGGGGCTGCGGCGCGGCATGGATGCCGTGTCCCGCAGCCTGCACGCAGTCATGGGGACAGGATGAGCGCCCAGCGGATTGCCCAGTGGCTGTGGTGGAGCGGCGACGCGCCCGCGCGCGCGGCGCGCGGCGTCTTGCTGCCCGTCGCGTTCCTCTATCGCACGATCATGAGCGCCCGGGCGGGCGCCTACTCCCGGGGCTGGCTGCGGAAACGACCGTTGCCGTTGCCGGCGATCGCCGTCGGCAATCTCGCCGTCGGCGGAGCGGGGAAAACACCCCTGGCCGCCTGGATCGCGGGGTTCTTCGCGAGCCGGGGTGTCAAACCGGGCGTCCTGCTGCGCGGCTATCGCGGCGACGAGCAAGCTGTCCATCAGCGGCTCGTACCGGACGCGATCGTGGTGCCGAATCCCGACCGATTGGCGGGCGCGGAGAAAGCCCGCGCGCAGGGAGCGCGGGTGCTGGTGCTCGATGACGCGTATCAGCGACTCAACGTCGACCGTGACGTCAACGTCGCCGTCGTGAGCACCGAGAGCGCGCCCCCGCGCCATGTGGCATGGCCGCTGCCGGCCGGTCCCTGGCGCGAAGACTGGAGCGCCCTCGGCCGCGCGGATGTCATCGTCGTGACTCGACGCCGCGCGGCGGTCGCCGAGTCCCGGGCGCTCGGGGGGCGTCTGGCGGCGCGCTGGCCACGGGCCGTCGTGGCGGGGGTGCATCTCGCGCTCGACGGACTAGCGGGCCTGAAATCAGGCCGGCGCGTCGAGCTGGCGGCGCTGGCGAGGAAGCGGGTCATCGTCGCGGCGGGGATCGCCGATCCTGTGAGCTTCGCCGCGCAGGTGCGCGCTTTCGGCGCCAGCGTGCAACTCACGGCGTATCAAGACCATCACGCCTATCCACCGGGCGATGTGGCCCGGCTCGCGCGGGCCGCAAAAGACGCCGATTATGTTGTAGTCACCGAGAAGGATGCGGTGAAGCTGCGGAGTCGGTGGCCGTCGGATGCGCCGGAGCCGCTCGTCGCGCAGCTTGCCTTGCGCTGGGAATTCAACGGCGACGCGGTCGGACGCGTCCTGGAAGGGGTCCTGAAGAGAGTGGTATGAGCGAGCCAGCGATTATCCGTCCCGACAAGCAGACCTTTCTCGCCGAGGAGAATCCTTTCGAGGCGATGATGGAGCGGTTCGACCACGCCGCCAAGCTCTTGAATCTGGATCGTGGTCTCTACAAGGTGCTCCGCAATCCCGAAAAGCAGATCATCGTCTCGGTCCCGATTCTTCGCGATAACGGCGAGGTCGAGGTCTATACCGGCTATCGCGTGCTGTACAACACATCGCGGGGTCCCGCCAAGGGCGGAATCCGGTTCGACCTCAACGTCACGCTCGAAGAGGTGAAGGCGCTGGCCGCCTGGATGACATGGAAATGCGCCCTGGTGAACATCCCCTTCGGCGGCTCCAAGGGCGGCGTCGTGTGCGACCCGACCACGATGTCGATGGGCGAGTTGGAGCGGGTGACGCGGCGCTACACGTCCAGCATCATCGAAATCCTGGGTCCCGATTCGGACGTCCCCGCGCCCGACGTGAACACGAACGAGCGCGTGATGGCGTGGATTATGGACACCTACTCCATGCACAAGCGCCATACCGTGACCGCGGTCGTGACGGGCAAACCGGTCGAGATGGGCGGCTCGCTGGGCCGGCGCGAAGCGACGGGCCGAGGGTGCATGATTGTGACGCGCGAGGCGCTGGCGAAGCTGGGGATGAGCTTCAAGGGTACGCGCATCGCGGTGCAGGGCTTCGGTAACGTCGGGTCTGTCGCTGCCGACCTCATGGCGCGAGAGGGGGCGACGATCGTCGCCGTCTCCGACAAGTCGACCGCGCTGTACAATCCGAAAGGTCTCGACGTATCGGAGCTCCTGAAGTGGGTCAAGGAGCGTCGCCAGCTCGCGGGGTACACGAAGGCCGAAACCATCTCGCACGAGCAGGTCTTGACCGTCGACTGCGAAGTCTTGATCCCCGCCGCAACCGAAAATGTCATCACCCGCAAGAACGCTCCCCACATCAAAGCCAAAATCATCTGCGAAGGCGCGAACGGTCCCACCAGTGCCGCGGCCGACAAGATTCTCGAGGACAAGGGCGTGTTCGTGATTCCCGACATTCTTGCGAACGCGGGCGGTGTGACAGTCAGCTACTTCGAGTGGGTTCAGGACCGGGGCGGCTATTTCTGGGACGAAGAGACGGTCAACCGCCGGCTCGAAGCGATTCTGGTCCGCTCCTTCGGCGAGGTGATGGCGATGGCGGCGAAGCACAAAGTGGCGAACCGTGTCGCGTCGTACATCGTCGCCGTGGACCGCGTCGCGGGGATGCACCGGTTGCGCGGCATGTATGCCTGATGCGGTATCGCCTCGTCGCCGTGGGGCGCATGAAAAACCCGGCGCTCCGCGCCGTGTGTGACGAGTACATCGAGCGGCTGCGACATTACACGAAGGTGGAAGAACGGGAAGTGAAGGAAGAGGCGCGTGTCCTCGGGGCGGTGCCCGAGGGCACGCGCCTCGTCGCATTGACGCGGCGTGGCGAGGAATGGACGTCGGGGCAGCTGGCCGAATGGATCGGCCGGTGGGAGATGGAAGGGCGCGACGTCACTTTGGCGATCGGCGGTCCCGACACGCTGCCCGACGAGGTGCTGCGCAAGGCCGAGTGGCTGTGGAGTCTGTCACGGCTCACGCTCCCACACGAGTTGGCTCGGGTCGTCGTGTACGAGCAGCTCTACCGTGCGCACACGATCCGACGAGGAGAGCCATACCATCGCGGATCCTGATCCCTGTCTGACGGCGGCCGACCGCGCCGCGCTGCTCGCGCTGGCGCGCAGTGCCATCCAGGCGGTCCTGGCGGATTGCCCGCCTCCGCAGCTGCCCGACGTCCCAGGCGCGCGGTTGCGCCGCGGGGCCTTCGTGACGCTCGAGGAGCAGGAGGGACACGATCTACGCGGCTGCATCGGCCACGTCTCGGGCGACCGGCCGCTCGGCGAAGTCATCCGCCAGGTCGCCGTCTCCGCCGCCCGTTCGGATCCGCGATTCCCGCCGGTGCAGCTCGCTGAGCTGTCTGCGTTACGCATCGAGATCTCCGTCCTCGAAGAGCCGGTGCTCGTCGAGACGGCGAACCGGTCCCGTCTGGTGATCGGTCGCGACGGCCTGCTGGTGCGCCGGGGGCGTGCGCAGGCGGTGCTGCTGCCGCAGGTGGCGGTCGAGCAGGGGCTCGGACCCGAGGCGTTCCTGAACGCCGTGTGCCACAAGGCCGGATTGCCGCTCGGCAGTTGGCGGGAACCGGAAACCCGCGTGTTCACGTTCACGGCGGACGTCTTCGTCGAATGACCGAATGGTTCGAGCAATGGTTCGGGGAGGAGTATCATGCTCTCTACCCGCACCGCGACGAGGAGGATGCGCGCCGCGCTGTCGCGCTGATCCGCAGCGCCGTCCCGTGGGGACCAGGGGATCGCATTCTCGATCTCGCCTGCGGGCCGGGGCGCCACGCCGCCGAGCTGGCGCGGTGGAGCGGGCAGGTGGTGGGGTTCGACCTGTCGCGGGCGATGTTGCGCCGCGCGCGCGAGCGAAGCGGCGGCGCGCTGGTGCGGGGGGACATGCGGGCGCTGCCGTTTCGCGCCGGCAGTTTCGCGTTGGCCGTGAATCTGTTCACGTCATTCGGTTACTTTCTGGACGAAGACGAGAACCGGCGGGTGGTCAGTCAGGTCGCAAGTGCGCTCGCCCCGGGCGGTCATTTCGTCCTCGACTATCTCAACGCGGAACAGGTGCGGCGGACGCTCAAGGTCGTTGAACAGTCCAAGGGGCGCGATGTGGTGGTGCGACGCCGCATCGACGACGCGGACCGCTTCGTGATCAAGGAGATCGAGTTGCGCGATGAGGGTCGCCGGTTTGAAGAGCGGGTGCGGCTGTATGGCGCCGACGAGCTGGCGGCGCTGCTCACCGATGCCGGCCTCCGCGTCGTCGCGCGGTTCGGGGATTACGACGGCGCCGCCGCCGGGCGCGACGCGCCGCGCGTGATTCTGGTGGCGGCGCGCGCATGATCTCCCGCATCCTCTCGACACCGCTGCCGATGGCCCCGGGACGGCTCCCGGCCGGCGAGCCACGCCGCGTCCATCCCGACGTACTCGCCTCAGTCCTTCCGGGGCCCGGCCGCGACCGCCTGGCCGGCGGGGAAGTACTGGCGATCACGACGGGGCAACAGCCCGCGCTCTTCACCGGACCGCTGTACACGGTCTACAAGGCACTGTCGGCGGTCGCTCTGGCCCAGCGCATCGAGCGGGAACGCGGAATCCCGGTGGTGCCGGTGTTCTGGGTCGCCGGCGACGATCACGATTTCGCCGAGGCCAATCACGCGGCGGTGCTGGGGCGCGATGGCGAGTTGGTGAAGATCGTGCTGCGCGAGCGCCCGCATGAGGCGCCACAACTGCCGCTGTTTCGCGAGCTGCTGGGCCCCGAGATCCGGACGGCGCTCGACGCCCTCGATGCCGCGCTTCCCGATTCCGAATGCAAGCCGGAGGTACGGCACTGGCTCGAGGCCTGTTATCGGCCCGACGCGAACCTGGCGGACGCGGGCGCCGAGGCGCTGCAGCAGCTGCTCGGCGGTCGTGGCCTAGCCGTCTTTCGGGCGCACGATCGCAGCGCCAAACGCGCGGCCGCGCCCTGGATTCTCAAAGCGCTTGACGTGACGCTGCCCGATGGACTGACGCCCGTGATGGTTGAAGGGGAGCTCGGGCGCGACCGGCTGGTTAAGGACGGTGGTCGGGATCGGAACGGGGGGCCCCTCTACGTGACGCGCCGCAGCAGCGAGGGATTCAATCGATACGGATTGGAAAAAATCGCTGCCGAAACGCCCGAGCGGCTCTCACCCAACGTGCTGCTGCGCCCGGTGATCGAAGCCGCCCTCTTTCCCACGCTTGCGTACGTCGGCGGTCCGGGAGAAATGGAGTATCTCCCCGAGGCCGCGCCGCTATTCAAGAGTCTCGGCGTCGCGCAGCAGGCCCACGTGCCGCGCTGGTCGGGGATCATCATCGAGGCGCGGGTCGAGAAAGTGTTGAGCAAACACGGCCTCACTCCCGGCGACTTCAACAGCCAGCCCGGTATGCTCGAGACCCGGATCGCGAAAGCGGAGCTCCCGCCCGAGCTTGCCGAGTCACTCAAGGCGCTGCGCGACGACGTGGAGTCCCGCTTTGCCAGAATCAGCGGCGAGGTCCAGCGGCTCGACCCCACGCTCGAGCGCACGGTGCAGTCGGCGCGCAACGCGGCGCTGGCCGGCACCAATGAGATCGAGAAAAAGCTCATCGCCAGTCTGAAGCGCACGCAGGGGACGTTGGTGAGCCAGCTCACGCGCGCGCGGGCGGCGCTGATGCCGGACGGCAAGCCGCAGGAGCGTGTCCTGGGCATCGTGTCCTTCCTCGCGCGCTACAGCGGGGCGCTGCTGGACCAGATCGATGCGGAGGTGGCGCGGTGGGCCGCGGGTTTATAGAATCCGGTCCATGTGGGTACTCGCAGTCATTCTGATCGTCGCCCTGCTGATTCCCGTCGCCGCGATTCTCGTCGACTCGCCGCTCGGCAAGTCGTTCGCGCGCCGCATGGACGAAGGCCGAGGGGACGGACAAGGCGCGCCTGAGCTCCGGGACGTGAAGCGTAAAGTGGAATTGTTGGAAACCGAGCTGGAGGACCTGAATCGCTCGGTGGCAGGGATGCGGGAAGAGCTGCAGTTCATGCAACGCCTGCTGGAAGATCCTCGCCGCAAGAAACCCACGTCTTGAGCAGCAGTACCGGAGGAGGCCGTCACGCGGCGCGAGTCGCGGCCGGCATCCTCGTTACGCGCGTGCTCGGCTACGTGCGCGAGCGCGTGTTTGCCCACTACTTCGGCAACAAAGCCGCGGCCGACGCCTTCCGCGCGGCGCTGCGCATCCCGAACGCGCTGCGCAATCTGCTCGGCGAGGGGACGCTGTCCGCCTCGTTCATCCCCGTCTATGCAGGACTCAACGAGAAGAACAAGGATGCGGCGCGCGCTCTAGCCGGCGCGATCCTCGGCCTGTTGCTGCTCGCCAGCGGCATCCTGGCGGTGATCGGAATCGCGTTCGCGCCCGCGATCACCGCGGTCGTAGCGCAAGGCTTCGACGGACCGCGGCGCGAGCTCACGACCGTCCTCGTCCGCATCTTGTTCCCGATGACCGGGCTGATGGTGGTCTCGGCCTGGTGCCTCGGGATCCTCAACACGCATCGCCGCTTTTTTCTCCCGTATGCCGCTCCCGCCTTGTGGAACATCGCGGGCATCGCCGCGATGGTGGGCGCCGCGACATGGCTCTCGAGTCACGCGTTGCCACCGGCCGAGCAGTTGTACCGGCTGTCGCTCGCACTCGCGTGGGGCACGGTAGCGGGCAGCGTGCTGCAGATCGCCATCCAGCTGCCGACGTGCTGGCGGCTGTTGGGAGGCATCCCCCTCCGTCTGAGCTTCGCGCCGGAGGGTGTGCGGCACGTGATCACCGCCTGGCTGCCGCTCGTCCTCGGCGCCGGCGTCGCCCAGGTCTCCGGCCTCGTCGACACGTTCCTCGGCTCGTTCACCGGCGAAGGCGGGCTCGCGAGTCTCGGCTATGCGCAGCTCGTGCAGGTCTTACCGATCAGTCTGTTCGGGGTGGCCGTGACCGCCGTCGCACTTCCCGATCTCGCGCGCGACGCGATCTCGGAGACAGCCCACGAGCAGCTGCGCACCCGCATCGCGACGGGCTTTCGGCGCATCGCGTACTTCGTCCTGCCATCGGCGTTTGCGCTCGCCGCGTTTGGCCCGCAGATCATCGGCGCGCTCTTCCAGACGGGCCGGTTCGACGCCGACGACACGATGCTCGTGGGCGGCGTCCTGGCAGCCTACGGCATCGGGCTGTTGGGGCAGTCGACGGTGAAGCTGTTCGCGTCCGGGTTCTACGCCATGCGCGACACGCGCACGCCGGTGCGGATCGCGATCATCTCGCTCGTGATCTCCGGCGTCCTGTCGTGGTTCTTCATGCGGCGCCTCGGCCCCGCGGGCATCGCGCTCGGCTCGTCGATCGGCGGCACGCTCAACACCGTATTGCATCTGTACGACCTCGACCGGCGCATCGGGACGATCCTGCAGCGTGCCGATTGGCAGATCGTCGGAGTGGTCGTCGCCGCGGCGTTGATCGCCACCCTCATCGGCACGGGCATGAGCCATCTGGCCGCCGGCTGGCGTCCGATCCCTCGAGGCATTGCCGTGCTTGGTATCTTTGGGGTGGCATACGGGGCGCTCACTTTGGCGTTCCGCCACCCCGACGCGATACGCGCATGGCAATCTCTGACCGGCTCGCCCGCCAACTAGCGGCACTTCCCGCTCGCCCCGGCGTCTACCTCTGGAAAGACGCCGCCGGGGAGATCTTGTATGTCGGGAAGGCGGCCAATCTCCGCACGCGGGTGCCGAACTACTTCGCCGACGAGCAGGGCAGCCCGGAGCGGGAAGTGTTGCAGGGGCAGATCGCCGACCTCGAGACGATCATCGTGCCGAACGAGGCGCAGGCGCTGCTGCTCGAGAACACGCTCATCAAGGAGCACCAGCCGAGATTCAATATTCGGCTGCGCGACGACAAGAGCTATCCGCAGATCGCGGTGACCCTGGGCGAGCCGTTTCCCCGCGTGCTGGTGGTGCGGCGTGTCACGATCCCGGGCGCCCGCTACTTCGGTCCCTACACCGACGTCGCGACGTTGCGACAGACGCTCAAAATCATCCGCCGGATCTTCACGGTGCGGTCCTGCTCCTGGCACCTGCCGGAAGAGGCGCCGGACCGGCCCTGTTTGGACTTTCACATCGACCGCTGCAAGGCGCCGTGCGTCGGCTATCAGACCGTCGAGGATTACCGACGCATGATCGACGACGTCCTCCTGTTTCTGTCGGGGAAGACCCTCGAGGTGCGCACCGGGCTGCGTGCGCGGATGCACCAGGCCAGCGACATGCAGGACTACGAGCGTGCGGCCCAGCTGCGGGACGCGCTCAAGTGGCTGGATCAACTGGAGCAGCCACAGACGGTGGAAGTCGTCGGCGGTGGTGACGCCGACGCGATCAGTCTCGCCCGCGACGGCGACGACGCCGTCGGCGTCATCCTCCGCATTCGGGACGGCAAACTCATCGCGCGCGAGCATCGCTTTCTGGAGCACGTCGAGCATGCCGCCGAGGGGGAAGTGCTTCGCACGTTCCTGGTGGGCTACTATCTGCCGCTCGAGCAGCGTGCCCAGCGCGTGGTGCTGCCGTTTGCGCCCGCGGATCTGGATGCCCTCCGCGAGCTCGCGCCGGGCGTCGAGTTCGTGGTGCCGCAGCGCGGATCGGCCGCGAAGCTCGCCGAACTCGCCGATCAAAACGCGCGCCACCTGCTCGACAGCTTCAAGATCGAGACGTTCGACATCGATGAGCGGGCGGCGGACCCGGTGTTCGCGCTGGGCCGCGATCTCGGTTTGCCGGTGGTCCCCCGGGCGATGGTGTGTATCGACATCTCGACGAATCAGGGCCGCGACACGGTGGGCGCGCTGGTGTGGTTCGAGGGCGGCCGCCCCCGCAAGGCCGAGTATCGGCGATATCGGATCAAGGGTGTAGAAGGAATCGACGATTTCGCGGCGATGAAAGAAGTCGTGAGCCGGTTTTTGACTCGACGGATTGCGGAGAACAAGCAAATTCCGGACTTGATCGTGATCGATGGGGGAAAAGGGCAACTGGCTGCCGCGGTCGAAGCGGCGCGCGCTCTGGGACAAGAGCGACTGCCGATCGTGAGCCTCGCGAAGCGGGACGAGGAAGTATTCCTCCAGGACTCGGGCGATCCGTTGCGGCTCTCCCATCGCAGCCCGTCGCTCAAGCTGCTGCAGCGCGCGCGCGACGAAGCCCACCGCTTTGCCGTCACCTACAGCCGCAAGCGGCGCTCGCAGCGCACCATCACGTCGGAGCTGTTGCGCATCCCGGGGATCGGACCGGCACGCCGGCGGGTGCTGCTCGAACGGTTTGGCTCGCTCGCCGGGGTACGGACGGCTACACCTGCGGAGATCGCGGCTCT
>WNEZ01001202.1_pt1 | contig 27032 bp, 32 predicted proteins | sample 5400521 | NCBI WGS metagenome assembly WNEZ01 (sample SAMN13153339, study PRJNA577476) | soil metagenome | isolation source: 120 cm saprolite under Douglas fir tree site 2 hole 1 replicate 1 | place: USA:California | collected 2015-04-18
TGGCGCGCAGGCCCGGCGGGCTGTTGGTCTGCTTGCCGACGAGGCCGAGGTGGCGGGCGATGTCGAGGAGCGCGGCGCGCTTGTCGTGGAGGCGGATGCGCATGCCCTTCTCCGTCACCGACAGCTCGGCGATCGCCGCGGCGTCGGCTTCGGACAGGCTCTCGATGGGCTTGGGCCGGATGCGGCCGTCGGGCCCGGTCTCGAGCAGGCGGCGGATGTCGGAGAAGGCGATGCGCGCGATCTCCTGCAGCGCCTTGTCGGCGGTGATGAGCGTGCGCGTCTCGCGCGCTTTCATCGCCTCGCGCACGGCGTCGGCGACGTTGGGCCGCCAGTTCAAGAGCTGCCACGCCTGGTGCGCCGCGCCCTTGGCGGCGTAGCCGGCGCGGATCGCCGCCTGCCTTGCGTTGAAATCGACGACGTACTCGGTGACGAAGCGGCGCTGCCGCGGCGTCATGCGCGCGTTCATTTGCCGTGGCATGGCGAGCCCCGTGAAAAGGAAAGTGGGTGGGTGGAATCACTTCACCGTCTTCCTGCGCCCTTCGACAGGCTCAGGAGCAGGAACCCAGGGCAGGCGGCGCGCAGTGGCCCTGGACCCCGGCTTTCGCCGGGGTGACGACAGAGAGCATTCTGCCGGCCCGGAATCGGCTCTAGCGGTACAGCACCTTGTAGGGCGAGATCTGCGCCACGCGCTGCTGCAACAGCTGCTGGAAGCTGTCGAGGCGACCGGCATACGCGAGAGCCTGTTTGGGCAGGCACCAATAGCGATTGTCGGCGGTGTGGAGGAGGATCAACGCATCGTCCTCTTTCCACGCGCGGCACGCGTCGAGCGCGTAGCGGAAATGGCCTTCGCTGTTGCGGATGAAGATGGCGTCCGCGCTCCACCCGATCGCCGCCGGCCACCACAGATGCCCGTTGACGCGGACGGTGCGTGCGGCCTCGAAGGGCGCGCGATAGAGATTGTCGACGAGCACGTAGGCCGCCGCGAGCGCGACCACGGTCAAGGCGGCAGTCGCAGGGTCGCGGAGGAATTCGCTGCGCGCCGAGCCATAGGTGAGCACCGCGAGCAGGCCATAGATCAGCAGCACCCACGGCACCGTCCGCGCGATCCGCCGCGCCATGCCCGCCGCATTGTGCACGCCCCGCGAATCCACTCCGGCTCGGTCATGTCATAGGGCACCGGCTTGGCGGGCTGGTCGGGCGCGGGAGCCTGGCTCGGGCGCGGCAGCGGCGCGGATCGCCCCAGCCCGAGCAGGGGCTGGGCGAGCCAGGCGATGACCAAGCCACCGGCGATCGCGAGCAGCGTGACGTCGACTGGGGCGCTCCGCTCGCCGATGACCTGCCGGGCGGCGTATGCCGCGGCGACGACGATCGCGCCCGGGCCGATGCCCGTCCCTGCCAGGATCCCGCGCGATGTCCCTGCTGGGCGCAGCACTCGCCGGAAAACGAAAGCGCCCGGCGGCGGAGGCCGTCGGGCGCGGATTTCGAGGATGCATTTTTCATAGCACATGTATCCGGATTTGTCAAGCAAAAAGCGTACAGCCGGCGCGGCCCTGCCCCGCAGGCGGGTTCGAAGGGATCTGGCCGACCCTCCTTAAGGGCCGATATCGACGATTGCTTGCCACTCGGATGCCATCAACCTTTTGCTAACCTGGGCTGGCTAGGAGTGCGGCTCTTGCCAGCAGGCAGTGGGTAGTATGGTGGACATTGCACGTTTGCGCGCGAAGGCCGTCGGCTATCGCGCTCTCGCCCGGACGGCCGGAGATCCCGTCATCCATCGCGAGCTGCTTTCTCTCGCCGAGCATTACGAGCAACTGGCGGCCGAGGCCGAGCGGCCGACGCTGCCGCGCCCAGCGGCACCGGTGCTGCGCGCCTGAAGGTGCGCCGGTCGCGCGGGCGACGACGTTCACAGCCGGTAATGCGCCTGGAGCACGCCCAGCGCGCCGACCAGAATCCCCGCCGCCGTCTCCTGGCTGAGCGGCCGCCCGCCCCACCCCTCGCGCAGCGCCCATTCGCGCATGGTCCATTCGCAGCCGATGACGTGCCAGACGCAGGAGCCGGCGGGCGCGGCAATGCCGCCCAGCGCCTGGAGCGCCTGCCAGACGCGCTTGCGCGCCTCGGCCTGGCGGGCGGTCGGCTCCAGCTCGCGTAGCGCCTGCGGCACCCGCGCCAGATCGGGTGAGCGCAGCCCGTCGAGCTGGGCGGCGGCGAAGACGGCGCGGAAATCCTCGCCGGCCTGGCGCATGGCAGCGGTGATCGAGCCGCGGCGCAGCATCCGCGCCAGCGTGTCCATGCTGCGGAAAGGGCGCGCCGGCCGCCCCGCCTCGTCGGCGATGCTGTGCTCCAGCCGCTCGACATCGCCGCGGCGCCAGCGCTCCGGCGTCGGGCCCGTGTCCTCGCGCAGCTGTTTTCTCGGCCGCCCCGGCCGTCGTCCCCTGCCCATCGCCGCTCCTCTTCTCTGGCTTGCCCACCGGCTTCGTCACTCGGCCGCCGCGCCGCCCTCCGGCGGCAGGTCGAGACAGGCGGCGATGTCCTCGGGCTCGGCCGCCGCGTCGAGCTCCGCCACGGAAGCGGCATCGAGAAACGCCAGCTCGGGCGGCGGCGCCGGCGCCGCATCGGCGGCGTGGTCGAGCGCGCGCGCCGCCGTCTCGGCCGCTTCGGTGCCGGGTGCGATCGTGCACAGCGCGCGATGACGCGCGCAGTAGGACGAGCCCGGCAGCGCCGGCGCGTCGCAGAACGGCGCGCCCTTGCCGTAGCGCCAGCCGTCCCGCGCCACATAGCCGCAGCGTTCGGGCGCCGCCCGGCGGGAAGTGACAAGCGGCGGCTTCTCGGCTATTGTTCGTGTTATGTTCTCATTATGGAACAACGCTTGAGGGCGCGGCTGATGATCCACGATGGCTCCCCTGTCGCTCGGCTGCGCTTTGCGTCCGGGCGGGTCCACCGCCGCGCGCAAGAGCACCGTAGATATACGCTAAATACGTTCGATTGTCAATGTAAAAAGCGTATGGCGCCGTATTGGTCCGGCGTACAGACTCGCGCCATGCCGACGGTCTCCGCCGCGTCCCGCCAACTGAAACTGCTGCGCCGGCGCGCCGGCCTGTCGATCCGCGAGGTGGCGCAGGCGCTGGGCATGGAGCACGGCTCGAGCTACCAGCATTACGAGGACCGCTTCAAGAAGCCGCTCCTCCCCCTCGATCTCGTGATGAAACTGGTGCCGATCTTCGAGGCGGGCGGCGTCGAGCCGGGCGAGCTCTATGCACTCGCCGGGGTCAACGCCACCGGCGAGCGGCCGCTGCTCCAGGCGCCGCCGCGCGCCGCCCCGGGCGACGCCCGCACCATCCGCATCGAGGAGCTCGACGTGCGCGCCAGCGCCGGCGCCGGGCTCACCGGCGAGAACGAGAAGGTGGTGGCGGAGTGGCAGGTGCCGAGCGGCGTGGTGCGCGGCTACAGCACGGCGCCCGCCAACGAGATGCGCATTATTACTGTGATGGGCGACAGCATGGAGCCGGCGCTGCTGCCGGGCCAGCGCGTGCTGGTCGACACCGGCGACCGCAAGCCCAGCCCGCCCGGGATCTTCGTCGTGTGGGACGGGCTCGGCCTCGTCATCAAGCGCGTGCAGATGGTGCCGCACAGCGAGCCGCCGCGCGTCAAGATCACTTCCGACAACGGCAAATACGAGGCCTACGAGCGCACGCTCGACGAGGCCTACATCCAAGGCCGCGTCATCGGCCAATGGCGCTGGCTCTAGCGTCGCGCAGAGCGCGATCGCTGGCGGGCGCTGCGCGACGCGAAGCGTCGTCGCACGGCCCGCACCGTGCAGGACAAGGCGCGGATGCCCCGCACGAGGCTGCACGAGGCCGGGCATGACGAAGGATAGGCCTGCCCGTCGCGGCCGGAGCCTCTTTCTGCCCTGCGCGGGCTCCCGCGGTTGCACGAGCAACCGCTGCCGCCCGCCGACAACCCGGCCGACCGCGCTGCGGTCGGCCCCTACGGGTTCGATCGCGAAGCGATCGAACGGGTTGTCCGCGCTGCGCGCGACGCGAAGCATTTGCCGGGATGACGCGCAAAATCAGGTGCTTCCGGCGCGCGCATTAAGCCTCGGGTAAGGGCCGCCTCCTAGCATCGGCGGCGATTGCAATTCCTGATGGAGGGTGGCTGTGAAGCGTCTCCTTGTGGCCGCGGTTGCCGCGGCGAGCACCCTGGGCGTCGCCTATGCCCAGGAGAACCAGTCGTATCAGTGTCAGCGCGAGGGCGACTCGCGTTCGGTCGCCGTCGAGTATTCCATGGATGGCGGCGTCAAGAGCTGCAGCGTCATGTACACGAAGCAGTCGCAGCCGGCGAAGGAGCTCTGGCACTACCAGGCCCATGCCGAGATGTGCGACACCCAGGCGCAGCAGTTCCTCAAGAAGCTCGAGGGCTTCGGCCTGACCTGCAGCGCCGCCGGCAAGACGGCGATGAAGCAGTAGGCTTCGCGCGACGGCGGCCGGGCGTTCCGGAGATCGAACGCACGGCCCGTTGAATATTGCACGCTTTATGCGTATATCATCTCCCCGGCCTCGGGGAGGTGATCATGGTGCCTTCGCTCGACCCGCTCGCGGCGCTGGCCGAACTCGAGCGGCGTTTCAACGGTCCCATTCCAGAACCGCTGCGGCTCGCGGCACAGCTCGGCTCGGCCGAGCTGTGCCGGCTGCGCCAGGCCGAGGCACAGGCGGCTTTCCTGAAAGCGCTGCTGCGCGGCCAGGTGCGGCTCATCCGCCGCCGCCGCGCCGACGGCAGCTTCCATCCTCTGCTCCTCGACGATCTCAGGCTCTACCGCCGGCGCTGGCGCCATTGGCATCGCCGCGCCGCGGCGCTGCAGGCCGCCATGCCGGCCAACCGCCTCTCGACCGCCGCAGAATAGATCTGAGCGGGTGGGGCTCACCTCACCGTCGTTCCTGCGAAAGCGCAGGGCTGTCCGGGGAAAGTTATTCGGTTGCAGGAATTGCGCCGCAGACTCCTTTTCATCGTCATGGCCGGCCATCGTGCCGGCCATCCAGCGCATGACGACCGTAGCGTGTGCAATCCACCTTGCGGACTCGTCGGAAGGGCACAAGAATTTTCCCCGGACAGCCCTGCGCGAAAGCGGGAACCCAGGGCAAGCGACGTGCGCTCGCCCTGGACCCCCGCTTTCGCGGGGGTGACGATGGAGTGTGTTCTCATCGGCAGAGTTTGTTCCACCGCTTCCATGTCGCCCCTAATTCGCCGTATAGCCGCCGTCGAAGACGAATTCGGCGCCGGTGACGAAGCGCGCCTCGTCGGAGACGAGATATACGGCCATCGCCGCCAGTTCCTCGGGCGTCCCCAGCCGCCCCAGCGGGATCATGTCGGCCAGCGCGCGGCGCATCTTCTCGGGCTCCTTCACCGCGGCCACCATCTGCTCGACCATGGGCGTGTCGGTGTAGACGGGATGGATCGAGTTGCAGCGCACGCCATTCTTGCGGTGGGCGCAATGGAGGGCGACCGACTTGGTGAGGAGCCGCACGCCGCCCTTGCTGGCGCAATAGGCGGCGCTGTCGCGCGCGCCGATGAGGCCGGCGACCGAGGAGATGTTAATAATGGCGCCGCCGCCCGCCTTGGCGATGTAGGGAATGGCGTGCTTGCAGCCGAGGAACGGCCCGTCGAGGTTGACGGCGTGGATGCGCCGCCATTCCTCGAGGCTCGTCGTCTCGACATTGCCGCGGGTGCCGATGCCGGCATTGTTGACGAGGGTATCGAGGCGGTCGAACACGCGCGCCGATTCGGCGAGGTTGGCGATCCACTGCTCCTCGCTGGTGACGTCATGCGCGAGGAAGATGGCGCGGTCGCCGATGCTGCGCGCCACCTCGCGCCCGCGGCCCATGTCGATATCGGCGATCGCCACGCGCGCCCCTTCGGCGGCAAAGGCCACCGCCATCGCGCGCCCGAGCCCCGAGGCGCCGCCGGTGATGAATGCCGCCTTGCCGGTGAGCCGTCCCGCCATCGCGCCCTCCCTTAGACCGTCGGCACCCCCCTAGACCGTCGGCAGCCGGTAATCCTTGAACTGCTCGCGCAGCCGCGCCTTCAGCACCTTGCCGGTGGCACCGTGTGGGATCTCCGCGACGAAGACCACGTCGTCGGGCAGCTGCCATTTGGCGATCTTGTCGCCGAGCAAGGCCAGAATCTCCTCCTTGCTCGGCTGCTTGCCCGGCTTCGCCACGACGATGAGCAGCGGCCGCTCGTCCCATTTGGGATGCGCCACGCCGATGACGGCGGCCTCGGCGATGTCGGGATGGCCCATCGCGGCGTTCTCGACATCGATCGAGCTGATCCATTCGCCGCCCGACTTGATGACGTCCTTGCTGCGGTCGACGATCTGCATGTAACCCTCGGCATCGATGGTGCAGACGTCGCCGGTGCGGAACCAGCCCTCCTCGTCGAAGGCCGCCGCGCTGGCCGGCGCGTCGTTGAAATAGCCGCTGACGATCCACGGGCCCCGCACATAGAGCTCGCCGCTCGACGCGCCGTCATGCGGCTGCACCTTGCCGTCCGGCGCGACCACTTTCATGTCGACGCCGTAGAGGGCGATTCCCTGCGTCGCCTGGCGCGCGAGCTGCTCCGCCTTGGACCGGGCGAGGAATTTGCTCTTGAGCACGGCCAGCGTCCCGACCGGGCTCATCTCGGTCATGCCCCAGCCCTGGATGCAACGCACGCCGTATTTCTCCTCGAAGGCCTGGATCATCGCCGCCGGCGCCGCCGAGCCGCCGACGGTGACGCGGTCGACGCCGTCGAGGCGCTTGCCGGTTTGCTCGAGATACTGCAGCAGGCCGAACCACACCGTGGGCACGCCCAGCGACAGCGTCACCTTCTCCGCCTCGAACAGCTCGTGGAGGCTGGCGCCGTCGAGCTTCGGTCCGGGGAAGACGAGCTTGGCGCCGGACATGGCGGCGGCGTAAGGGATGCCCCAGGCATTGACGTGGAACATCGGCACGACCGGCAGGATCGAATCGCGCATCGATATCGCCACCGCGTTGGCCGAGCAGACGGCGAAGCTGTGCAGCAGGGTCGAGCGGTGGGTGTAGAGCGCGCCCTTGGGGTTGCCGGTGGTGCCGGAGGTGTAACAGAGCGACGACGCCGTGTTCTCGTCGAAATCGGGCCAGGCGAGGTCGGGCGTCTCGCCCGCCACCAGCTCCTCGTAGCAGAGCGCGCCGGGCAAGCCGGTCGGCGGCATGTGCGCGCGATCGGTCATGATGACGTAATGCTCGACCGGCCCCCACAGCGCCGCCATCTTCTCGGCGATCGGCACGAAGGTCAGGTCGAGGAACATCACCTTGTCCTCGGCGTGGTTGACGATATAGCTGAGCTGGTCGGCGAAGAGCCGCGGGTTGATGGTGTGGCACACCGCGCCGATGCCGGAAATGGCGAAGTAGAGCTCGAAATGGCGATGGCTGTTCCAGGCGATGGTGGCGACGCGGTCGCCCGGGCCGACGCCGAGCCGCCCGAGCGCCTTGGCCAGCTGCCGGGCGCGCCGCTCCGCCGCAGCATAGTTGTAGCGATGGATCGGCCCCTCGACCGTCCGCGTCACGATCTCGGTATCGCCGTGATACTCCGCCGCATATTGGATCAAGGACCCGATCAGCAGCGGGCGGTCCATCATCAAGCCGCGCATAGCGCCTCCCTGTGGCCGGCCGTTTTCTGTTCTGTCCGGCTAAAGATATCGCGAAGTCGCGCCGAGCGCACGGGCTCGCGATAACCGCTCAATAGGACGCGGAAAAGCCGCCATCGACCGTCAGCACATGGCCATTGACATAAGCCGCCTCGTCGGAGGCGAGGAACACGGCGGCGCCGCCGATTTCCGCGGGATTGCCCCAGCGCCGCAGCGGCACGCGGCGCTCGAGAAACGCCTGCATCGCCGCATCGCCCACGAGATAGGCGTTGGTCTCGGTGGCAAAGAAGCCGGGCGCGATAGCGTTGCTGGTGATGCCGTGCGGCCCGTACTCCACCGCCAACGAGCGCGTGAGCGCGGCGAGGCCGCCCTTCGACGCGGTGTAGGCAGCATCGCCCGAGCGCGACAGCGGGCCTGCGACCGAGGTGACCATGATGAGCCGGCCATAACGGCGCGGCAGCATCAGCTCGGCCGCGGCCTTGGCGAGGCCGAAGGCGCCGGTGAGGTTCGTCTCGAGCATCTGCCGCATGTCCGCGCGCGTGAGGTCGCCGATCGCGCGGCGATTGCGCAAGCCGACATTGCTCACGAGGATATCGAGCTGGCCGTGCTCGCGGGTGATGGCTGCAAAGGCCGCAGCGGTCGCCGCCTCGTCGGCAACGTCGAAGGCGAGCGGCACCGCATCGAGACCTTGCGCGCGCAGGCTGTCGGCGATCGGCGCGAGTCGCGCCGGCTCGCGCCCGTTGACCAGCACGCGTGCTCCGGCACGGGCGAGGCACGTCGCCATGGCAAGACCCAGGCCGCGCGCCGCACCGGTCACCAGCGCGACCCGGCCGCGAAGCGAGAAGAGCGTGTCCGCGTTCATGCCTGCCAATGCCGATCCCTGCGTCCGCCCAGCCTCCCAGAATTTCAAGCCCGAACGCAAGTGGACAAGAGTGCACCGATGTTTCATCGTCGCGCATGCTTCAAGAGCCGGCAGAATGCATGCTGCGGATGGTACGGCAAGTCGGCGGACGGCAGGAAGCCGTCGACATCACCGCGAGCGACTTGGTCATTGCTGGCGGGACCGGTCGCGATGTCGCCGGTCTCCAGCATCGTATCGACGAACTCGCCGCCCTCGGCGTCAAGCCGCCGAGCGGGGTTCCCTTCTTTTATAGCGCGTTCTATAGCGCGCTGCCGTTGGTGATGTGAGCCGAAGCGCAGCGACGGCCGCGGCGATCCTTTCGCCTTGGCGCGACCGCACCGGCCGCTTCTCGGTACTGAAGGCCGCGACCTTCCTGGCGCTGTTCGTGCCCGGCCTCGCCAATGCGCTCGAATATGCCTTGGGCTTGCTCGGCCCGCGACCCATCGCCGCGCTCATCCAGGCGATGGGGCTTTGGGCAATTCGGCTGTTGTTTGCCTCACTGGCGATAACGCCGGCGCGCCAAGTGCTGCGCGCGCCGCAGCTCGTGTCGGTACGCCGAATGATCGGGCTGGCCGCCTTCGCCTACGCATCGATCCATCTCTTCGCTTTCGCCGCGGACAAAATGTTCGATCTCGCAGCGGTGGCCTCCGAGATCGTCTTGCGCGTTTATCTCGCCATCGGCGCGGTCGGCCTCATCCTCTTATGCGCGCTCGCGGCCATCTCGACCGATGGGATGATTCGCCGCCTCGGCGCGCCGCGCTGGCAGGCATTGCAGCGCGGCATCTATGCCATCGCGCTGCTCGCCACCATTCATTTCTTCATGCAGTCGAAGATCGACGTGACGGAACCGACGGTGATGGCGGGTCTCTTGCTTTGGCTGCTCGGCTATCGCGCGCTGTTGTGGTATGGCGGCACGCGCCTCGTCACCGCACGCCTGTCGCTGATTGGGCTGAGTTTCGCCGCTGGCCTGATCACCGCATTTGGCGAGGCCGCCTATTTCGGCTTGTTCACGCGCGTCGATCCCATGCTGGTGCTGCAGGCCGATATGAGTCTGGCCGCCGGCTTCAGGCCGGCATGGATCGTTCTCGCGATCGCGCTGACTGCCGTCGCCTGCGCCTTCGCGCGCGATTTGGGAGCAACCTTCGTCACGCGCCGCGACGGCTCTTCACCGCATTGATTACGGCGATGAGGCAGCGGTCGCGCTCGGCGGCGAGCTGTGCGATCGAGCGGCCAGCGGCTTCATCGGCGACGCCGTCGATGATCATGCGTTGCAGCGCCGGCGTCATCTCGGGATCGCCGAGATCGCTCCACCAGCTCTGCATCGGCACGAGCAGATGTTTCATGAAATGCTCCATGCCGCCGACGCCGCCGGCGAGGTGGAAGGTGAGATGCGGTCCGTAGATCGGCCAGCGCAGCCCGGGGCCGTGAGTGATGGCGGCATCGACATCGGCGACATCGGCCACGCCCTCGGCGACGAGATGCACCGCCTCGCGCCACAGCGCCGCTTGCAACCGGTTGGCGACGTGGCCCGCCACCTCCTTGCGGATATGGATCGGGTGTTTGCCGATCTGGCGATAGAAGGCGAGCGTCTTCTCGACGGCATGAGGCGAGGTCTTCTGCCCGCCCACCACCTCGACCAGCGGAATGAGATGCGGCGGGTTGAAGGGATGGCCGAGGACGCAACGCTCTGGGTACCGACATCCTGACTGGATGCGACTGATGAGGAGCCCTGATGAGCTCGAGGCGATGACTGTGTCCGGTGGCGCCGCTGCGTCGAGCTCGGCGAAGAGCGCAATCTTGAAATCCTCGCGCTCGGGCCCGCTCTCCTGGACGAATTCGGCGCCGGCTGCCGCGCGCTGCGGATCGCGCTCGAAGCGCAGGCGGTCAGCCCGCGCATCCGGCGCCAAGCCACCCAGGCGCTCGAGCGTGGGCCAAGCCTCGGCGACATAGCGCCGGACAAAATCTACGGCATTGAGCGCCGGATCGCTCGCGATCACCTCGAGGCCACGCGACAGGAAATAGGCGGCCCAGCTGGCGCCGATGGTGCCGGCACCGATCACCGCGACGCGCTGCACGGACATGGGACGTCTCCTCGTCAAAGGCCCTGGAAGAAGGCGCGAATCTCGCGACAGGCGAGGTCCGGCTTTTCGTAATGCACGAAATGACCCGCTTCGGGCACCGTCGTCACTTTCACATTCGTGAAGTACTCGCCCAGCCGATCGGTCCATTCGCTCTTGAGAATGGGATCGCTCTCGCCCCACAGCACGCGCACCGGGAGCAGTATGGGTGAGCGTTGCGACTTCGGTGCTTCACCCCGCATCACCGCGAGGCGCGCCTGGTGAGCGCTGATGTACCAGTTGAAGCCGCCCTGGAGATTGCCGGGCTGGAGAAAATTGTCGACCCAAGCTTCGATATCCTCGTCGAAAGCGTGGGGATCGTGCGCCCAGTGGGATAGGAAATGGCGGAAATAGAGGCGGCAGGCCTCGCGCGAGCTACCGACCAGGGCCGCCGCCCAGGGCTGTTGATGGAAGGATTGGTACCAGATCTCGATGAGATGATCGGGCGCGGCCCAGCGAGGACCAATCCCGGGATAAGGGCAGTTGAAGAAGAACAAGCCGCTGAGCCGCTGCGGATGCTGCCGCGCCAAGCTCTGGGCAATATAGGCGCCGACGTCATGCGAGACGATGCCGGCGCTTGCGACACCAAGGTTGTTCATGAGGGCAAGGATATCGGCGGCGTGGACATCGGCGGTCGCGCCTGCCGAGGGGTTCGAGGGGTTCAGTGACGGCTTCTCCGTGTCGCCGAAGCCGCGCAGGTCCGGTGCGATCACGTCGAAGTCGCGCGCGAGATCGGGAATGCACTTGCGCCAGACGAACCAGAATTCCGGCCAGCCGTGCAGCAGCAGCAGCGGCGGGCCCTGCCCTTCGCGCACGTAATGCATGCGGATGCCGTTCGCCTGGATGAAGTGCGGAGTGAACGCGGGCATGGCATACCCTCCGGTGTCAGCCAATTTCGTCCGCCGCCCCGTGGCAAGGCAATGCTGTTGATGGCGCCGGTCACGCGGCCTTTAGCGCTTGGTCGAGATCGGCGACAAGGTCGGCCGGGTCTTCCAACCCGACCGAAAGGCGCACCAGCCCGTCACCGATACCGAGCACCTGCCGCTCTTCAGGCTTCAGCCGGTGGTGCGTGGTGGTGGCAGGGTGCGTAACGAGGCTCTTGCCGTCGCCGAGATTGTTCGAGATCTCGATCAGCCGGAGCGCGTTCTGGAAGCGGAAAGCGCCCGCCTTGCCGCCACCGACCGAGAGCGCCATGAGCGTGCTCGGCCCGCTCATCTGCTGGCGCGCCAGCTGGTATTGCGGATGGCTTTCCAGGCCGGGATAGAGCACGCGTTCGACCCTCGGGTGGCGCTCGAGAAATTGAGCGATCTCGGTCGCGGAGCGGCATTGCCGATCGACACGGAGATCGAGCGTCTCGATGCCCTTGAGCAAGAGCCACGCGTTGAACGGGCTCAGCGCCGGTCCGGTATGGCGCAGGAACGGCATCAGGCTCTCGCGCACGTATGCATCGGAGCCGAGCACAGCGCCGCCGAGGCTTCGCCCCTGGCCATCGATGTGCTTTGTCGCCGAATAGACGACGATGTCGGCGCCAAGCGCCAAGGGGCGCTGCAGCAATGGCGTGGCGAAAACATTGTCGACGACGAGCACGCCACCGGCGCGATGCGTCAACGCGGCCACCGCGGCGATATCGATGAGCTCCAGTGTCGGGTTCGACGGGCTTTCGCAGAACACCGCTTTGACCCCGGGCGCGAGCGCCTTTTCCCACGCCTTGAGATCGCGGCCATCGACGAGCTCGGTGACGACGCCGTAGCGCGGCAGGACCTGCGTTATGATGTAGTTGCAGGAGTTGAACAGCGCCCGCGATGCGACCACGCGATCGCCGGCCTTGACCTGACAAGCCAGCGACGCGAACACGGCTGCCATGCCGCTGGCGGTGGCGCGACAGGCTGCGGCGCCTTCGAGGAGGCGCAGTCGCTCCTCGAACATGGCCACTGTCGGATTGGCATAGCGGGAATAGACGAAGCGCGACCCGTCATTGGCGAAAGCGGACTCGGCCTCCTCGGCCGTCTTGTAGACATAGCCCGAGCTCATATAGACCGCCTCGCAGGTCTCCATGAATTGGCTGCGCAAATGGCCCGCGCGCGCCATCACGGTGCGGGGATGCAGGCCGGAAGGAAGCTCGTGAAAGGCGTCGGGCATGGTCCTTGCTCCTCGCCGACCGATGTGCGGCTAACAAAAAACCCTGAGCCACAAAGGTCAGGGTTCCGCGAGGAGCTCCGACCTTTTTAGCGGTTGGTTTTACGTGGCCGCAAGCCGGTCGGCTCAAATCACCACGGATGGGTAAGCGGTTACTCCTGCCGGCCGCCTCTGTCAAGCGGCATCGGTCACGCGGCACGAACGCCGCCATGCCTTATCCACCGGCATCAGCCCTTGGGGAGCGACTGACGCGCTTTCGCCGCGCAGTCTCGCGCACCCTCTCGCCGGCTATGCGCAGCGGCGCGGTCTTGGCGACGAGGCGGGGCAACAGCAGGGCGAGCTCGGCGCGGCGCTCGACGGCATCGCCCAGCAGCGTGTTGGTTTCCGCAACGAGCACGTTGATCGGGAAGGGTTTCGACAAATAGGGGCAGCCGATGGCCTCGAGCTTCGCCCGCGTCGCCGGCTCGCCGGTAACGATCAGCACGGGCACGCCGAGATCGAGGACTTGGCTTGCCAATTGCAGACCGGAAACTTGCGGCAGGACTGCGTCGATGATGGCGGCATCTGGCCGGTCACGCTGCAGCATCGCGACGGCCTCGCCGGCGCTGGACGCGCGCGTGACGCGGCACGAGCCGTCCGCCTCGAGCGCCAGCTGCATGAGTTCGCAAATCGAAGGCTCGTCGTCGACAACGAGTACATGCCGCATGCGATCGTCCTTCTGGCGGGCGGAGCGCCGGGGTTATCCGACCTAGAGTGCATACGTGCCTGAGACCCTTAATCATAGCACGCATAGGGTTTGGTGCAAGCTTTGTCGGCTAGAACTGAGAAATCGTCCGGATGAGCGATGCGCGACCGCGCGGGGCTCATACGTGGAGCGCGGCGTTAGTTGGGGGCGAACCCACGTACAAAGGAGAAGCATTCATGGCCAAGCGATCGATCGCCCGGGCAATCGCCCTGTCAGCTACGTTGGCAATGCTCGCCGCAGCTTGCGCGGACAATCAGCCGCGCAACGGGGCCGGCGAACCGGTAGACAAGACCACCGGCACGACCGCTCCCGGCGCCAGCACGACCCGGTGATTGACTGCCTCCACCGATCCAGTAGCGTGCGACAAGCCGGCTCATCCGGCACCAAGCATGTGAAATGGGAGGAGGCATGAAGATCTTCGATCTCACCGGCAAGACCGCGGTCATCACCGGCTCTTCGCGAGGGATCGGGCGCGCCATTGCCGAGCAGATGGCGCTCTTCGGCGCCAACGTCGTGGTGTCCAGCCGCAAGGCCGAGCCGTGCGAGGAAGTCGTCGCCGGCATCAAGATGGCGGGCGGCAAGGCGGTGGGCATCCCCGCCCATATCGGCGACAAGGCGGCGCTGCAGGGGCTCGTCGACAAGACGCGGCAGACCTTCGGCGCGATCGACATCCTCGTCTGCAACGCCGCGGTCAACCCCTATTTCGGGCCGCTCGCCGAAATCCCCGACGACGCCTTCGACCGCATCATGGACAGCAATGTCCGGAGCAACCTCTGGCTCTGCAACATGGTCATCCCGGAGATGGCCCAGCGCAAGGACGGCGCTGTCATCATCGTATCCAGCATCGGCGGCTTGCGCGGCAGCGCGATGCTCGGCGCCTACGGCATTTCGAAGGCGGCGGACATGCAGCTCGCCCGCAGCCTCGCCGTCGAATGGGGCAAGCACAACATTCGCGTCAACGCCATCGCGCCCGGCCTGGTCAAGACGGACTTCGCGCGCGCACTTTGGGAGAACAAGGAGCTTCTGGCGGAGACCTTGAAGCAATCGCCGCTGGGCATGATCGGAGAGCCTGTCGACATCGCCGGCATGGCCATCCTGCTGGCGTCGCGCGCCGGACGCTTCATCACCGGCCAGACTTTCGTCGTCGACGGCGGCGTCACCATCGCGGGACGCGGCTAAGAACACAAAGAAAAGGCCGCCGTTTCCGGCGGCCTTTGTCTCTTCGACATATGGCAGATCAGGCGATCTCGAAGAGGCCCGCCGCACCCATGCCGCCGCCGATGCACATGGTGACCACGACGTGCTTGGCGCCGCGGCGCTTGCCTTCGATCAGCGCATGCCCCGTGAGGCGCGCGCCGCTCATGCCGTAGGGGTGGCCGATCGAGATCGCGCCGCCATCGACATTGTACCTGCCGGGATCGATGCCGAGGCGGTTGCGGCAATAAAGCGCCTGCACGGCGAAGGCCTCGTTGAGCTCCCAGAGGTCGATGTCTTCGACCTTGAGGCCGTGCTGCTTCAGGAGCTTCGGCACTGCAAAGACCGGACCGATGCCCATCTCGTCCGGCTCGCAGCCCGCCACCGCCATGCCGCGATAGATGCCGAGCGGCTCGAGCCCGCGCTTCTCCGCCACCTTCGCGTCCATGACGACGCAGGCCGAGGCGCCGTCGGAGAGCTGGCTCGCATTGCCGGCGGTGACATAGCCGCCCTCGCGCACCGGCTTCAACGAGGCCAGTCCGTCCCGTGACGTATCGGGGCGATTGCCCTCGTCCCTGGCGAGCGTCACCTCTTCCGTCCAGGTCTTGCCGCTGTCCTTGTCGGCCATCAGCTTCACGCTCTTCATCGGCGCGATCTCCGCGTCGAAGCGCCCGGCCTTCTGCGCCGCCGCGGTCCGCTGCTGGCTCATCAGGGCGAAGTCGTCCTGCGCCTCGCGCGTCACCTGGTAGCGCTGCGCCACCGTGTCGGCGGTCTCGATCATGGACATGTAGACCTCGGGCTTGTGCTCGACCAGCCACTCGTCGGCGAAACGATGTTTGTTCATGTTGTATTGGACGAGGCTGATCGATTCGAGACCGCCGCCCACGGCGACGGCGATGCCGTCGACCATGATGCGCTGGGCGGCGATGCTGATCGCCATGAGGCCCGAGCTGCAGAACCGGTTGATGGTCTCGCCGGGTACGGTGACGGGCAGCCCGGCGCGGATCGCCGCGTCCCGCGCGATATTATGGCCAGTGGCGCCCTCGGGGTTGGCGCAGCCGAGGATGACATCCTCGACTTCGCCGGGAGCGACCTTCGCGCGCTCGACCGCCTTCTGGATCACGTGTCCCGCCAGGGTCGCGCCATGGGTATTGTTGAAGGCACCGCGAACCGCCTTGCCGATCGGCGTACGCGCCGTAGAGACGATGACCGCTTCTCTCATGGCCCTCTCCTTATTGATTGTCGAACATATCACACTTCAAGCCACTCGCGACGGACCGTCTCGTTGCCGCGCAGATCGGCGGGGCTGCCTTCGAACACCATGCGACCATGGCCCATTACATAGAGCCGGTGCGAGATGCGCAAGGCGATGGTCAGCTTCTGCTCGACGAGGAGGATGGCGATGCTGCGCTCGGCGATGCGTTGCAAGAGGGCGGCGATGCGCTCTACCATCTGCGGCGCCAGGCCCTCCGTCGGCTCATCGATCATGATCATGTCGGGATCGCCCATGAGCGTTCGGCAGATCGTGAGCATCTGCTGCTCGCCGCCGGACAGCACGCCCGCGGGAGTGTCGGCGCGCTGCCGCAGCACCGGAAAAAGATTGTACGTGTCCTCGAAGCTCCAGCGCGCCGATTTGCGCCCGCCTTTGACGCCGAGCAGCAAGTTTTGCGCCACGGTGAGGCCGGGGAAAATAGCGCGGTCCTCGGGCACGTAGCCGAGCCCGCGATGCGCGATTTCGTAGGGCTTGAGCCCGGCGATCGGCTTGCCCTTGAACGCGATCGACCCGCGCGGCGGTACATCGCCCATGATCGCCTTCAAGGTGGTCGAGCGGCCGACGCCGTTGCGGCCGAGAATGCTGACAATCTCGCCACTGCCGACACGCAGATGCACGCCCTGCAGGATATGGCTCTTGCCGTAATAGGCATGGAGATCCTCGACCTCGAGCATCACGCGGCCACCGTGCCGAGATAGGCTTGCTTCACCGCCGGGTCGGCCTTGATGCGCGCCGGGGTGTCGCTGGCGATCAGCTGGCCGTAGACCAGCACGGAAATACGGTCGGCGAGATCGAAGACGACGCTCATGTCATGCTCGATCATGACAAGGGTCTTGCCCTCGCTCACCTTGCGGATGAGCGCCACCGCGTGCTCGGTCTCGCCACGGCTCATGCCGGCGGTCGGCTCGTCCAGCAGGACGATCTCCGCACCGCCGGCGATGGTGATGCCGATCTCGAGCGCGCGCTGCTCGGCGTAGGTCAGCACGCCCGCCTGGATATCCCGCCGCTCGACTAGATTAATTTGGGCCAGGATTTCCTCGGTGCGCCGGCGCACATCGGCGAGCCCGTCGATGCCGCGCCAGAACGAATATCTGTACCCCATCGACCACAGCAGCGCGCAACGGACGTTCTCCAGGACACTGAGGCGGGGGAAGATGTTGGTCACCTGGAAACTCCGCGCCAGACCACGACGGTTGATCTCGTAAGGCCGAAGGCCGGTGATGTCCTCGCCGTTAAGTCGGATGGAGCCCGATGTCAGCTCGAGCCGCCCGCTGATCAAGTTGTAGAGAGTCGACTTGCCGGCGCCGTTGGGGCCGATCACGGCGTGGCGCTCGCCCGCCGGGATCTGCAGGCTCACGCCGCGAATGATTTCCGTGCGGCCGAAATTCTTGCGCAGGTCGGCGAGCTCGAGCGCCGGGGCGGTCATGTCGCGGGCCTCACTGGGCGCGCTACGGCGAGCGCCGCGCTCCAGGCGTTCGCCACGATCGGCCAGGTGCGGCGAAAGAGCCAGAAGCCGCCCCCGGCGAGCAGCGCCGCCACGAGCCAGGGCAGCGGCGACCGGGCATCGAGCGGAACATGCAGGAAGAACATGGCCGACCCTTCCGATGCCCGCACCGTCAGCCGGAACGTCATTTCGATCGCGAGGCAGACACCTGCCAGCGTGACCAGCCCGGGGACGAGCGCCAGCAGGTAGGGCGGGATGACCCGGTGCAGCACGCGCGCGCGCCAAAGCGGTTGGTGCATCATCAGCAGACCCGCGATCCCACCCGGAGCGAACATGATCATGCCGATGAACAGCAGGCCGAAATAGAGCTGCCAGACTTCCGTCGCGTCGCTCAGCATCACCTGCAGATAGGTGATGAGGATCGCGCCCAGGACCGGCCCGGCGAAATTGCCGACGCCGCCGATATAGGTCATCAAGAGCACAATGCCGGACTGTCCAGCGGCGACGCTGACGGAGTTGACGATCTCGAAATTGACCGCCGCGAGACCGCCGGCGATGCCGGCAAAGACGCCCGACAGGCAGAAGGCGATGAAGCGTACCCTCTGCGTGCTGTAGCCGATGAACTCGGCCCGCTCCGGATTGTCGCGCACGGCGTTGCACATGCGCCCGAAGGGGGTGCGGGTGATCGCATACATCGCGATCATCGACAGCAGACACCAGGCGGCGATGAGGTAGTAGACCTGCATCTGCGGCCCGAAGTTCAGGCCGAAAAGCGGCAGCAGCTTGGTGCGGTTGGTCGTGATCCCTTCCTCGCCGCCGAAGAAGCTGCGCAGGATCAGCGCGCTCGACGCGACCAGCTCGCCGAGGCCGAGCGAGATCATGGCAAACGCAGTGCCGCCGCGACGCGTCGACACGCTGCCGAAGATGAAGCCGAAGACGAGGCCCGCGAGACCGCCGACCAGGGGGATGAGCGCGACCGGCACCGGCAGCCGGCCCTGCACCACCGTATTCATCGCATGAACGACGAGAAAGCCGCCCAGCCCGTAATAGACCGCGTGGCCGAAGGAAAGCATGCCGGTCTGGCCGAGCAGCATGTTGTAGGACAGCGCGAAGACGATCATTATGCCCATCACGCTCATCATCGTCAGCGCGGTGCCCGACGTGAAAATATGCGGCAAGGCCAGGAAGAGGACCGCTGTGGCGCCCCAGATGCCGTACCGCTTGACGGACCCTTGCGCGGCGACGGGCGCATCCGCACGCAAGGTCTCGTTCGCAACCTCGCTCATGTCTCGCGCGTCCCGAGCAGGCCGCTCGGCCGCAAGATGAGGATCATCACGAGCAGCAGATAGGGAATGATCGGCGCGATCTGCGCGACCGTGACCTGCCAGATGTCGGTGAGCAATCCGGGGCGCACGGTGACGCCGAGCGGGCCGAAGATGTCGGCCAGCGAGAGGTTGATGGCGACCGCGAAGGTCTGCACGAGGCCGATGAGGAGCGAGGCGATGAACGCGCCCTGCAGCGAGCCGAGCCCGCCGACCACCACCACCACGAAAAGGATAGGCCCGAGCAGTCCGGCCATGTTGGACTGCGTCACCAGTGCCGGTCCGGCGATGACGCCGGCGACGGCAGCGAGTGCCGTGCCCAGGCCGAACACCAGCATGAAGATGCGCGGCACGTTATGGCCGAGCATGCCGACCATGTTGGGGTGCGAGAGCGCGGCCTGGATGACAAGCCCGATGCGCGTACGGGTCAGCACGCCCAGCAGAACCACGAAAATGGCGATCGCGGTGAGCAGCTCGAACATCTTGAAGGCCGGGTAGTTGGTCGAGAACACCGTAAATGCCGTGAAATCCAGCGAGGGCGGCACGCGATAGTCGACCGGGAGCTTGCCCCAGACCATCTGCACCACCTCCTCGATGACGAAGGCGAGGCCGAAGGTGAAAAGCAGCTCGGCGACGTGGCCGTGACGGTGGACCGCGCGCAGCCCGTAACGCTCCACCAGCGCACCGATGCCGCCGACCAGCACCGGCGCGACGACCAGCCCGGGCCAGAAGCCGATCCATTGGCTCAATTGGAAGCCGAAGAAGGCGCCGAGCATGTAGAAGCTGGCATGGGCGAAGTTGAGTACGCCCATCATGCTGAAGATGAGCGTGAGGCCGCTCGCCATCAGGAACAGCAACATGCCGAACAGCACGCCGTTCAGGGTCGAGACGATGACGAGCTCTAGCACGGGTCAATCCATCGACAGTGGCGGCGCGGGCGGCCGACGACCGATGCCGCCGGTCTCGGCCGCGGCCGCCCCACCGGCGGCCGCGTTCACGAACTCAGCTCGGATGCGCCATCTGGCAGGTCGTGGGGACCATGGTGTTGGGCGTGTCGATCTTGGCTGCCGTCTTCCAGCCCCAACCCGTCTTCTCCTCGTCGAAGGGCTCGTTGGCGCCGCGCGGCCCGAAGGAAGCGATGTACATGGGCTGGAAGAATTGATGGTCGTCGGCGCGCATGAAGCCGTCGCCGCCATTGAGGACGGTGATCTTCATGCCCTCGAGCTTCTGCGCGATCTTCTTCGGGTCGGTCGACTTTGTCTCCTCGATCGCCTTCACCAGCATCGTCATTTCGTTGAAGGCGCGCGGATACCAGTTGGACTGGCCGTCGAGCTTGGCGCGGAATGCCTTCTCAAGCTCCTGCGAGGGAGCGTTGGGAATATTCGCGTGGCCCTCGACGATGGCGAAGACCCGATCGGGCACATTGGCCTGCTTGATCGCGGTCGGACCGCCGGCGCCGCCGGCGTAGTAGGTGTACCAATCGACCTGCAGGCCGGCATCCGCCGACGCCTTCAAGAGCAGGGCGAAGTCCTGACCCCAATTGCCGGTGATGACGCTGTCGGCGCCCGAGGCCTTGATCTTGGCGATGTAGGGCGCGAAATCCGTGATCTTCAGCAGGGGATGCAGTTCGTTGCCGACGATCTCGATGTCGGGCCGCTTCTGCTTCAGCATCTTCATCGCCTCGCTCCGCACCGACTGGCCGAAGGAGTAATCCTGGTTGATCAGGTACACTTTTTTGATGTTGGCGCGCGTTTTCATGTAGTTGGTGAGCGCCTCCATCTTGATGTCGGAGCTGGCGTCCCAGCGGAAGTGCCAGTAGCTGCACTTTTCATTGGTGAGGCTCGGGTCGACCGCGGCGTAGTTGAGGTAGATGATTTCCTTGCCGGGATTGCGGTCATTGTACTTGGCGACGAAATCCTCGATCGCGGCGGCGACGCTCGACCCGTTGCCCTGGGTGATGATGCGGGCGCTGGCGTCGATCGCCTTCTGCACCTGGATCAGGCTTTCCTGCGGATTGGTCTTGTTGTCATAGGCGACCACCTCGACCTTCATGCCGAGCACGCCGCCCTTGGCGTTGAGCTGATCGGCGATGAACTGGAAGTGCTTGTATCCGACTTCGCCGACGCTCGCGCCGCCGCCCGAGAGCGGATCGATATAGGCGATCTTGATCGTATCGGCGGCATAGGCGGACATCGCTGCAAAGCTGGCCGCCGCGACGGCCAACACCTTCACCACGCCCGAATTCATCTTATCCTCCCAATGGAAACAGCGCCGCCCGGTTGGTTCCAGGCAAATTTGCTGGCTTTTCGAAGCGTTGCCTAGCTCTGGGGCGAAGTCAAGCGCGCGCCCTCCGGCGCTGCTCGCTCTGGACGGGAGCGGCCCAACGGTGAAAAATGCACGGCTTTTCCGCCGCGACAGGGATGCCCGATGCGCCGCTTTGCCGATGTCCAGGACCTCCGCACCGCCCAAGGCCAGATCCTCGGCGAAAGCGACTGGGTGACCGTGACCCAGGACATGATCGACCGCTTCGCCGAAGCGACCGGAGACGATCAGTGGATCCATGTCGACCGCGAGCGGGCCAAGGCGTCGCCTTTCGGCACCACCATTGCCCATGGGTTTTTGACCCTGTCGCTGATCCCGCGCATGCTCTACGGCGTCTATAGCGTCGGCAAGATCGGCGCCTCGCTCAATTACGGCTGCAACAAGGTTCGCTTCACCCAGCCGGTGCCGAGCGGCAGCCGCGTGCGGGGATCGATCAAGCTCTTGAGCGTGGAGGATATGGCGCGCGGCGTTCGCGTGACGACGGAGGCGACCGTGCGCCTCGAGGCGTCCGAGCGCCCCGCCTGCATCGCCGAACTCGTCGCGGTGCTGCTGCCGGTGTGAGGAAAGCGTCGCTTTTGCCGCGCGGATCGCCGCCGCGGCCGATATAATGGACGAGGAATTCTGAGCGAAACGCAGGTACGACCAATGGTACTTCTCGATGAGACCGCCCGCGGCGTCTATGTCATCTCCGCCACGCCTTTCACCGATTCCGGCGCGATGGACTGGACATCCACGGATCGGCTGATGGACTTCTACGTCGATGGCGGCGTCGACGGCATGACCATCCTCGGCGTGATGGGCGAAGCGCCGAAGCTCTCTGCCGAGGAATCCGAAGCCTTTGTCGCGCGCTGCGCCAAGCGCGTCGCCGGCCGGCTGCCCATCATTGTCGGCGTGAGCAATCCGGGCTTGAAGCTCCTTGGCGATTTCGCCCGGCGCGCCATGGATCTCGGCGCCGCGGGCGTCATGGTCTCGCCTACCGCGGGCCTCAAGACCGACGAGCAGATCTACGGCTACATCGAAAGCGTGGTGAAGGAGCTCGGCCCCAAGATTCCGGTGGTGCTGCAGGATTACCCGCAGCTCACGCAGGTCTTCATGTCGGCGCCGCTGATCAACCGCTTCTTTGCCGATTTCGCCAGCCTCAAGATGCTCAAGCACGAGGAGGCCCCGGGCCTGCGCAAGCTCACCAAGGTACGGGCCGCCGACAAGGACGGCTCGCGCAACCGCCGCATCAGCATTCTCATCGGCAATGGCGGGATTCACCTGCCGCAGGAGCTGGCGCGCGGCGCCGACGGCGCCATGACCGGCTTCGCCTTCCCGGAGATGCTGATCGAGGTGTGTCGCCGCTTCGCCAGCGGCGATGCCGAGGGCGCCGAGGATGTGTTCGACGCCTATCTCCCGGTGGTGCGGCATGAGCAGCAGCCGGGGATCGGCCTCGCGCTCCGCAAGGAGACCCTGCGCCGGCGCGGCATCCTTGCGAGCGCCCGCACGCGCGCGCCCGGCCCCGCGCTCGACGCGGCAGACCACACGGAACTCACCCGGCTGCTCGCGCGTCTCGAGCGGGCCAAGGCGCGGCTCCCCGTTCCGCCGCTGCGACTTGCGGGAGAGTGATCGCGTCGGCGATCGCGAGTCAGTCCTCGCGCGGCAAGGCACTTTCGTGCCAGTGGCCGATGAGCCGCCGGGAGAGCCAGCTCAAGACGGCGAAGATGGCGATGCCCGCCGCCGACAGCATCAGCAGCGCCGCGAAAAGCCGCGGGATCTGCAGGCGATAGCCCGCTTCGAGAATGCGATAGGCGAGGCCCGTCTCGGTGCCGCCGGCGCCGGCGACGAACTCGGCGACGACCGCGCCGATAAGCGCGAGCCCGCCGCTAATGCGCACGCCAGCGAGAAAGTAGGGCAGCGCTGCGGGCAGCCGCAGATAGCGCAGCATCTGCCAGCGCGATGCGCCGTAAAGACGGAAGAGGTCAACGAGATTGCGATCGGCGCTGTTGAGGCCGAGCGTGGTGTTGGCGACGATCGGGAAGAACGCGACGATCCAGGCACAGATCAGCAGCGAGAGGAACGTGTCGTTCACCCAGATGATGATGAGGGGCGCGATGGCGACGATGGGCGTCACCTGCAGGATCACGGCATAAGGAAAGAGGCTGATCTCGAGCAGCCGGGACTGGGCGAAGAGGACGGCCAGAGCGCCGCCCAAGACTACCGCGGCCAGAAGCGCCGCCGCGGTGATGCGCAAGGTGACCGCGAGCGAGCCCAGAAGACTCGGCCCGTCGCGCCACAAGGTCTCGGCGACGACCAGCGGGCTCGGTAAGATATAGGGCGGGATGCCCTTCCAGCGCACGACCGCTTCCCAGGCCGCCAGGAACAGCGCGCCGGCCGCCAGCGGCGCCGCGATCTCGATGATGCGCTCGCGGTGCCGCGCGCTCATGCGATGGTCTCGCTGAGCAGGGCGGAGACGGCGCGGCAACGGTCGGCATAGTCGGGCGCCGTGCGCAAGCCGGCGTCGCGCGGATAGGGCAGATCGATCGGCAGATCGGCGATGATGCGGCCCGGGCGCGGCGTCATCACGACGATGCGCTTCGACAGGAACACCGCTTCGAATACGCTGTGCGTCACGAAGACCACGGTCCAGCGATGCCGCTCCCAGAGGCGCAGCAGGTCCTCGTTGAGCCTGAAGCGCGTGAGCTCGTCGAGCGCAGCGAAGGGCTCGTCGAGCAGCAACAGCCGCGGCGCGTTGACGAGGGCACGGGCGATCGACACGCGCATGCGCATGCCGCCCGACAGCTCGCGCGGGTAGGCCTTCTCGAAGCCGGCGAGGCCGAGCGAGGCCAGCGTCGCCGCAATCGGCGCCTCGGCGGCGGCGCGCGGGCATCCGGCAAGGCGCAGCGGCAGGTAGGCGTTGTCCCACACCGTCGCCCACGGCATCAGCGTCGGCTCCTGGAAGACGAAGCCGATGTGCCGGCCGACATCGCCTTCCCAATGGACCCGGCCCTGCGACGGCGGCACGAGCCCGGCGATGATCCGCAACAGCGTGCTCTTACCGCAGCCGGACGGGCCAAGGATGCTCACGAAGCCGCCGGCGGCGACGGCGAGATCGATGCCGGACAGCGCCTCGGTGCCGCTGCGAAAGGTCTTCCCTACACCCCCAAGCGAGAAAATTGGGTTCGTTTCGTAATTTTCACGTTTCATCGGCGCTCGTGCCGGTCACTGCTGCGGGGAACCGGCGCCGACGCGCTTGTTGACGAACTGCAGCGTGTAGGCCTTGCGGTACTCCATATCACGGGGATAAAGCCCCTGCTCTACCATAATTTCGTGAAAATCCTGCCAGCGCGCATCGCTCATCGCGCCGATACCGTTATTCGCCGCATCGCCGCTGTCGACGATGCCGAATTGCTTCATCTTGGCGATGGCATAGGCCAGGACCGCATCCGTCATCTCCGGATTATCCTGCTTGATGAGCGCATTGCCGGGCGAGGGATCGCCATGGAGATAGCTGTACCATCCCTCGATGCTGGCATCGACGAAGCGCTGCACCAGATCGGGTCTCTGCTCGACCGTCTTGCGCGAGGTCTGGATGATGGAGCCATAGCTCGAGTAGCCGGCGTCGGCGATCAGCAGGACGACCGGCGTGACGCCCTGCTGCTCAATGGTGAAGGGCTCGCTCGTCAGATAGCCCTGCTGCACCGCATGCTCGTCGGCGAGGAACGGAGCGACATTGAAGGTGTAGGGACGAATCTGCGCGTCGCTGTAACCGAACTTGCTCTTGAGGAACAGCCACCAGCCGACCCGCGTATCGGCGCCGATCATGATCGGCTTGCCCTTCAGCGCGGCAAAACTGTCGTTGCCTACGCCGGGATGCGCGATCAGCACCGAGGGATCCTTCTGGAACATCGCCGCGACCGCGACCATGGGGATTTGTTCGGCGACGAAGTTGAGCGGGATGAAGGAATTGGGCGCCTCGTTGAAATCGAGCCGACCGGCGGCCAGCAGCTGCGCGTGGTTCATCTGCGGTCCGCCCTGGCGCAGGCTCACGTCCAAGCCGTGCTTCTTGTAGATGCCGGCGGCGATCGCCTGGTAGTAGCCGCCATGTTCGGCCTCGGCTTTCCAGTCGGTGCCGAAGCTGACCTTGTCCTCGGCGCGCACCGCGCCGGCTGCGGCGAGCACACCGGCGAGCAGCATGACAATGATGTGGAAGCGCATTGATCTCCTCGCGCGAAATCTCATCGCTCCCATTCGAGCCTCGGCACAGATCACGCTTTGCCCGCGCTCCTCGCCACGCGCCCTTCGATGGGATAGCCGGGGTCGTTGTAGCCGGGCGTCGAGGGATGGCCGCTCGGCACCAGGCGATCGATGAATGCCTCGTCCTCAGGGGTGAAGCGATAGGACAGCGCCGCGACATAATCCGGCCACTGTTCTTCCGTGCGCGGACCGGCAATGACGGAGGTGACCAGGCGATTGTTCAGCACCCAGGCCACCGCGAACTGGCCCGCCGTGATGCCGCGCGCCTCGGCGTGGATCTTGACCTGTTGCGCGAGACGCAGCGATTCCGGGCGCCATTCCGTCTGCATCATGCGCATGTCCTGGCGGCCGGCGCGCGTGCCCGTTGGCGGCGGCACATCCGGCCGGTACTTGGCGGTGAGCACGCCGCGTGCGAGCGGGCTGTAGGGCACGACGCCGAGGCCGTAATGAGCGCAGACCGGAAGCTGCTCCACTTCGGGCATGCGGTTCATGGCGTTGTAGTAGGGCTGGCTCGCCACCGGCAGATCGATCCCCAATCGGTCGGCGATGGCGCAGATCTCGGCGATGCGCCAGGAGCGGTGGTTGGAGACGCCGAAATAGCGGATCTTCCCCTGCCGCACGAGATCGCCCATCGCGCGCACCGTCTCGTCCAAGGGCGTGCCGTGGTCCTCCTTGTGGAGGTAGTAGATGTCGAGGTAGTCGGTACCGAGCCGCCTCAGGCTCGCTTCCGCCGCCTGCATCACCCATTTGCGCGACAGCCCGCGCTCGTTGGGCCCGATCCCCATGGGATTGCACAGCTTGCTGGCGAGCACCCAGGCGTCGCGCGACTTGGCGATGGCACGGCCGACAACCTCTTCCGAGCGGCCGTCATTGTATTGATCCGCGGTGTCGATGAAATTGATCCCGGCCTCGCGCGCCAAGGTGATGATGCGCTCCGACGCCGCGGCGTCGGTGGGGCCGCCGAACGTCATCGTGCCGAGACACAGCGGCGACACCTTGAGCCCGCTCCGGCCGAGGCTGCGGTATTCCATGCCTGCTCCTCTCGCGTCTTGCGCTCGACCTTAGCAGCCCGGCGACAGACGAGCCACATGCCGCCGTCGGCGACCTCTTGCCCCCCTTGCGGCATGGCTTTACTGTCTGACGAGGTCTTCTCCGCGCCGGAGGCGCGTCTCTATGAGACCGAGGAAGCGCCCGCGCATTGCCCTCGCCGCTTGGCTCGGCATTGTCGCGCTCGCCATCCAGGCGCTGATGGCGCTGCTCGCCGCCGAGATCGAAATTGCCGGCACGGAACGCGGCGCCAGCGTCTTCACGCTCTGTGCCTTCGGGCACATTCATGTCGCGACGCCGCATGACGAACAAGACGGCCACGGTGCGCCGCCGTCCGATGAGGGGCTGAGCGCCCCCTGCCCGATCTGCATCGCGCTCATCGCCAGCCCGGCTTTTACGGCGCCGCCGCAGATCGAGCTGCCGCTCCCCGTCGCCGGCACCGTCGACGCGCTGGCCGCGACCGATGGGCAAGCGCTCCTCCGCTTCGTCACCGCCGCTTATCGCTCCCGCGCGCCGCCCGTCGGCTGATCATCCAAATAAATTTCGCCGGACCCAACCGCGCGACCGCGGTTCGGTTCTCGTGCCCTATTTGATGATCAGGAGCATCTTGATGACCCGCTCTATGCTGTCGGGTGCCC
>WNEZ01000715.1_pt1 | contig 27029 bp, 22 predicted proteins | sample 5400521 | NCBI WGS metagenome assembly WNEZ01 (sample SAMN13153339, study PRJNA577476) | soil metagenome | isolation source: 120 cm saprolite under Douglas fir tree site 2 hole 1 replicate 1 | place: USA:California | collected 2015-04-18
GGCTCGACGGACGCGACCGAGGAGATCGTGCGCACGGCCGGCGCAGGCCGCGCGCGGCTGCTCGCCCTGCCGCGGCAGGGCAAGACGCTGGCGCAGAACCAGGCGGTCGCGGCGGCGAGCGGCGAGATCGTCGTCTTCTCCGACGCCACCACCGTCTACCAGCCCGGCAGCCTGCGCGCGCTGGTCGCCAACTTCGCCGACCCGGAGGTCGGCTGCGTGACCGGGACCACCATCTACGGCACCGAGCGCGCGGCCGCGGTCGACGAGGGGCGCGCCGCCTACTGGAACTACGAGCGTTTCGTGCGCACGCACGAGAGCCGCTTCCGCTCCGTGCTGGGCGCCTCGGGCTGCGTGTACGCGGTCCGCCGCCGGCTCTACACGCCGCTCGCGGCCGACGTGATCAGCGACGTGGCGCAGGCGATCGCCACCATCGACCAGGGCTACCGCGCCGTGGTCGAGGACCAGGCGATCGTCTACGAGCCGGCCGAGTCGTACACCATCCGCGAGGAGGTCGAGCGTCGCGCGCGCGTGATCGCGCGCGGGCTCCGCCTCAAGTACCGCCTGCGCGCCTTCTTCCTCCGCCACCCGTGGTTCCTCCTCCAGGTGCTCTCGCACCGCGTGCTGCGCTGGGCGGTTCCCTTCTTCCTGATCCTCGCCTTCGCCGCCAACGTCTTCCTGCTCGATCGCCCCGAGTACCTGCTCCTCTTCCTCGCCCAGGTCGCCCTCTACGGCTCGGCCGTGCTGGCCTACGTGCTCGAGCGGCGGAACGTCCGCCTCCCCGGGCTCGTCATCCCGCTCTACTTCTGCGTCGTCAACCTGGCCCCGATCCTCGCCGTGCGCGCGCTCTGGCGCGGCGAGAAGCAGGTCACCTGGGAGACGGGGCGGAGCGGCGCGCGCTAGGAGGCTGTGAACGAATCCCCTCCCGTCGCCCTGCGGCCGATGCATCGGCCGCAGGGCTCGGTCCGGGGATTCATTCACAACCTCTGAGCTCAACCCGCCTTCGCTCGCGCGAGTGCCATCCAGGTCGACGGATTGCGGTCCGGGGTCCACTCGAGCGCGCGGATCAGGAGCCGCGCGGGACCGCCCAGGCGGAAGCGGCGCAGCCGGTGGAGCCGCCACTGCCACGCGAACCGGCGCATGATGCCCTCCAGGTGCTCGACGGCGAAGCCCGCGCCCTCGAGCTCGGCCACCAGCTCGTCGCGCCGCCAGAGCTCGTCGTACACCGGGTAGTCCTGGCGTCCCTCGCGGTGCGGCCCCGCGACCAGGCGGTTCTGCGCGTCGAGCACCAGGTGGCCGCCGGGCCGGAGCACCCGCCGGAGCTCGGCGTAGAGCCGCTGGCGCGCCCCCGGCTCGAAGCGGCGCACGAAGCGGACGCTGAAGGCGAAGTCGAACGTCGCGCTGCGAAACGGCAGCGCGAAGCCGTCGCCGCGCACGAAGCGCCAGCCCGGCCCGCGCTCGGTGCGCGTGCGCCGGCGCGCTTCGGCCAGCATGCGCGGGCTGAAGTCCATGCCGACCGCGAGCGGCACCGGGCGCAGCTCGGCCGAGAGCCGCGCCGGCCCCGGCGCCACCTCGAGCAGGCGCCCCGGCCGGAGCTGGTCGATCACGCGATTCAGGAACGCGACCTGGCGCGCGTGCAGCACGGCGCCGAGGGGCTGGGCCTTGCGCTGGAGGTAGGTGTCGACCACCCGGGGATCGTCGTAGAACTCCTGCAGCCCCGCCTTGTCGCGGATCGGCTCGCTCAACTCGCCGCCTCCCTCGCCCCGGCCGCGAGGTCGCGCAGCAGGGCGGTCGCCTCGGCGGGCGCGCCCTCGCGCACGGTGAGCCCGTAGCACGGGACGCCGGCGAGGAGGCGATCCAGGTCGGCGATCCGCTCCTCGACGTGGACGAGGGCGTCGCGCTCGAGCAGGCCCAGGATCGCCGCCAGGACGTGGTAGCGGCGCACCTCCTTCGCCGCCTCGTTGACGGCGAGCACGAGGCGCGCGCACTCGCGCGGCGCGATGCGCTCGAGGCGCGTCTCGCGCCCGCGCCCCAGCACCACGGCCGCGCCGAGCGGCACGCCGCTCACGCGATGGGGCACGAAGAAGGCGTCGCGCTCGTACTGGTGCCGCCTCCCGACGGGGGTGAGCGGGATGCCCGCGGGGAGCGCGGCGCGCGTCGTGGCGTCGAGGAGGAGCGGCTCGAAGCAACCGAGCAGCCGCCCGGTGTCGTGCAGGAGGACGTTGTCGGAGAGCAACTCGGCGCCCGGCGTACCGAGGAACGAGGTCGCGAGCGTCGACTTGCCGGAGCCGGGGAGGCCGGCGAGCAGGAGCCCGTGCCCGTCGAGCGCCACGCCCGCGGCATGGAGGGGATGCGCAGCGCCGCGCGCCTCCAGGTGCCACCAGGCCGGATAGTAGACGGCGTAGTAGGTGAGCGTGCTGAGCCAATTTCGCCGGAGCCTGGCGACGCGCCGCCAGCGCAGCGCGCGCTTCGCCGTCTCGCGCCAGCCAGTGGCGCCGAGCGTGAAGTGAAAGCGCAGCTCGAAGCGGCGCGGGGCGCCCGGGGCGCTCGCGATGGCGATCTGCGGCGCGTCGTCGCACTGCAGGCAGAGGAGACGGCCGGGCGCGGTCCACACGTGGCGGTCGAGGCGCGTCTCGGCAGGCCAGCCGGGGAAGACCTCCGCGGGCGTCAGCGTCGCCGCCGGGCCATCGGTCCAGCGCACGCGGACCGCGACGTCGGGGGCCCCGCTCGCCGCCAGGCGATCGGGAAACTGGGCCGCCAGGTAGCGCGCGAAGTCGTCGTGCTCGGTCTCGACCTCGACCGTGACCCCGGCGAGCGCGATGCGCTGGGCAGGCACCCTACTGGATGCCCGCGCCGAGCTGCAGGGCCATCGGGTCGACGCCGAGGCCGCGGATCGCCCGTTCCCACATCTCGGCGGGCGGCGTCTCGAAGACGAGCGTCGGGTCGGTCGGCGCGGTGAGCCAGGCCGAGGCGGTCAGCTCGGCGTCGAGCTGGCCCGGCGCCCACCCGGCGTAGCCGAGCAGCAGCCGCGCGCGGCGTCCGGCGATGTCGGCGGGAGCCGTCTCGAGCAGCCGGCGAAGCACCTCGACCGACGCGGTCAGGTGGAAGCCCTCGGCCACCCGCTCGCTGTCGGTGACTCCCGGATCGTCGCCCAGCAGGAGGAAGCCGCGCTGCGGCTCGACCGGGCCACCCGTCCACAGCATGAGGCCGCTGTCGCCCGCGATCGGCGGCTCGAGCACCACCGCCTCCGCGGCGCGCACCTCGGTCGGGCGGTTCACCACGAAGCCGAGCGCGCCCTGGGCGCCGTGCTCGCAGAGGAGCACGACGGAGCGGTGGAAGTTGGGGTCACGAAGCTGCGGCATGGCGAGGAGCAGGGTGGGGGCGAAGGAGGCGGATGACTCCATGCGCGAATGGTCGCCGTCGCCTGCCGGCTTGTCAACCGGCGGCACCGGAGTCGCCGTCTAGCGGCGCGGCCCGCGCGGCCCGCCCGCGCCCCCGCGTGGCCGCGTCGACTGGTCGTTGGCCTCGTCGATGCGCAGGCGGCGGCCGTGCACCTCGGTGCCGTCGAGCTGCTTCTTGGCGCGCTCGGCGTCGTCGTTGTTCGCCATGGTGACGAAGCCGAAGCCGCGCGACTGCCCGGTGTCGCGGTCGATGACGATCGAGACCGACTCGCAGGCGCCCGCCTGGGCGAAGAGCTCGCGCAGCTCGTCCTCGGTCACCGCGTAGGCGAGGTTGCCGACGAAGAGCTTCTTGGCCATCTCGCTCTGCTGCTTAGCAGCGCGTTCTTCCGGCTGCAACGCGGCTGCCGATGGGCTATGAAGGCCGGCCCATGGCGATGACGCTCGAGGTCTATCCCACCGACGCCGAGGCGTTCGAGGCGACGGCGGCGCTCGCCGCGGAGCGGCTCGCCGGCGCGGGCCCGCACCCCACGGTCGCGCTCGGCGGCGGGCGCAGCGGGCGGGGTGTGATGGTGGCGCTCGCCGCGCGCGGCGACCTCCCCTGGGAGCGCGTGGAGTGGTTCCTCGCCGACGAGCGCTGCGTCCCGGCCGGCGACGCGCGTAGCAGCGCGCGGCTGGCCGAGGAGGCGCTCTTCGTCCCCCGCGGTGTGGCGGCCGCGCGCATCCACCCCGCGCCGCTGGCCCTCGGCGACCCCGAGCGCGTCGCGGCCGCGTACGCGGAGACGCTGGCGCGGGCGCTCGCTCCTGGCCCGGCCTTCGATCTGGTGCTGCTCGGGCTGGACGTTCGCGGGAGCGTCGCCGCCCTCGTGCCCGGCTGCGCCGCGCTCGACGCGCCGGCCGCGGTCGGAGCGGTGTCCGCGGAGGAGGTCGACGAGGAGCCGCGCGTCGGACGCATAACACTCACGCCCACCGTGCTCGCCGCCGCGCGCCACGTGATCGTCACCGCGGTCGGCGAGGAGAGCGCGGGCGCCGTGGCCGCCGCCGTCGTCGACGGCGCCGACCCCGCCCGCGTCCCCGCCGCGCTGGTCCGCCCCTCGGCGCGTGTCACCTGGATCGTCGACCGTGCCGCCGCCCAGCTCCTCCTGCGCGCCGCGCGGCCCGCGTAGCAGGGGCTTGTCGAGATTCGTGACGTGGGGACGGCGACGGGAGCACCCCGCTCGCTCACGCTGCGCGGCGGGTGGACTGAACGCTCACCAGTTTCAGCAGGGCGTCGCCGCGCAGAGATCGCGCGCGGGGTGCTCCCGTCGCCGCTGCCCAGCGCGGCGAATCTCGGGTGGGCCTCCGGCTCAGTAGCGGCGCTGCCAGATCAGGTCGACCGCGCTGGCGCCGCGCGTCGAGGTCGAGGCGCGGACGGCGACGTGGGTGCCTACCGCGTACTCGACGCCCACCACCTGCGCCACGCGCGCGCCGAACTCCTGCCCCAGGGAGACGAGCACGTCCTGCGCGACGTAGCGGCCGACGCGCACCTGGCCGGGCGCGTCGGGACGGTCGGCGAAGGCCACGTCCAGCGTGTCGAGCCCGAGCGCGTTCATCACCGACTCGCGCAGCTGGGGCACCACGTAGCCGGTGGCGATCTGCAGGGCCTGCTGCTGGAGGGCGAGGCTCTGGCCGCGCCCGAGCTCGCGCGCCGGCTTCCCGAAGAGGAGCACGGAGAGGATGTCGGCCTGCTCGAGGGGCGGATCCGAGGTGAAGGCCAGGTTCGGCTTCTCGGCGGAGCCCGTGATGCGCACGACGATCCGGTAGGCGGACGTGCGGCGCACGGCGGTCACGTCGAAGATGGGCTCCGGCGGCGTGCCGCCGCCGAGCGTGATCGTCCCCTCCTGGATGTCGAAGCGGCGCCCCTGGAACTCGAACCAGCCACGCACCAGGCGCACCTGCCCGCGGACCCGCGCGGGCTCGCCGCGCGTCTTGGCCACCGTGAGCTCGCCGCCCAGCGCGATGTTGGCGTCGTTCCGCCGGACGGCGGCATCGCGGGCGATGCGCACGGTCAGGGCGAGCGCCAGCGGGGCGGGGAGATCGGGAGTCGGCCCGGCGGCCGCCGCGGCGGGGGACTCCTCGAGACCCACGACGCTGATGGTGGGGTCGGGTGGCGGCGCCGGTTGCCTCCCCGGCGTGCTCGCCGGCCGGACCACGGCGTGGTCGACGTCGAGAACGCCACTCACCTCCGGGGCGAGCACCGCGCCGCGCGCCACCAGCGTGCCGCTCACCGCGGCTTCCACGCCTTCGCGGCGGAGGGCGAGAAAGCGATCGAAGCGGAGCGTGAGCGCTACCGGCTGCGCGCCGCCGGGCGCGACGTCGAGGCGGCCGCCGCCGTCGGCCGTGCCGTCGCCGGCGCGCGCGTGCAGCTCCTGGACGTCGAGCGCCGTCCCGTCGGCCGCGATCCGCACCCGGAGGTCCTGGTAGGGGATGCCGGTGCCCGCCAGCTCGAGGGTGCCGCCCTCGAGCGTGAACGCGCCGACCGGGCGGGGTGCGGCGCGCGTCCCGGTGACGTGCAGGTCGACGGTGACGAACCCCGAGGCGGAGCGGATCGCGTGCGGCGCCAGGGCGCGGAGCGCGCTCAGGTCGAGCCGCTCGGCGCGCACGGCGAGATCGACGGGCTCGCCGGCCACGTCGCGCCGCGGCCCCGCCCACGCGAGGTCGACCGGCACCGAGCCGGCGGCGCTCAGCTCGCCTGCCTGGGGATGGACGAGGACGGCGTGCAGCTCGGCGCGCGCGCCGGCGTAGCGGGCCTCGAGCGAGAGGATGCCGTAGCGCACCTCGTCCACCGCGAGGCCCTGGGCCCGGGCGGTCGCCTCGACGACGGGCGCCGATGCCGTGCCCGCGAGCACGGCGCGCGCCGTCACCTCGCCGGCGCAGGGAGGGAGGGCCGCGAGCGCGCAGAGCGGTCCCAGCGCCAGGCGCTCGACCGCGAGCGTGGCGTTCGCGGCCCCGGCCAGCGCCACCTGGCCGCCGAGCGTGACCCGCTGCGCGCCCGCCGCGAGCGTGATCCCCTCGGTGCGGAGGCCGTCCTCGATCGTGAAGGCGGCCGGGGCGACGAGCCGCCAGGGCGGGCCGCCGGGGAGCGCGAGCGTCGCCTCCTCGAGCCGCCCCCCGGCGCGCGCCGCCGTGCGCTCGAGCGCGAGCGTGACGGTGTGCACGTGCCCGTCCGTGGCCGCCGCCCGCGCCGTGAGGCGTGCCCGCGCGCCGTCGCCGGCGCGGCGCCACGCGAGATCGGCGCTGGCGTCCGACGGCGGTGCGTCCCCGACGCGAAAGCCGGGCGCGTCGACGTGGAGCGTACCGCTCGCCGCGCCGCTCCCGAGCCCGTCGGCGGCGAGGCGCGCGCTCACGCGCGCGGCGCCGGCGGCGCCGTACGCCGGGCGCTCGACCGTGGCCGTCGCGCGCGTCGCCAGGGCGGCGAGGGGGCCGTGCACGCTCGCGGAGGCGCGGGCCGCACCGGCGAGCGGGAGTCCGAGGCGGCGGCCGAGCCCGAGCAGCTCGGCGCTCGCCGTGAGGGTCGCGTCGGCGACGCCCTGCGCGAGGTCGATCCTGCCCGTGCCCGTCGCCTCGAGATCGGGGCCCGTGACCCGTACGGACGACAGGCGGACGCGGATACCATCGACGGCGGCGCGGGCCACGCCGCGCGCGAGCGGCACGCCACGGAGCACGGCGCGCGTGAGCACGAGGTGCGCGCGCGCGTGGCGATCCGCCGCCTCGATCCCGCGCCCCGCGAGCCGCACGCGGCCGCTCGCCGAGCCCGTGACGCGCGGGTCGAGGGTCTCCAGGCGGGGCAGCGTGACGCGCGCGGCCAGCTCGTATGTGGGCGGCGCGCCGGGTACCAGGCGAGCGCGCAGCGCGGCCTCGCCCCCGGCCGCGCGCACCACGCCGCGGAGCCGGTGCGCGTCGCCGTCGGCGCGGAGCGCGAGCCGCCCGTCGACGCGGGCGGCGGGCAGCCCGGGCAGTATCGCGCCCGGATCGAGTCCGGCCAGGTCGAGCGCCGCGCGGTACGCGAGCGGTCGGGCGGTCACGTCCACGGTGGCGCGCGCGTGCACCCGGCCGCCGGCGCCGAGGTCGGTATGGGCGACCGTGGTGAGCGCGCGCCACGGCCCTCGCGCCCGCACCCGGACGCGGGCGTCGGTCGCGATCCGAATCGCCGGCACGAGCGCCCGCAGATCGCGCGCGGCGAGCGGCGCGAGCGCGAGGCGCGCGTCGACCGCCCGCGTGCCCGCGAGGTCGACGTCGCCGTCGAGCCGGCTGCCGCCGCTCGCGAGGCGCAGGCCGCGCACGCGGACCACCCCGCCGGCGTCGGCGCTCACCCGCCCGGTCGCCTCGACCGGCGCGCGCCCGAGCCCGCGCGGCATGAAGCGAAGCGCCGTCACCTCGATCGCGCCGCCGCCCCGGGCGAGGTGGCCGCGCGCGTCGAGCGCGAGCGCGGTCGCGGCGAAGCGCCGCGGCGGCGTGGCGTCCGGGAGCGCCACCGCGACGCGCCCCTCCGTCACCTCGAGGCGGGCGACCTCGATGGGCAGCGCGGCGCCCGCATCTCCTGCCGGCGCGGGCCATGCGCCCTCCGGGACGACCGCGCGGACGTGCGGAGCGGTCACGGTCACGCGCCGCAGCTCGAGCACGCCGCGCAGGAGCGCGCGCGGCGCGTAGACGATCTCGAGGCGCGGCACGTGCGCCACGGTCCGGCCGCCGGCCGCGACGCGCAGGTCCTCGAGCACGAGCGAACGGCCGAACGTGCCCCCGACCGCCCCGAGCGAGACACGCGCGCCGGTCGCCCGCTCGAGGAGGCGCACCAGGACATCGCGCTCGAGGCCGCCGAGCGCGCCGCTCCGCCCGGCGGCCACGAGCGCGACCGCGACCAGGACCGTCGCCACCACGAGACCCGCGAGCCAGCGCCGGAGCCGCCGCATTCCGTTCAGAACGCCTGCCCCACGCTCAGATGGATCTGAAAGCGTGCGTCGCCGCGCGGGGGCTCGAGCGGGAAGCCGAGGTCGACGCGCAGCGGCCCGACCGGGCTCTTGTAGCGGAGCCCGAAGCCGAAGCCCCAGCGCAGGTCGTCGAAGGGAAAGTCGAAGCTGCGCAGCGACACCTGACCGGCATCGGCGAACACCGCTGCGCCGAGCTTCTCGGTGACGGGATGGCGGAGCTCGATGGAGCCTTCGACCAGCGAGCGTCCGCCGATCGGATCCCCGTCGACCAGCGGACCCACGTGCCGCCGCGCGTAGCCGCGCACGGAGCCGATGCCGCCCGCGTAGAGCCGCTCGAAGAGCGGGACGTCACGGCTCGTGCCGGTGGGCTCCACGGCTGCCAGGTGAAGGCGGAAGGCCGCTCCCAGGCCCGCGACCAGCGGCTGGTAGCGCCGGCCCTCGCCGTGCAGCCGCACGAAGGAGAACTTCCCCCCGAGGAAGCCGCCCACGGGCTCGACGCTCGCGCTCGTCACCCAGCCGCGCGTCGGGTCGAGTGGATCGTCGGTCCCGTTCCAGTCGGCGCCGAATCCGAGACCGGAGAGCAGGCCCGAGGGGGGCGCGAGGTCGGGGAGCAGCTGCGCGACCAGCGGGTTCACGCCGGAGAGCGAGTCGTACTCGAGACGATAGAAGCCGTACGCCGTGAGGGTCGGGAACGCCTGCCATTCGAGACGGGGCGAGAGCCGCGCGCGATCGTTGGTGTAGGTCTCCTCGTCCTCCTGATCCTCGGAGACGAGGAGGCGCACGCGCTGGTGCGCGCCGGGGAAGTGCGGCTGGAGGAAGTCGGCCGCGATCGTGCGGCGGAGAAAGGAGGCGCGCGCGGTGAAGCCCAGCTGGCGCGCGCCGCCGAGGAAGTCGTAGTCGCGCCATCCGGCCAGGCCGCGGATCTGTTCCTCGGTGTCGTAGCCGACGCCGAAGCGCACCTCGTGCTTCGGCGCCTCGATCACCCGGACGCGGACGCCGACCTGCGGCGCGCGGCCCTTGTCCTCCTCGATGCGGATGGTGCGGAAGAGCTTCAGGGCGTCGAGGTTCGTCCGGGTCTGCTCCAGCCGGCTCGCCCGGAACGGCTCGCCGGGCGCAAAGGCGATCTCGCGACGCACCACGGCGGGATCGACGCCGCGCGTGCCGCCGACGCGCACCTCGCCGAATACGCACGGGGGTCCGCTCTCGACCCGGTAGGCGACGCGGGCGCGGTCGTGGCGGACGTCCACCTCCGCGCGCTTGTGCACCCGCACGCGCGCGAAGCCGTGCTCGCGGTAGTAGGTGCGCAGGTAGGTGAGGGCGCGGCCGTACGTGTCCTCGGCGAAGACCTGGCCGCGCGCGAGGGGCAGGGCGGCGAGGAGCGTCTCGCGCTCGGCGGGGGCGAGCGGCGCGCCGCGGAGCGATACGGCGACGTCCTCGATCACGACCGGCGGCCCCTCGTCGATGTAGACGACGGCCACCAGCGCGTCGCCCTCGTCGGGCAGCTCGAGGTCGTGCTCGATGCGCGCGTGATAGTAGCCGCGGCGCCGGTAGAGGCGGCGCAGGTGCTCCAGGTCGGTGCGGAAGGTGACCGGATCGAACTCGGGAGCCGGGTGCCAGACGCGCCAGCGCTGGTACCAGGGGCGCTCGCTGGTCACCATCGCGCGCCGCAGCTCGTCGGTGCCGAGCACGTGGTTGCCGCGGAAGACGAGCGCGCGGAGCCGCCACCCGCCGCCCGTCTCCAGCGCCTCGAGCTGCGCCGCGAGCGCCGCGCGCGAGCCGAGCAGGGCGATCAGGAGCGCGAGCCCGGCGCGCGGCGGCATGCTCCCTGGTAACAGGCCGCCACCGAACTGCAAGCCGGACCGGCTTGACGCCGGGCGCGGAGTGGGGCTCCCTCGCCCGCGGGAGGTGCCGATGTTGAAGACCCCGCTCTGCGACCGGCTCGGCATCGAGCTGCCGATCATCGCGGCCCCGATGGGGTTCGTCAGCGGGCCGGAGCTGGCGGCCGCGGTGAGCAACGCCGGCGGGCTCGGCATCATGTCGTTCAGCGGCAACCCGGCACCCGTCCTGCGCGAGGAGATTCGCCGGCTGCGGCGGCTCACCGCGAAGCCCTTCGGCGTGAACCTGATCCTCTACTTCCCGGTCGAGGAGCAGGTCGCGGTCTGCCTCGAGGAGCGCGTGCCGGTGCTGTCCCTCTTCTGGGGCGACCCGGCGCCCTGGGTCGAGCGCGCGCACGCGGCGGGGGTCACGGTGGCGCATCAGGTGGGCTCGGTCGAGGCGGCGCGCCGCGCGGCGCGCGCCGGCGTCGACCTCGTGATCGCGCAGGGAGTGGAGGCGGGCGGCCACGTCGAGGGACGGGTGGGCACCATGGTGCTCGTGCCGCGCGTGGTCGACGCGATCGCGCCCGTGCCGGTCGCCGCCGCGGGTGGCATCGCCGACGCGCGCGGCCTGGTGGCGGCGCTGGCGCTCGGTGCGCAGGCGGCGGTGATGGGCACGCGCTTCCTCGCCACGCCCGAGGCGACGGCGCACCCGCTCTACAAGGAGAAGGTGGTGGCGGCGACGGAGGAGGACACGATCCACACGCTGCTCTTCGGCGGCGGCTGGCCGGACGCGCCGCACCGCGCACTGCGCACGGCGTTCGTCGAGGAGTGGCTCGGACGGGAGGCACGCGGGCAGGAGCAGCGACCGGACGAGCCGATCGTCGGTGAGACGCGCATGGGTGGCATGGCTTTGCCGGTGACGCGCTTCGCGTCGCTCCCGCCGAGCGCCGAGACCACGGGCGAGATCGCGTCGATGTCGCTGCTCGCGGGGCAGAGCGCGGGGCTGGTGGGCGAGGTGAAGGCCGCCGCGGCCATCGTGCGCGAGCTGGCCGAGGGCGCCCGGCGCATCATCGGCTCGCTCTAGCCTCACGCGCGCGTCGCGCGCACCACGACCATCTCGGCGGGGAAGCGCATCGTCCCGCCCGCGAAGTAGGGCGCGACGGCTTCGCGCACCGCGCCGGCGACCCGGGCCTGCACCGCGGGCGCCAGGGTGGCGACCGCGGCGCGCGTCGGCGACGCGAGGCGGAGGAGGAAGGGCCAGAACTCGTCGAGCGCGAGCGGGGCCTCCATCGTGAAGGGCCGGCGATCCTCGGTGACCGTGCGCGCGCCCGCACCCGCGAAGAGGTCGCCCAGCCGCCCCGGCGCGGCGAGACGGAAGACGCCGGGCGCGTCGGTCGCGGCCGGCGGCACGTCCGCCACGCGCGCCAGCGTGTCGATCGGGAGCGCGAGGTAGGGGTTGCGCTCGGGCGCGCCCCAAACCGCGGCGGCGATGGCCCCGAGGGGACGGACGACGCGCAGCATCTCGCGCACGCCCGCCGCCGGGTCGGCGAAGAGCATGACGCCGAAGCGTGACACGACCGCGTCGTAGGTGGCGTCGGGGAAGGGCAGGGCCTCGGCGCTCGCTGCCGCGAAATCGATGCGCACGGAGGCCGCGCGGCGGCGGGCGCCGGCGAGCATCGCCGGCGTGAGATCCGTGCAGGTGACGCGCCCCGTGGGCCCGACCAGCGCGGCGATGCGCGTGCTCGGATCGCCGGTGCCGCCCGCGACGTCGAGGACGCTGAGCCCGGGCGCGATCCCCTCGAGCAGGGCGTCGGTCACCGCCCGCGTGCTCAGCGCGACGAGGTCCCCTTCCCGCTCCCAGCTGGGCGCGGCGGCGGTCCAGTTGGCGCGGCTCCGGGCGAGGATCTCTTCCCGCGTAGCGGCCATCGACCCGCTCTTGAGCCCTGCATTTTCTGTCTTGTCAAACTCGAAACCGGCGTGCGACCCGACCTTCTGATCCGCCAAGCGCTCGGGCTGTCCACCCGGAGGGACGCCGTTCCGGCGTAGCGGACGGAGGGTTCCGTGAACCGCCGGACCTGGTCCGACGCCGGGAGGAACGGACGTTCCTGGTCCGCTCCGCAGCGGGAAGGGTTCGCAGCGGGCACGGCGCTTGCTCCGCCTTCTCGCCATGAACCCCGTCCCGCGTACCCTCCTCCCGGGGCTGGTCACGCGGGCGCTCGGGGACAGCGCTCTCCACCTCGCCTGCTCGCTCCTGCTCTCGCCGTTGTCCGCCCTCGCCTCGGCGGGGTGGATCTCGTCGGCGACCGGCTTCGACGCGGAGGCGCCCCATCCCACGCCGGTCGTGCTCGTGCACGGCCTCTTCGGCCACCCGGCGAACTTTCGCGCCCTCGGCCGGTTCCTCGTTGCGCGGGGCTTCCACAACCTCGCGACCTTCTCGTACGCGCCACGGGTGGACCACGACGAGCTGGCGCGGGGGCTCGGGCGTACGATCGAGGCGGCGTGCGAGGCGACGGGGGCGACCGAGGTCGACGTCGTCGGCCACAGCCTGGGTGGCCTCGCCGCACGCCACCTGCTCGAGCGGGGGAGGCGCGCGCCCGTCCGCCGCGTCGTCACGCTCGGCGCCCCGTGCCTGACGAGCTCCCTGCCGGAGCGCGAGCTCGCGATCTTCGGCGCGGCGGACGGCATCGTCCCGCCCCCGCGCCGCCTGCGTGGCCGCAGCGCGATCGTGATGGGCTGCGGACACCTCGGACTCCCCTTCCACCCCGCGGTGCTCCGCCAGGTCGCGGCGTTCCTCGAAGCGGCCGAGGAGGAGCCGGTCGCGCCCCGCCTGCGTGCGGTGGCCTAGCCGCCCGCCTCCGCGAGCGTCCGCATCGCCTCCGCCTGGCGCGTGCCGCAGATGAGCGTCGTGACGCCCGCCTCGCGCCACGCCCCGAGGCGGTCGCGGATGCGTGCCGGCGGGCCCACCAGCGACACCTCGTCGGCCAGCTCGTTCGGCACCGCGGCCGTGGCTTCACCCTTCTTCCCGTCCAGGTAGAGGTCCTGGATCTTCTTCGCCGCCGCCTCGAAGCCGTAGCGGCAGGCGAGCTCGTTGTAGAAGTTCTTGCCGCGCGCGCCCATGCCGCCGATGTAGAGCGCGAGCATCGGCTTCACGAAGTCGAGGCAGCTCTGCACGTCGTCGCCCTGGATGACGGTGACGAAGGGCGCCACGTCGAAGCCGCCGAGCGACTTCCCGCCGCCGGCGCGGCGGAAGCCGGCCTCGAGCGCCTCGCGGTAGAACTTCGTGCGATAGGGCGTGTACCACACCGGCAGCCAGCCGTCGGCGATCTCCGCCGCCTGCTCGACGCTCTTCGGGCCGATGGCGGCGATGTAGATGGGGATCTGCCGGCCGTGGAGGATCGAGCGCAGCGGCTTGCCGAGCCCGGTCGCGCCCGGGCCCCGGTAGGGGATCTGATAGTGCTCGCCCTGGTGCTCGAGCGGCTCCTTGCGGGCCCAGATGCGGCGCACGATCGAGACGTACTCGCGCGTCTTCACCAGCGGCTTCCCGAACGGCTGCCCGTGCCAGCCCTCGACCACCTGCGGGCCGGAGACGCCGAGGCCGAGCAGGAAGCGCCCGCCCGAGAGCTGATCGAGCGAGGTGGCGGTCGACGCGGTCATCGCCGGCGTGCGCGCCGGCATCTGCATGATGGCCGTGCCGAGGTGGATCTTCGTCGTCTGCCCGCCGATCCAGGCGAGCGGCGTGACCGCGTCGGAGCCGTAGGCCTCGGCGGTCCACACCGAGTGGAAGCCGAGGCGCTCGGCCTCGCCCACCAGATCCATGTCGACGGAGAGCTGCGCGCCCGAGTAGCCGCAGTTCAGCCCGAAGCGGATCATGCCGCCACCCAGTTGCCGTGGAAGCCGTACGGTACGCGGTGCGGGATGTGCACCCTCGCCACCGGTTCGCCGGCGAGGTCGCGCGCGTCGAGGACGTGGAAGTCGCTCGCGTTCCGCGCGGCGTCGTAGGCCAGCACGAGGACCCAGCCGTCGTCCTCGGCGGCAGCCTCGGTGCGCGGCACGAAGACCGGCTCGCCCACGCCGTTCCCGGCGCCGAAGCGACGCGTCTCGGCGCTGCCGCGCTCGAGGTCGTACTTCTTGATCGCGTTCCACAGCGGCTGCCGGTCCTCGTTCGGCTCGGGCTCGCGGGCCGCCATGTAGCCGAAGCGGTGCCGGCGGCCGAGGCGACGCTCGTCGACGCGCGGGAACTCCGCGGTGATGTCGTCGAGCGGCGTCGACTTGACGCCGCCGCCCTTCAGGTCGATCCGCCAGCGGTGCAAGCGGGCCGCGTTCTCGTCCCGGAAGTTCGAGTCGCCTGCCGACTGGCGGCTCATGAAGTCCAGCCGAGCGTAGCGCGCCACGTCGAGCACGATCGCGTCGCCGTCGGCGAAGGCGTTCATGGGATGGAAGACATACGACGCGTCGGTCGCGAACCAGCGCACGTCGGCGTTGCCGCCGCTGCGCGGCATGACCCCGATCCGCGTGCCGCGCTCCGGCTCCCACGAGAACACGCCCCCGCGCGCCTTCACGTTCTCGAAGCTGAACACGAGCGGACAGAGGATGAAGACCACCCAGTCCCTGGTGATCGCGAAGTCGTGCATCATGGTCGGCCACGCGATGTCGATGACCTCGCTGCGCACGAGACCGCCCTCGCGGTCGGCGACGTGGTACTGGAGGTAGGGCGGGAAGGGCGAGTAGCCGAAGAAGAGCATCTCGCCGGTCTCGGGATCCATCTTCGGATGCGCGGTCATGGGGCCGAACAGTCGCCCGTCGAAGTCGAACTCGCCGAGCGTCTCCAGCGTCCGCGCATCCATGCGCGTCGGGAAGGCGGCCTCCATGAGCGCGAGCAGGCGCCCGGCGTGGAAGACGATGTTCGTGTTGCCGGTGTTCTTGAAGCGCGGCGCCTCGCTCGGGTCGATGTCGAGGAGGCCGGGGAAGAGCCCGCGCCCCGCGCCCCGCTCCTCGCGAAGACCGGCGGAGCCGACGTAGCGGTTGCGGTAGTGCGCGCGGCCGTCGGCGAGCGTGACGGCGTGGATCATGCCGTCGCCGTCGAACCAGTGATAGCGGCCCGGCGGCTCGAAGGCGGGGTTGGGGCCGTTGCGGAAGTAGGTGCCGTTCAGCTCGCGGGGGACGTGCCCCGTGACCTCCAGGTCCTCGGCCACACCCTCCATCCGCCAGGGCGCGAAGTTGCCCTGCAAGAAGTCGTTCACCTCCGATTCGCGACGTGCCATGGGCGATTCCCTTTCTTCCCGCGGGACCGGCGCGCGCGCCGTTCGCCCGGGGCCGTTGTGAGCTGCGCGATGAGGCCGTCGCGCAGGAGTGCGACGGCCGGATCGTCGAGCGAGAAGTAGCCGCCGACCAGGAGCGAGGTGACGCCGTGCGCGGCGCACCAGCAGGCCCGCGTCGCCTGCTCGACCGGGTCCGCCAGGCGTCCCGCGGCGGCGATGGCGGCGATCATGCGGCGGAGCCGATCGTAGGAGGCGCGGCCTGCGGGCGTGGGCGGCCGCGCGTCGCGCCGCTGGAACATGAGGCGGTAGTGTGCGGGGTGCGCGAGGCCGTACTCGACGTAGCGGTCGAAGGCCCAGGCGAGTGCCTCGACGGGGTCAGCCGGCGGGGGGCGGCGGGCGAGCGCCCGGTCGAAGACCGCGAAGCAGTCGTCGATCACGCGCTCGAGCAGCGCGCGCTTGTCGCCGAAGTGATGATAGATGGTGGGCGGCGTGACGCCGGCGCGCGTGCAGAGCCGGCGGATGGAGAGGTCGCCCTCGGCCAGGAGATCCCGCGCGGCGGCGAGGATGGCGCGGCGCGTGTCCTCGGACTCGGCGTCGCGCGAGCGGGCGAGGGCGGAGCGGGCGGCCACCCTCCGCGTATAGCGCCGCTATACTAACCCAGTCAAGGGGGCCGATGGCTCACGCCACCACGCCCGTCTCCTTCCAGCGCGCGATCTCCTCCCACGAGCAGCCGAGCTCGAGCAGTACGTCCTCCGTCTGCGCGCCCGCCTCCTGGGCGGGCCGGCGCACGACCGGGGGCTCGCCCGCGAACTGGACGGGGTTCGCGCACACCCGCACGGGGCCCTCCGGCGCGGGTGACTCGAGGAGGTAGCCGTTGGCCTGCACCTGCGGATCGTCGGGCAGCTCGAGGGGGCCCTGCAGGGGCCCCCAGATGCACTCCGAGCGGCGCAGGACGGCCACCCACTCGGCGCGCGGCCGGGTGGCGAAGTGGCGCGCCAGCTCCTCCGCGATCTCCTGCCGCTGCTCCTGGCGCGCCGCGGCCGTCGGGTAGCGCTCGAGCAGGTCCCGGCGGCCGATGGTCTCCGCGAAGTGCGGCCAGAAGCGCTCCGCCTGGAGCATCATGAGCACGATCGTCTTGCCGTCCTGGCAGGCGTAGTTGCCGACCAGGGGGTTCGGCGTGACCCGCATCTCGCCCGCCGAGGGGAGCGGGGTGCCGTACATGAGGGCGGCGACGATGTCGGGCGAGAGCACCCACATGGCGGTGCCGAGGAGCGAGACGTCGAGCTCGATGCCCTGGCCGGTCCGCTCGCGGTGAAAGAGCGCGGCCGCCACGCCGCCGGCGATGCACATCCCGCCGATGAAGTCGCCGAAGGCCGGTCGCTGCTGCACGTAGGGCTGCCCGGGCGTCGAGAGCCGGTCCGCGATCCCCCCCCGCGCCCAGAACGACACCCCGTCGTAGCCCCCGCGGCGCGCGTCGGGACCGCGCGCGCCCTGGCCGTGGCCCTTGGCGTAGACCAGGCGCGGGTTCACGCGCCGCAGGTCCTCGTAGGTGATGCGCAGGCGCTCGCGCGCGTCGGGGAGGAAGTTGGTCAGGAACACGTCGGCGCGCTCGACCAGCCGGTCGAGGAGGGTGCGCCCGTCGTCCGTCCCGAGGTCGATGCCGACGCTTCGCTTCTGGCGCCCGATCTGCTCGACGATGAAGTTCCGGCCCGACGCGCCCGGGATGACCCCGCCCGTGATCAGGCCGCGGATCGGGTCGCCGTGCTGCGGGTGCTCGACCTTGATCACCTCCGCGCCCCAGTCGCCGAGCGCGGTCCCGGCGGAGGGGACGAAGCCCCAGTCCGCGACCTCGACCACCTGTATGCCATCGAGCACGGTCGCCATGGCGGGGACAGTAGGAGGCGCGGGGCGAGGGCGTCAAGCCGCGGGTCGCGCCGGCGGCGCGCGCCGTGCTATGCGCGGCGCATGGACGCGTGGAACCACAACAACTATTGCGTCCCGCCGGAGCACGTGGACGGCCTCTGCGCGTGCATCGAGGCGCTCTTCCCCTGGACGCTCATCGTGCGGAAGCCGCACCTCGTCGGCTACCGCCTGGGCGACGACCTGAACCGCGGCGCGCTCTACCTCCGCCCGACGCCGGCGGCGCGCGCGGTGTACGACGCGGTGGCGCGCCTGCGACGGGCCGACGCGGAGCTGGGTCGGGCGCTGGCCGCGCTCGAGGCGCAGGAGGCCGACCTGACCGACCACCACGGCATCCGCATCGCGAGCGTGGAGGAGTGGGAGGGGCGCGTGGCGCGGGCCCGGGACCTGGCACGCGCCCGGCCCGCTCTCCAGGTGAGCGTGGTGCACGTCGAGCGGCCGGGCGACGCGGGCGCGATGACCGACTACCTCTACCAGGCGTGGGTGCGGCTCGGCCTCCTCGGGCCGTGGCGGAACACCTTCGAGCTCCAGGCGCTCGCGCCGGGGAAGGAGCCGATGCGCTGAGCCCCCCGGCTCAGCCCTTCGCCCGCCCCTTGCAGTACACCATGTGCCAGAGCGGCACGCCGAGCCGGCCGACCGCGTAGGGTTCGAAGAGCTCGATCGCGAAGACGCCCGCGAAGAGACTTCGCCACTCCTCGAGCGTGCGCGCGTGCCCGCCGCGGTCGTGCCGCGCCAGCCAGCGTGCCAGCGAGGGCGCTTCGGGCAGCAGCAGCTCGAGGATGTGCACCGACCCGCCCGGAGCGAGCGTGCGTGCCACCGCGGCGAGGATACCTTGCGCCTCGCCGGCGTCCAGGTGATGGAGGAAGCTGCTCACCAGCACGAAGTCGAAGCGCCGGTCGTCCGGAAGGGCGTAGGTCCGGATGTCCGCCGCCACGAACTCGCGCCCGTAGCGCCGCCGGGCCCAGGCGACGTAGCGCGGGTTGATGTCGATCCCGACGTACTCGGCATGCTGGAAGTGAGCGGTGTGCGTCCCCGGCCCGCAGCCGACGTCGAGCACGCGTCGCGCCAGCCCGAGGTCGTTGTGCGCCAGGACGGGCGCCAGCTTGGCGGCGGCGAATGGCGCCTGCCACAGGCGGTAGACGTGCGTCTGCTCGAGCAGGGCCTCGGCGAGTGTCAAGGGCGCCAGGATACTTCGCGTCTTCCGTCCGTTCCACCGCGCCCCTGGGCGCGCCGCGCTGGCGGCGAGGTGTGCGGCTCGCGCATACTGCGCGCCGGCCGATGGGCACGGTGAGACCTTCCCCGTCGACGGCGGCGCGACGCCTGCGCGAGCTCGACGTGCTCCGCGGCATCGCCGTCCTCCTCGTCGTCGGCCATCACTGCCCGCTCCCGGCTCCCGAGGTGGCCGCGCCGCTGCGCGTGCTCGGACAGGCGTGGTACGACTGCGGCTGGACCGGCGTCGAACTGTTCTTCGTGCTGAGCGGGTTCCTCGTTTCCGGACTCCTCTTCACCGAGTTCCAGCGCCACGGGAGCCTCCGCGTCGGGCGCTTCCTCGTGCGCCGCGGGTTCAAGATCTGCCCGCCCTTCTACGTCATGCTGCTCGCGACGATGTGCTACCTGCACGCGACGGGGGTGGCCCTGTGGCCCTTGCGCGGGTACCTCGGCGACGAGGTCGTCTTCCTGCAGAACTTCCTCGGCGGCCTCCTTCCGCACACCTGGACCGTCGCCATCGAGGCGCAGTTCTATCTCCTCCTCGCCGCGCTCGTGGCCCTGCTCGCGCGCCTGGGACGCGCGACGGCGGATCCGTTCCGCCCGCTGATGTACCTGGTGCCCCTGGCGGGTGCTGCCGCGCTCGGCCTGAGGACCCTGGCGGCGCTGCGCCACCCCCTCGGGGTGGCGGCGTCGACCATTCCCTTCCCGCTCCACTACCGGGTCGACACGCTGCTCTGGGGCGTGCTGCTGAGCTACTGGTACCACTGGCGCGACCACGGCTGGCTCGGCGCGCTGCGCCGGCACCTCGGGCTGGCGATCCCCGGCGCGGCGCTCCTCCTGGCGCCCGCGTGGGTCTGGCCCGTCAGCCGTTCCAAGCCGCTGCTGACCGTCGGGCTGACGAGCATCGCACTCGGGTTCGCGCTCCTGCTGGCGCTCGTCCTCCCCCTGGGCGACGACCCGCGGCGGCCGTCCTCTCGCTGGGTCGGGGCACTGGCGCGCGTCGGCGCGGATTCGTACTCGATCTACCTCTGGCATCTGCCGGTCTTCTTCTGGGTGGTGGCGCCACTCGACGCCGCCGGGCTGTTCGCCTTCGCCAGCCCGACGCTCGCCTACGCGCTGCGCTTCGCGACCTTCTCGACGAGCGGCGTGGCGGTCGGTGTCGTGATGGCGCGCCTGGTCGAGCGCCCGTCGCTGGCGCTGCGCGAGCGGCTGTTCCCGTCCAGCTCGGGCGTGCTGGCGAGACCTGGCGACCGATCCTGCGAGACGGCGGGTAGCTAGCACCCGCTTCGCCCATTGTTCGCCTCGCTGCCCCCTACATTGTATACGTGACCACGCGCGCCGCCGCTCGATGCATCCGGAGCCGGGTGGGCGGCAAATGTATGCGCGATCGCCGCCCGGCGCAGGAACTTGCCGTCGCGCCTGTGCCCGGAGTAGAGGGGCCGCATGCCGGCGCCGCTCGCACACCTGCGCGTCGTCGACCTTACCGACCTGCGCGGCGCGTTCGCGGGGCGGCTGCTCGCCGACCTGGGCGCGGACGTCGTCAAGGTCGAGCCGCCGCGCGGCGATCCGGGCCGTCTCGTGCCGCCGTTCGCGGGCGGCGTCGCGGCGCCGGACCGCTCGCTTCCTTTTCTCTATCGCAACGCGAACAAGCGCGCGGCGGTGCTCGACCTGCACGACGCCGACGGCTGGCACCGTTTCTGCCGGCTCTGCGAGCACGCCGACATCCTGGTCGAGAACCTCGGCCCCGAGGGCCAGCGGCGTCACGGCCTGACGCCCGCCGAAGTGGAGCAGCGCCATCCGCACCTGGTGCACGTCGCGATCGCGGACCTGGGTCTCTCGGGTCCGCGCGCCGGCTGGCGGCTCGAGTCGCTGCCAGCGTTCGCCGCCTCGGGGGCGCTCCACGCCTCGGGGTTCCCGGACCGTCCACCCTGCTGGCTCCCCGGCTACGCGGCGCACGACTGCGCCGCGGCCTTCGCGGTCGCGGGCGCGCTGGCCGCCATCATCGACCGCGCGCGCCACGGCGGGGGGCAGACGGTCGAGGTGTCGGTCCAGGAGGCGGCGCTGAACGGCCTGAACCCGTGGTCGATCCCGATGGCGGACTACGCGCGCCTCTACCCCATGCTGCCCACCGCCCCGCCGCGCAACGCCGACGGCGCGTACCACGTGCTCAGGACGGCCGACGGCTACGTGCGCGTGCTCCCGGGCTCGCCGCGGCAGTGGAAGGCGTACCTGGCGCTCCTCGGCAATCCCGAAGCGCTCCAGGCCGAGCAGTGGGACGTGCCGCTCTTCCGGCTGATGAACGGCGACGTCGTGCGGGTGTTCTCCGAGGAAGCGCTCGCCGGGCGCGCGCGGGCCGACGTCCTCGCCGAGGGCCGCCGGCTCGACGTGCCGATCACGCCCCTCAACACGCCCGAGGAGTTCGTCGCCGAGGAGCAGGCGTGCGCGCGCGGCTACTTCCGCCACACCGGCTTCCCGCACGTCGGCGACGCGCCCTTCGCGCCGGCGCCGTTCAACTTCTCGCGCACGCCGGCGGTGCTGGCGCGACCCGCGCCGGCGCCCGGCGCCGCGGGCGAGGCGAGCTTCGCGCCGCGCGCGCCGGAAGCGCCGCACGACGACGGCGGCGCGCGCCCCGCGCTCGCCGGCGTGCGGGTGATCGACCTCGGCTGCGGGGTGGCGATCCCGGAGACCGGCACGCTGCTCGCCGACCTCGGTGCCGAGGTGATCAAGGTCGAGTCGCGCGCCAACGTCGACTTCCTCCGCCGCATCACGCTCGAGCCCGACGCGATCGACCGCTCGTGGACCTTCAACGACGCCTCGCGCGGGCAGCTGAGCGTCGCGCTCGATCTCCGCACGCCGCGCGGGCGCGAGCTGACGCTCCGTCTGTGCGCCGCGGCCGACGTCGTGATCGAGAACAACCGGGGCGACGTGGTGCGCAGGCTGGGTCTCGACTACGAGGACGTGCGCCGCCTGCGGCCCGACGTGATCTACGTGGCCTCGCAGGGCTTCGGCCGCGGCGGTCCGCTCGGCGAGGCATCGGCGTACGGGCCGCTCAACTCGGCCTTCGCGGGCGTCACCTGGCTCTGGAACCACCCCGACGCGCCGTATCCCGCGGGCTCGGCGCTCAACCACCCCGATCACATCGCGGCCAAGCTGAGCGCGGTCGCGGTGCTGGCCGCGCTCGAGCACCGCCGGCGCACCGGAGAGGGGCAGCTGATCGAGATGTCGCAGGCGGAGACCGCCGCGTACCTGATCGGCGAGTTCTACCTCGAGGGCCCGTGCACGGGCGGGCGCGCCGCGCAGCGCGGCAACGCGGTGCTCTACGCCTGCCCGCACGGCGTCTACCCGAGCGCGGGCGAGGACCGCTGGGTGGCGATCGCCGTGGTGGGCGACGAGGCGTGGGAGCGCTTCCGCGCCGCGGTCGGCTGGCCCTCGGAGCCCGGCCTGGCGTCGCTGGCGGGGCGGCTCGCGGCCGCGGCCGACCTCGACCGCCGCGTCGCCGAGTGGACGGGTGCGCGCGGCGCCGAGGAGGCGGCGGCGACGCTCCAGGCGGCCGGCGTCTCCGCCATGCCCGTGCAGAACGGCGACGACCACCGCGCCGACCCGCACCTGGCGGCGCGCGGCGCGCTGGTCACCGTCCAGCACCCGGAGATCGGCCCCGAGCGGCACAGCGGCAACCCGATCCGCCTCTCGCGCACGCCGCTGGCGCCGCCGGCGCCGGCCCCGCGTCTCGGCGCCGACAGCGAGGACGTGCTGACGCGCGTCCTCGGCCTCTCGCGCGCGGAGGTCGCGCGCCTCGCCGAGGACGGCGTCGTCCGGTGAGCGCGGCGACGATCCGCGACCGGGCGGCGATCGTCGGCATCGGACAGACCGCGTTCGGGAAGTCGCTCGGACGCTCGGAGTACGACATGGCGCTCGAGGCGATCCTCGCCGCCTGCGCCGACGCCGGCCTCTCGCCGCACGACCTCGACGGCGCCGTCCGCTACGACATGGAGACCACCGACGAGGAGAACCTGCTCGCCGCGCTCGGCAACCCGGAGCTCGGCTGGTTCGCGTCGAGCGCCTGGGGCGGCGGTGGCGCGGCGTCGGTCGTGGTGCTCGCGGCGACGGCGATCGCGGCGGGCATGGCCTCGACCGTGCTCGTCTACCGGTCGCGCGCGCGCGGCAGGCAGTCCGCCTACGGCGCCGGGGCGCACCAGGGCGGCCGCTACTGGGAGCGGCTCGGCGAGGCGCCGCTCGCGGGTCTCAACAAGTGGCACGCGCCCCATGGCCTGGTCTCCGCGTTCCAGGAGATGGCGATGATCGCCATGCGCCACCGCATCGAGTACGGGACCACCGACGAGCAGTACGCCGAGGTGGCGGTCGCCTTCCGCGGCCACGCGGCGCGAAACCCGCACGCCGTCATGCGCACGCCGATGACGATCGCCGACCACCACGCCTCGCGCCTGATCTCGGACCCGCTGCGCCTGCTCGACTGCTGCCTCGAGACCGACGGCGCCGTGGCGCTCGTCCTCACCTCCGCCGAGCGCGCGCGCGACCTGCGCCAGCCGCCGGCGTACGTCCTCGCCGGTGCGATGGCCGGGGGCGGGCACCACGTCCGTCTCTCGAGCTTCTACGAGCGCCAGCGACGGGACGACGGCGCGCCGCGCGCCGCGCGCCGCCTGTGGGCGATGGCTGGCGTGGAGCCGAAGGACGTCGACGTCGCGTGCTTCTACGACTTCTTCACGCCGCTGGTCATCATGGCGCTCGAGGAGTACGGCTTCTGCTGCCCGGGCGAGGGCGGGGCGTTCGTCGAGAAGGGCGGGCTCGCCTGGCCCGACGGGCGGCTACCGTGCAACACGAACGGCGGCCAGCTCTCCGAGGCCTTCATCCACGGCTTCAACAACACGGTCGAGGCCGTGCGGCAGGTGCGCGGCGCCTCGACGGCGCAGGTGCAGGAGTGCGCGCTCGCGCTGGTCGCCGGCGGCAACACCGACCCGACCGGCGCCGTTCTCCTTCGCCGATGAGCCCGCCGCTCCCGCAGCCGACGCGCGATGACGCGGAGTTCTGGGCCGCGGCCCGGCACGGTGAGCTCCGCTTCCAGCGCTGCGCGGCCTGCGGCCGCTTCCGCCACTACCCGCGCCCGACCTGCCCGGGGTGCCTGTCGCGCGAATTCACCTGGGAGCGCTCCGGCGGGCGGGGTACGGTCTACACCTGGACGGTCGTGCGCGGGCCGACCCTTCCCGCCTTCGCGGACCACCTGCCCTACAACGTGGTCGACGTCCTGCTGGACGAGGGCGTCCACCTCGTGAGCCAGGTGCTCGACTGCGCGCCGGAGGAGATGCGCGCCGGCATGGCCGTCGAGGCCGTGTTCGTCCCCGCGAGCGAGGAGATCACGCTGGTCAAGTTCCGCCGACGGATCTAGCTCCAGCTGCCGAGCGTCGCGTGCCGCAGCCCCGCTCCGCAGCGCGGGCAGGGAATCTTGTCGACCGTCCCCTCGATCAGCTTGACGGGCGCGTTGCACTTCGTGCAGCGCCGGTCGCGCCGGTCGACGCGCTGCTCGGAGAGGTCGATGACCATCAGGTCCTTGCACTCGCCGCACACGGCGAGGCCGCCCCAGAACTTGGCGCGACCCGCCTTGCCCCAGCCGACGGAGAGCTGCTCGGTGGCGAAGTCGCACGACGGGCACTTGTAAGTGACGATCGATCCCATCTCAGTTGAGCCCGTAGAGCGCGGCGGCGTTGCCACCCGCGATCAGCGTGCGCTCGCTCTCGGGCACGTCCTTGAAGTGCGCGGCCAGCGCTTCGCGCGACTTGGGCCACGTGCTGTCGCTGTGCGGGTAGTCGGTCGACCACATGATGTTGTGCAGGCCGGCCTTGTGCCGCGCCGCCACCCCCGCCAGGTCCTGGATGAACGTCGCGTGCCCCTGGCGGTACCAGTACGTGCTCGGCTTCTCGGTGATGACCGACTTGGTCCAGAAGCGGTGCTTGTTGAAGGTCTGGTCCATGCGCTCCACGAAGTAGGGGATCCAGCCGACGCCGCACTCGACCAGCACGAAGTGGAGCTTCGGGTGGCGCGCCAGTATGCCGGTGAAGACGAGCGTCGAGACCACCTCGCAGATCGAGATGGGCGCGATGGCGATGAAGGTCTCCTTCACGCCCGGGGTGGGGTTCATGAAGGTCTGCTGCACGTTGCTGTTGCGCGGCCCCACGATGTGGAAGCTGATCGGCAGCCCGATCTCCTCGACCAGCGACCAGAAGGGCTCGTAGGCCGGGTCCCAGAGCGCCTTCGCGCCCCGCTCGTCCGGGAAGGGGTCGACGTGGAAACCCCGGAGGCCGAGCTTGGCGACGCGCCGGAGCTCGGCCATGCCCTCCTCCAGGTCGAGGAGCGGGATGTGCGCCAGGCCGACGAGTCGCGCGGGGGCGGCCCTGGACAGCTCCACCATCCAGTCGTTGTAGGTCTGGATGACGTAGCGGCGGAGCTCGACGTCGGGCGAGAGCGAGGTGACCGGGCCGCCGAAGTAGAGGACCTCGGCGTCCACCCCGTCGAGGTCCATGTCGGCGAGCCGCGCCTTGGGATCGTAGGAGCCCGGGCGCATGTCCTTGTAGGTCATGCCGGTGGGGCGGAAGTCCTCGGGCTTGTGGCCGGCCGAGGCGTCCAGCCCGATCGCGCCCGAGATCTTGGAGTCGACGACCCAGAAGTCCCCCTGCGGCGTGGACTCGACGCGCGGGGCGCGCTCGCGGAGCTGCGCGGGCGCGTGCGACGTCCACAGGTCCTTCGGCGGGTTCACGTGCGAGTCCGCCGAGATGATGCGCTCGTTCGCCATGGGTCGGCCTCCCTCCTGGAGGAGGGTTATTAACCGACCCGGCTCCGGCGGTCCACCCGGGTCAGGGCGTGACGCTCGCCTTGAGCGTCTCGAGGGCCTGGCTGCCCCCGCTGGCCGCGCTCTGGATGACGTTGGCGACCGGCGCGGCGATCTGGTGCTTCTTCTGGGCCGCCCGCACGACACGGCCGATCGCCTTCAGCTGCTTGGCGACCACCTTGAGGGCCTTCACCGCCCGCTTCCCGTGGCCGGCGCTCTGGGCCGCGGCGAGCTTCCCCCGGGCCTTGCCGATCAGCTTCTCCAGCTTGGCCGCGGCCGGCGGGGCCAGGTCGTGCACGCTCGCCCCCCGGATGGCCGCGTCCATTACGTCGAAGCGGCAGCCGACGCTGGCAAAGCTCGTCCTGGGCGTGTTCGTGCAGCCGGTGACCGGGTCGCAGCCGTCGTCGGTGCAGGGATCGCCGTCGTCGCAGCCGAGCGGCGTCCCCCGCATGCAGAAGCCGCCGGAGCAGCTCTCGACGCCGTTGCAGACGTTGCCGTCGTTGCAGGCGCCCGGCCGGTGCTCGCAGTGCGCCAGCCCCGGCCCGTCCAGCACGCACGTGTCGGCGGTGTCGCAGTTGCCGTCGGTGCACTCGAGGGGCGTGTAGTGGACCCCGCTCTCGTTGTCGGTGCAGATGCCCTGCGGGGTGCAGATCGACTGGCCACACGCGCCGGCCGGATCGCAGTCGGTGTCGACCGAGCAGGGCCGGCAGCCGAGGAAGACGGGGTTGTTGCTGCACACGTTCAGGCCGGTGTCGCAGACGTCGACCGTGCAGGCGCTGCCGTCGGCGCAGTCGGCGTCGGCGTGGCAGCAGCCGGCGATGGGTGCGTGCACGCAGCCCGAGGCCGGATCGCAGAAGTCCTGCGTGCAGATATCGTTGTCGTCGGGGCAGGAGAGCGGCGTGCCGTTGACGCAATTGCCGCTCTGGCAGGTGGCGGGCTGGCAGGCGTCGCCGCACGCGGTGCCGGGGACGACGGGCGCGTGCTGGCAGAGACCGGTGGTCTGACCCATGGCGATGTTGCAAGAGTCGTTGGTGCATGGGTTGCTGTCGTTGCAGTCCGCAGCGGTCTGGCAGCAGGCCGGGTCGATGGTGTTCGTGCACTCGTGGTTGGTGCATGCGTCGGCGGTGCACGGGCTGCCGTCGTCGCAGTCCGTGCTCGTCTGGCAGCAACCGGCGATCGGCGTGTGCGAGCATGTCCCGTTCGCCGGATTGCACGCGTCCACGGTGCACGCGTTGCCGTCGTCGCAGTTGACCGCCGTGCCGTTCTTGCACACGCCGTTGACGCACGTCTCGGCGCCGTTGCAGGCGTCGCCGTCCGAGCACGAGGTGCCGTTGGTGACCGCGACGTAGAAGCAGTGCCCGCTCGTGCACGAGTGGGTCGTGCACGGGTTGCCGTCAGCGCACTGCGTGGCGTCCGTGCACGCCGCGCCCGCGACGCACGTGCCCGTCGCCGGATCGCAGGAGGTGCCGTTGGTGCAAGTCGGCGGCGTGATGGGCGTGCAGGTGCCGCTCGCGCACGTCTCGGCACAGCGGTTCGTACAGCTGGTCGCACCCGGTGCCGGCGGCCCGGTGATCGGCGAGTGGATGCAGCCCGACACCGCGTTGCACGAGTCCGAGGTGCACGGG
>WNEZ01003985.1_pt1 | contig 27000 bp, 28 predicted proteins | sample 5400521 | NCBI WGS metagenome assembly WNEZ01 (sample SAMN13153339, study PRJNA577476) | soil metagenome | isolation source: 120 cm saprolite under Douglas fir tree site 2 hole 1 replicate 1 | place: USA:California | collected 2015-04-18
AACGTTCACACAATCCGTACACAGCCTCTCCAAGCAAAGCAGGCGCCGGGTGAGTATGCTTATACCACTCCTCGTAAAGAGCAGGAGTGTGCAGGCGAAAATCTGCCTAGAGATCCACCACTTTTATCCCGCGCTCGAGCAGGCTCAGCACCGATTCTGCCGCTGCCACATGCGGCAAACATACAAAGGCGAGATCGGTCTGATCCGGCTCATTCGTAATCACGAGTTCAGAGATAGTCCCTGCGCGTGTTTCGCTCTTCACTATCATACTATCGACATAGCCAAGCTGTGGAAATACTTCGCACAAGCGTTTTCCTGCGGCACTGCGCGCCGTGACCGATGTCACGGCGAAGCTGGGGTGCGCGGATAGCAGGCGTAGCAATTCTAAGCCGGTATAACTGGTCACGTTAACAATCGAAACAGTGATAGTTTTCATAACACCTGCTCTCTTGGTGATCTTATACGCAATCAACTACAATAAAAAACTCTCGTCCCCATTACATTATTGAAGGGACGAGAGTATTTACTTTTGCTCCCGTGGTACCACCCGTCTTGTCATAACCCACTACACCTGCTACAGTGTATCTTCCTCACCACGTTGTGACGAAGGGATTGTGACCACTCTTTATTGGTTATAGCGCTGCGTGGGAACCACCCACCCGTACCTACTTGCTTTTCTAACAGACAAATGCATGCATTTGTCTTGCAAGCTTTCTTCGGTCGGCCGCTCACGAAGGGGTTCCAAGGAGGTCTATCCGCTCCGAACTCTCACTATACATCGGATCGCTGTCGGCTACCAGCCTCGTACTATGTTCGCTCAACGCAGGTCAGTCTGCATGTTATTCAACTGTTGATTTAAAGCATAACAGCAGCTTAGCGAAATGTCAACCAGTATCGACCACCTTTTTCGGCAGTGACAGGTATGGTATGCTAGAGTCCAGAAGCATGTTTCCGGCGCTGCTCACTGCTCACAGACAAACCGTTTGCCTGTTGTATTAGAAAGTGTACGCGTCCGCTCTCCTCTCTCAACCAGAAGCTGTGGGCTCAAGCGGCATGCCGGCAAACGCCTGAAGGGAAGAGACGTATGTCACTAGAAATATCTTTGCAAAGCGACCAACGCTTCCGCGCGCTCATCGAACACAGCAGTGATGCCATCTCGCTCCTCACCCCGGAGGGCACGGTGACCTACGCCAGTCCTTCCACCAGGCGTGTCACCGGCTACAGCGCCGAAGAACTGGTGGGCAGGAACGGCTTTACGTTGCTGCATCCCGAGGACCTGGAAGACGTGCGGCAGCAGTTCACCGGCATACTTGACCAGCCCGGTCACTCCATCACCGTTGAGGGCCGCTTTCGCCACGCAGACGGGACTTGGCGCTGGGTGGAGGCAACCCTGACCAATCTGCTCGCTGACCCGGCAGTGGGAGCCGTGGTGTGCAACTACCGTGACATCACGCAGCGTAAACAGGGGCAAGAACGCCTCCTGCAGAGCGAGGAACGTTACCGGATGCTGGTGGAGCAGGCGGCCGTCGGCATGTTTGTGACCGACCTGCAAGGGCACCTGGTGGAGGTCAACGAGGTGGGCTGTCAGCTCTGCGGTTACGCCCGAGAAGCACTGCTGATCATGCACATTCAAGACCTGATCCCAGAGGAAGATCGTGCAGATGTGCGTGTCGAGATAGAGCGCCTGCGTGCCGGGGAAACCACACGCAGCCAGTGGTACATGAAACGCAAAGACGGCAGCCTCTTGCCTGTTGGAACGACGGCGAACCAGCTCTCGACCGGGAACCTGCTCGTGATCGCCCGCGATATTTCCGACCGCATCCAGGCAGAGCAAGCGCGCCAGCAACTACTCGCCTATGAGCGGGCAGCGCGAGCGGAGGCCGAGGCGACTCGAGCGCGCCTGTACGAGTTTCTGCATCAAGCCCCTATGAGGATTATGGCTCTGCGCGGCCCCGAGCACCGCGTCGAGTTTGCCAATACTCAGGTCTTGCAGATCGAGCGCTACGCAGATCGCGTGGGCAAACCCTTTCGCGAGGGGTGGCCCGAATTCGTGGAGCAAGGCATCCTAGCCATCCTGGATGAGATCTACATCACCGGCACGCCTTTCACAGGCACTGAGGTTCCCCTCAAGGTCGACCGCAAGGGAGACGGAGTGCCGGAAGAAGCATATTTCAACCTGGTGTATCAACCCTTGCGTAATGCGCAAGGAGACATCGATGGTCTCTTACTGTCTGCCATAGAGGTGACCGAACAGGTGCAGGCACGCCGTCGCGTCGAGGAGCTGAACCGCCAACTGGAGGCGGAGAAGGATGCCCTGCGCCAGGCCGAGCAGGAGGCCCAGGCACGAGCCAGCGAGCTTACCGCGATCTTTGAGGCCATGACCGAGGGGGTGATCGTCTGTGATGCCAGGGGGGAGATTCGCTACACCAACCCCGCCTATCGTTCCTTGCTGGCGCTTGACGAGGACGCTGACTCTTCAGTGCTCCAGATCGACAGGCGCTTCGAGTGGCTGGCCTTGCGTGATCTTGAGGGAAGGCCACTGCCAAAAGAGCAACTTGCAACGCTGCGGGTGTTGCGGGGCGAACGCTTATCAGGCATCCACACCGTAGACCACCTGTGCCACACTTATAAGGGGGAAGACCTCATCCTCAATGCCAATGGTGCACCGATTCGTGATGCCACAGGCCAGATCGTCGGCGGCGTGGTCGTGTTCCGCGATGTGACCGAGCGACGCCGGTTGGGGCAGCAACTGCACTCCAGCGAACGCAAATTTCGCTCGCTGGTGGAGTCCAACATTCTCGGAGTAGTCGTGGCCGATGTCGAAGGAAGGATCTACGAAGTCAATGAGCGGGTCGCGCAAATGGTTGGCTACAGCAAAGATGAACTACTCTCCAGGACCTTCAATTGGCAGCAACTGGTGCCGCCAGACGCTCACGAGGCACAGGCACAGATGACCAAGACGCTTCTCTCGACAGGAGTCGTGCCTCCCCAGGAAGGGGAATACCTGCGCAAAGACGGCAGTCGCTTACCCGTCCTGGCGGCGGCAACGCTGCTGGATCAGGAGCGCCGTCTCGGGCTGGGGGTAATCCTGGACATTTCCGACCGTAAAGCGGCGGAGCGGCGTAAGCAGGAATTCCTGAGCATGGTCAGCCATGAACTGCGAACGCCGCTCACGTCCATCATGGGCTTTATCGATCTGGCGCTGCTGTGCAGTGACCTTTTTCCCAGGCCGCTCTCGCCGGAGGCAGAGAAGCTGATGGGCAAGATGGAGACGGGGCTCAAGCGAGCGATGCGGCAGGTGGAGATCGAAACCCGCCTGGTGGAGGAACTGCTGGAGGTAACCCGGCTGGAGATGCACAAATTCGAGTTGTCGCTGCAGCCGGAGAATCTCGTCACCATCGTGCAGGAGACGGTTGCCAACCAGCAGCAGGCGGCACGCACGCGCCAGATCGAACTGGTCTTGCCCCCAGATGAGGTGGTGCCGGTGCTCGCCGACGCTGGCCGCGTCGGGCAAGCGCTCACCAACTACCTGGTCAATGCCCTCAAGTACGCGCCGCTCGACCAGGTAGTATTGGTACACCTGGTAGTGGAGGCAAGCAGCGCGCGAGTGTCGGTACGTGACCAGGGACCAGGGTTGACGGCGGAGCAGCAGCAACGCGTGTGGGAGCGGTTTTATCAAGTGGCAGCGCCCGGGCGCCAGGGGCCAGATGGAGGCCTGGGACTGGGATTAGCCATCGCCAGGGCCATCGTCGAGCAGCACCAGGGGCAGGTGGGGGTCGAGAGCGCTCCTGGTCAAGGCTCGACCTTCTGGTTTACTCTGCCATTGGCCGCTGGGCTGATCCAGGCGTGACGAAGCATCGCCTCCTCACGGCCACGTTTCTCTGTCGTCTGCTCGTCAAGGAATACAGGTCCTGCCTGCCGACTACAGTGGCCTCGATGTACTTATTTGGTAGATAGATCAGTCCCTACAAACATCGCTCATTCAGCGAGTGGTGTACCACGAAGCGGTGAGGCCGGGTCATTTCGCATCAGTCCTGATAGCTGCTTGCTGACCTCGTAGTGGACTTTGGTGGCATTATCCAGAATGCCATGCAACTCCTCTTCGCTGAGATCGCGTGTTGGGTCCCAGCCATAGCGTTTGAGATCAACACGTCCATCGGCTGAGAACACAATCCCTTCCGCTTCTAACATACTGCGCATTCTACCCTGCTGACCAAATGCCCAACTCCCCGATAATTCACCTTTACTATTTATGACACGCTGCGCAGGCACCCCTTCTGGGGTTTCGTTCATAAACCAGCCGATCATGCGTGCGCCACGCGGGTAGCCCACTGTTTTCGCTAGCCAGCCATATGTCGTCACCCGACCTACAGGACATGCCCGGACCAGGGCGAAGACACGAGCCATGAGTGTTTCCACCTGTTCATTACTTGGAGACGTTTCGTTGGACATTGCGTTCACCTCCCCAGTGTTTCACCGAAAACAACGACCTTCAAACACGACACGACATAGCCTCTACTCATGGAGATATCATACCATGCACGATTTAACGCCACAGTAAAAGCGACATTAACCACTTTGTGATGTTCCACTGAGAATTGACACCTACGATCCATGCAGGTTCTCGCCTACCCACAATTTCAGCCTCAGATCGAGCAGCGATTGTGGCTGGAAATGCTCCCCGATCGTTGCCAGGTTGTGCCGGAGTAAGACATAACAGGAACATCTAGCTATCCTCAAACAAGCGCCGGACTTATCTACATCTTGCCCCGGCAGCCATTCACACAGAACCTCCTGAGCAATAATAATTGCCGCTACGAAGCCAGGCGGGCTATAGAAAAGCTATAGATTGGGAACAATAATCTCCTTAAAACGTATAAGTATATGGGCATAGTATGCCTATATTTCGTTAGAGCGGGAAAGTATGATGGCAAACAGTAGGGACCTCAGCGGGAAGAAAGTAGGCGCGTATACACTTGAGCACCTCATCGGCAGAGGCGGGATGGGCGCGGTGTATCTTGCTCAACAGGCACAGCCCGAACGCCAGGTGGCTATCAAACTGCTACTTCCTGGCGCAGCCATAAGCAGCGAGCAATACGACGAATTTCTTGCTCGCTTCAAACGCGAAGCAAATGTAATCGCCAAGCTCGAACATCTCAACATCATACCTATTTACGAGTGCGGAGAACAAGATGGTCTGGCATACCTGGTGATGCCGTATTTACCAGGGGGCAGCCTGCGGGACCTGCTGGCAAAACATGGCCCTTTTACCTTGCAGGAGGCCGCTATCTATATCGAGCAGGCGGCAGCCGCGCTCGACTATGCCCATGCCCGAGGCATCGTCCACCGCGATCTGAAGCCGGGCAACTTTTTGCTGCATGCCGATGGCCGCCTGGTGCTTGCTGACTTTGGCCTTGCCTGCATCGTGGAAGACAGCCTTAACATAGTAGAGGCAGCAATAACCAAAGCTGGCACGCTTGTTGGCACACCTGAATACCTGGCGCCCGAAATGGCGCTGGGCCAGGAAGTAGATCATCGCACGGACATCTACGAGCTGGGCATTCTTCTTTTTCAGATGCTCAGCGGTGATGTACCCTTCAAGGGTGGCACATTCTATGCCGTGATGGCAAAGCATACTCACGAACTGCCACCGCTTCTTAATCAAATGAACCCTGCCATACCCCCGATAGTAGATGCTATTGTGCAAAAAGCTACTGCCAAGAGACGCGAAGATCGTTACCCTTCCGCTGGAGTACTGGCAAAGGCATTACGTGGCGTGATTGCTGTTTCCCTAACTGAATTAGAGGACAACCCCGATAACGATTATGCGACGATAGCGCTCCCCCTATCGTCCATCACGCTGGCAGCAACTTCCGATACAACGGTGCAGCTTGAAGAGGATAAAGCTATACCCGGGAGCACAGCCATAGCCACACCTGGTGACTCTACGCTGCTCGACACTCCACAGCCTATTTCTTATTTAGTGCAGCGCGAAAGCAAGAGTATCCGTCGTCCACGGGGCGCACTGGGTCTGCTCTCTGTCACCATCTCGCTCCTCGTGATAGGTGCTCTGTTCATTGGCCTGCAAGGGAAAGGATTATTTAGTACCAACCCATTTGCGGGGCTTGTTACACCAGGCGTGGTAAATACTTCCATTATCAACTCGCACGTTAGTCCAACCGCGACCCAGAAGTCCGATCAACAGGCTCAGGCGCTCATTACACAATACTACGCAGATATCAACAACGGGAACTATCGAGCCGCTTACAACATATGGGGAGAAGAATACCAGCTCTCTCATGATTACCAGCAGTATATCAGCGGCTACGCGCATACACCGCATATCGATCTGGGCTTCAGCAATACGAAAGTGCTTTCCGATGCTTCAATCAGAGTAACAATGACGCTCTATGCCACCGAGAATACCGACCTGGGGACGGTGACGAGCATCTACAAAGGATACTATATTGTTGGACTGGAAAATGGCACGTGGAAACTGCTCCAGGGGGACTTCCAGAAAACGGCTATGACTGCGCCCATCCCAACACCTGCCCAACAGGCGCAAGCTGTCGTCCGGCAGTATTTTCACTATATCAACCTTGGTGACTACAAAGCTGCCTACGTCCTGTGGGGAGCCAACTACCAGAAGAACTATACTTATGCCCAGTTTGTTAGCGGCTATACGAAAACAGAGCGCGACGACATCCAGATTAATAGTGCATCTCAACTGTCCGAGACCCTGGTCAAGGTGACACTTACCATTGCTTCTACCGAGGGAACGAGTAAGGGAAATGTGATGCACGTCTATCGTGGGTACTACCTGGTAGGACAAGAAAACAGCTCGTGGAAACTGCTCCAGGCAAATTTCTATAAAGTTAGCTAATACTACTTTGTTAGTTTTCAATTTGTGCCGCCTGCGGCGGCACAAATTGAAAGAAAAAGGATGGTGCGAGGACACCTCGCGCTCCGGCAGGGGCTCTGCCCCTGCACCCCGTGAGAAGCTACCTATGAAAGAAAAAGGATTGTGCGAGGATACCTCGCGCTCTGGCAGGGACTTTGCCCTTACACCTCGTGAGAAGTTAACTATGAGACGCTTTGATTGGTATACGCTTGAGTGATATCCTGCGCGGATGGGATGATCTTCTGCGCCAGCAGGAACTGTTCCATTGACTGCCAGGTAGCGCTGTCGTTAAAGCCTAGTGCGACCTGCCCATTGCCCTGCCAAATGGGAATCGTCGCCTGTAAAACAACTATGGCCCTGGTGGGATTCAAATTCGGCACGTAGCCCCTGCTGATCTGTACCGCCCCCGCTGGGTCTGCAATCACATCCTTCAGTCCCTTGATCGTCGCTTGCACAAAGTTTCGTACAAGTTGAGGTTGACTATGCAGAGTGCCTGCTGTAGTGATGATGCCGTTAGAGACGAGGGGCTGGTAATTAGAGACATCGAAAGTACGTACGTTAAAACCATGGCTCTTCAATACCAACGGCTCATTGTTCGAGTAACCCATCACGGCATCGACCCGGTGTGCGATCAGCCCAGCAACCTGTGTGAAACCAATCGACTGAACTTTTACGTCAGACAGGGATAGATGCGCCTGGTATAACAATGCCAGCAACCCGGTATAGGTCGAGCCGAAGGGTCCCGGCACGCCGATGGTATGGCCTTTCAAGTCAGTCAGCGTCTGGATGGAAGAATTAGCCGGAACAATCAAGCTTACCGGGTAACGCTGGAAGATCGTTGCCACGTCAACGACCTGCAAGTTTTTACTACGCGCCACCAGTGCCTCATCCCCACCGGCAAAGACGAAGGTATCGTGGCCCAGCACCATCGAGCCGATCAAGTCAGGCACTATACCATGATGGAAGGTGACATCCAGGCCAGCAGCTTTATAGTATCCCTTACTCTGCGCCACGTAGAAGGGCGCGAACTGTATATCGGGGATGTAGCCCAACCCGATAGAAACTTTTTTCAGCGTTGACCCGGAGGTCGCAGAAGGTGAGGTTGAGTTGCCACAAGCTGCAAACAGCAGCAATGCAAACAGCGATAAAACAGGCAGCAAGAAAGACGGGCGATGATAAATTCGCATCTGTATTACTCTCCATTCGGATGTGTGGTTTGTCTAATAAACAGCCTCAGCTAGCTTTACCAGTAACCAGGAGACAGCATAGTAGAGCGCAGCGAGCGCAGCCAGTATGACCAGTGCTGCAAACAATGACGGCGTATCATACTGTTCCTTGGCTATTTGCACCAGGGCCCCCAGTCCTTGATCGCCTCCACTGACGAATTCGCCAACTACCGCACCCATTACCGAAAGCGTCAGCCCGGTACGTATACCTGCAAGCACGGCAGGCAAGGCAAGTGGAAACTCAATGTAGGTCAGCAGAGACCAGCCTGAAGCTCCTTCGACTCGGGCTGCATCAGTCAGTGTCTGATCGAGAATGACATTGGGCAGTAGGCCGGGTCCGAGCCAGATGACAAGCAACGGAGCGATCACGATAGCTGGAATAGCCTGTCCTGCAGCAAGGTATGGCTGTACAGCAGCAGCGAGCAAGCGTGATTTCGCCAAGCCATACCCCAGCGGCAATGCCACTATGAGAGCGAGCAGAAAACCCAGTATACTTTCCTGGGCGGTCACCAGTGCAGCATTCAACAATATTCCAGAGCTAAAGCCATTGGACAAGCTGGTCAGGACATCGGCGGGAGCTGGCAGGAACAAGCTGGGAACGTGTCCATAGGTGGCTCCTAGGTACCAGCCGACTAGCAAAAGCAGCGCCAATACAATAGGCGGCGACACCGCTAGCGTTCGCTCCACAGCACTTCGCGACGCTGATGCACGTCGCGGTGGGACTGATGGCGTCTTCGTTTCTGCGCCATCTTCGTACTTACGCATTTTTAGAGATATGCGCTTCTGAATAGAGGTTGTTACACTCATTGACATCCCTCGGTCGTAACTAGATTGACAGCAATCCTAAAAGCATAGGGAAACCATCAATGCAACTAACCCGGGGAGGCATGAGGGAGACGCGAGGAGAGCATCACGGATAGTCTAATAACCTTGCTGCGGCGCCGCAGCAAGGAACAATGAGCTATACATATGCTAAACCTTCTCCCATCCGGACTGTAACCGTCGGCTTCGGCATCACACCGAATCTGTCACATACTGGTTCTGTTGCGAGCAGATCAAGTACAGACTCGCGGGCTCGGTGAATACGCCAGGCATTCACCATACCGCCGGTCGGGAATTACACCCTGCCCCGAAGGTCTCTAGAATAATTATGTCATAGGATGTTTGATAAATGCAAGGGCTAAACAGGCAAAACTTCATTATTTGCAGCGCTCATTTTCAGGCGGTATAATGGCGATGAGATGACAGGAGGCATATGAACACGGAACTGCGCATCATACCAATCACAGGCATAGGCGAGGTCAACCCAGGTAGTGACCTGGGTCTCACTATCTACACGGCATTGCGAGCACAGCAACTGGCGCTCCAACAGGGTGATATACTCGTCGTGACACAAAAGATTGTCTCTAAGGCAGAGGGTCGCCTGGTAAATCCAGAAGAAGTACAGCCGTCGGACTTCGCTCGCATGGCCGCGCTGGGCAGCAAGAAGGATGCGCATCACCTGGAGGTTGTGCTGCGTGAGAGCAGGCGTATCGTGCGTATGGATCACGGTGTTCTAATTGCTGAGACAAAGCATGGCTTCATCTGCGCCAACGCAGGCGTTGATGAATCTAACGTCAACGGGCAGCACCAGCTTGCATTGCTTCCGCTTGATCCTGAACGCTCGGCTCGGGAGCTGCGTACGCGCATGCAACAGCTCACAGGTGAAGGTGCTGCCTTTGATATTGCGGTCATCATCACGGATACCTGGGGTCGGCCATGGCGTAACGGTCAGGTCAACATGGCGATAGGCGTAGCGGGCATGGAGCCGATTATTGACTACCGGGGACAGCGCGACCCCTACGGATATGAACTACAGGCCAGCGCGATAGCAGTAGCCGACGAACTGGCCTCGGCGGCGGAACTGGTTATGGGGAAGATCGAACGCGTTCCCGCAGCGCTCATTCGCGGTTACACATATATTCCGAGCGCAGGCGATGGACGATTATTGTTACGTGATGCCTCTACCGACCTATTCCGCTAATGGGTGCTGGGCATCTTAGACCTCTTTGCGTTCTATGACACTAAGGGTATAAATAAAGTGACAAAAACCGGAGCCGGAACACGACCGGACGCTGCGCTAACGTTGCCTGCACGAGCAGGTGATTTAGCAATGCTGTTGAAGAGCAGGCGCAGCGTGCGCAAATACCAGGCGCGTCCCGTTCCACGGGAACTCATCGAGCAGGTCCTGGAAGCCGCGCGCTGGGCACCTTCACCGCACGGGCGGCAACCCTGGCGCTTTGTAGTCCTGACGCGACAGGCGGTCAAAGAGCAGCTTGCCGAGAGTATGGGTGACAGCTGGAGGCGGCAACTGCAAATGGATGGGCAGAGCGAGGAAATCGTAGCCCTGCGCATGGAAAAATCGCGCCAGCGCATACTCAACGCGCCTGCCATCGTTATTTCCTGCCTCTGCCTGGAAGACCTGGATCGCTATCCCGATGAGAGGCGGCAGGCCGATGAGACAACTATGGCCATTCAGAGCATTGGCGCTGCCATCCAGAATATGCTGCTGATGGCCTTCGACCTGGGCCTGGATGGCGGTTGGATGTGCGCGCCACTCTTCTGCCCGGAGGTGGTCTGCGAAACGCTCAACCTGGATAAACGACTCATTCCCCAGGCGCTCATCACGCTGGGCTACGCGGCAGCTGACCCACAACGACGCGAGCGCCTGCCGCTGGAATCTTTGATCGTTCGTTTTGACTGAGGTTTGTATGATAGTAGTTCTTGCTGGCGGAGTCGGCGCAGCACGTTTTCTACAGGGACTGGTGCAGGTAGTGCCGCAACAGCGACTCACCGCCATTGTCAATACAGGTGATGACCGCGATTTTTATGGCTTGCACGTTTCGCCTGATCTCGATATCGTGATGTACACGCTTGCCGGGGTGGTCGATGAGGCGCATGGCTGGGGCATTCGTAACGATACCTACGCTACTATGCAGCAACTGGCGCGCTATGGCAATGAAGACTGGTTTCTGCTGGGCGATCGTGATCTCGCCACACATATCCATCGCACCAACCTGCTGCGACAGGGAAAAACGCTCAGTGAAGTGACCGATAAGCTGCGCAGGCAATTCGGCCTGGAACTGCGCATTCTACCCATGAGCGACCAGCCTGTTGCCACTCACATCCAGACACCTGCGGGGCTGCTGCACTTTCAGGAGTATATGGTCAAGCGACGCTGTGCCGATGAGGTGCAAGATGTGGTTTTTATCGGCAGTGGTGAGGCCCGGCCCGCACCCGGTGTTCTTGATGCTATCAAAGGCGCTGAGGCTATTCTCATCGCGCCCAGCAACCCCATCGTCAGCATCGGCAGCATCCTGGCCGTTCCCGGTATCCACGACATACTCCACGAGGCAAGTGGGACGGTTGTAGCCGTCAGCCCCATCGTAGGCGGAGCGCCGATCAAGGGGCCAGCTGACAAACTGATGCGAGGGCTTGGCATGGATGTCTCTGCGGTAGGCGTGGCAGGTTGTTACCGTGACTTTCTTGATGTGATGGTCATCGACGAACAGGATGCACACCTCGCCAGCGCAATCGAAGATTTAGGTATTCCCACTGTGGTAACGAATACCATTATGCGAGACGATGCAGCAAAGGCAACGCTGGCGCGCGGCGTCTTAGAAGCAACTGCTATAAACTTCTAGAACTCGGGTTACTATAAAGGATGACATACACAGCACTTGTTCCCGTCAAGGAACTCAACGCAGCAAAAAGCCGTCTCGCGGCCTACTTATCCCGGCAACAGCGGGAAAGCCTGGTCCTGGATATGCTGCATCACGTGTTGCAAGTTCTACTTGCCAGCCGCTTATTTGAGCGCGTATCGGTCGTCAGTCCGGATACACGGGTGTTAGAACATGCGCGGTTCTGGGGTGCGCAAGCGCTCAAGGAAGAGCAGCACGGTCACAACTCCGCCTTGCAGGCCGCAGCCATGAGAGAACAGGCCGCAGGAGCTACTGCAATCTTGACTATCTCCGCCGACCTTCCTTTGCTGCGCCAAAGCGATATCCAGGGCATGATTGAGCAATCCAGGCAGCACGCGGTTGTACTCGCGCCCTCGCAGGATGGCACAGGCACAAACGCTATTCTCATGCGCCCACCTCTGGCACTACCTTACCTGTTTGGCTTGAACAGTCGACAACGCTACCAGCAAGCGGTCAGACAGCAAAAGCTGAGTAGCACCGTATACACCAGTATTGGCCTGGCAATGGATATCGACACCATTGATGATCTACAGCGTTTACGGGATGAGCCTGGTACAAGGGAGGGAGAAAGAAACTCATATCGCTCATCTCATGAACGTCACATTAGCAAGGAGTTCCTTAAATGCCTATAGTTGGTTACTCAGCAGCTCTCGAGCAATTTCACCCTACCGACCTGATACGCTGGTGCCAGGAAGCTGAACAAGCGGGATTTGGCGGTGTGATGGCCGCCGACCACTTTCACCCGTGGGTGCCACAGCAGGGTCAGAGTCCCCTGGTATGGTCCTGGATGGGTGCGCTCGGGGTGAGCACGCAGCGGCTCACTTTTGGGCCAGGCGTCACCTGTTCCTCGTATCGTTACCACCCGGCGATCATCGCGCAGGGATCCGCCACGCTCGCGGCGATGTATCCCGGACGATACTGGCTGGGCATTGGCACGGGTGAGGCGCTCAATGAACACGTTGTCGGCGGTGAATGGCCTGACGCCCCCGTGCGCCTCGAGCGGATGGTTGAATCTATCGAAATCATAAAACAGCTCTTCACCGGCAAAAAGGTGCGTTACTCCGGCAAGCATCTCAAGATGGAGAGCGCACGTCTCTATACGCGGCCGGAAGTACCCTGCCCGATTTATGTTGCCGCCTCCGGGCCAAAGACAGCCGAGACGGCCGGGCGTATGTGCGATGGCCTCATCACTCCCTCCGCGCCCCGTGAGAAGCTGAAGATGTTGATTGAGAGCTTCGAGAAGGGCGCCCGCGAGGCAGGCAAAGAGCCCAGCAGTATGCCCAAGCTGTTGCAATTGCACGTCTCCTGGGCTGCAACTGGCGAAGAAGCGGAACAACAGGCCATGAAAGAGTGGCCCAACGGCGGCATTCGAGCCCCCAAACAAGACATTCGCTCGCCTGAAGACTTCGCCGAGTTTGCCAAGCTGGTACGCCCCGAGGATTTCAAGGGACGCGTGTTCATCTCGACCAACCTTGATGAGCATCGTCAACACATCCAGGGCTTTCTCGATCTGGGCTTTAACGAGGTACATGTCCATAACGTAGGACGCAACCAGAGCGACTTCATCCGCGCCTATGGGGAGAGCGTGATTCCTGCCCTGGTGGGGAAGAAGTAGCTTGAAAGGAGGTTGCATATGACCGCTGCTTTATCTGAAAAAGCTCGCGAATTTCTGCAAGGGCGTCGCTTCGGCGCCCTCGCGACCACCAATCGTAATGGCACGCCGCAGCTCACCGCCATGTGGTATTTGCTTGAAGGTGATACGATTGTGATGAATACCAAGGCCGGCCGCACAAAAGAACGCAATATGCGACGTGATCCACGTATATCGGTGTGCGTTCTCGAAGGTTACAGCTATGTCACTGTCAGTGGTACGGTTGAGATGATTGATGACCCGGAGATAGCGCAGAAGGATATCTATCGCCTGGCGGCCCGCTATAACGGGGAAGAAGCAGCTCGGCTGCAGGTGGAACAGCAATTTTCCAAAGAGCAGCGAGTAACGCTACGTTTGAAGTGCGAACACGTCATCGAAGACTTGTAGTAGATAAAAAGAGCCAGAGTGCGACTTGAACACAAATTGACATTAGCCAATCGCGAGCTTAATTTGCCCGATGCCTCGCTCAACCTTGTCTCATACCAAATCGCCTTCTGTGTAGGAAAATGAAGACAGCCAACATATGACCTGGGATCGTGACGGCTCTCGCGCGGGTGATCCTTGATCCTCACGACGCTCGCGTGGAACCGGGCGAGATCCTGGTGGCTCCCTCGACTGACCCTGGTTGGACCCCCCTGTTCCTCTTTACTCGGCCAGTTTTCTGATGAGAGAGCGGGCTAGCGAACGCTTATGAACTTCATCTGGGCCGTCGGCAATATGCAGGACGCGCCCTCCTACCCACATCTCAGCCAGCGGGAAGTCGTCGCTGAGTCCTCCCCTCCAAAGACCTGCATCGCCCGATTGGTGACCGTGGTCAGCACTTGGGGAGCGACCACCTTAATCATCGCAATCTCGTCCTGCGCCGCTTTCTTGCCCAGCCTGTCCATCATCCAGGCCGTTTTGAGCGTCAAGAGGCGTGCTTGCTCAATTTCCATATGCGAGTCGGCAATCCATTGCTGGATGACGCCTTGCTCAGCGAGAGGCTTGCCGAATGCAGTACGCTGAGTGGCCTGCTGGCACATCAGTTCCAGCGCGCGTTGAGCGGCACCTATGGAGCGCATACAGTGGTGGATGCGGCCTGGTCCCAGCCGTGCCTGGGCAATGGCGAAGCCCGAACCCTCTTCGCCCAACAGATTCGTGGTGGGGACCCGCACATTCTCGAAGTGAACTTCGCAGTGGCTTTCGTTGGCCAGGTACCCCATCGTCCTGAGACCGCGGATCACCGCCACTCCAGGAGTGTCCTTTGGTACGAGGAGCATACTCTGCTGGCGGTGTGTATCCGGGTGATCAGAGTTGGTCTTGCCCATCACAATGAAGATGTGGCAACAGGGCCGCCCGGCACCGGTGGCCCACCACTTCCGGCCATTGAGCACGTACTCATCCCCCTCGCACCGCATGGTGAGTTGAATGTTCGTGGCATCTGAACTGGCCACGTCTGGCTCAGTCATGGCGAAGGACGAGCGGATGTCGCCTTTCAAGAGGGGTATCAGCCACTGTTCTTTTTGCCTCGGTGTGCCAAACTGGGCCAGAATCTCCATATTCCCGGTATCTGGCGCCGAGCAATTAAAGACCTCAGAGGCCCACAACACCCGGCCCATAATTTCGGCTAAGGGCGCATATTCCAGATTGGTGATACCCTGCAAGACCTTGCCAATAAAGCCATCAGCGCCGATATCGATGCGCTTTTGACCACCTTGCGCAGCCTGGAGATGAACGATATCGAACAGACGATTGAGGCTATTCAGCAGGCCCGGCGCATTGACCTGTACGCCATGGGCATCTCGTCGTCTGTGGCCCTGGATACCTTCAATCGCTTGTTGAACCTGGGCCTCTGCGTAAGCTGGTTACCCGACAGCGCGAATCAACTGGCGTCGGCCTCGCTGCTAACCAGCCAGGATGTAGCGATGGCCTTCTCGTATGCCGGGGAAACCAGGGCGACGGTGAAGGCGCTCAGCCTGGCACAACAGCAAGGGGCAACGACGATTGCGGTGACCGGCAATCCGCACTCTTCGCTGGCTCGCTATGCCGATCTCAAGCTGGTCGTCACGCCGCGCGAGGCAACGGCGTTCCGTCGGAATTTGCGCATTTCCGCGCGCATCGCGATGCTGGGTCTGGTGGACATTATCTACCTGGGACTCTTCAACGCCTTAGACGAAGCAGCGTTGGACAAACTGGAAAGCATTGTACACCTGTTCGGCCAGGTAGATGAGCAGCAAAGCAGTCCTGGGCGTTCGCCAGGACACTCATCATCATTGAGCAATGAAGAAGAGAACATTTCTCTTCCACCAAACCAAGCGGGAGGATCGCATGGAAACTGAACAGAACGCGACATCTATCACGCCAGACGCCCTATCACATCGGTTGATCGAAACCAATGGCTTGCGCATGCACCTTGCTGAGCAGGGGACTAGCCCCCTCATCCTCCTCTGCCACGGCTTCCCTGAGCTGTGGTATTCCTGGCGGTACCAGTTCTCCACGCTGGCTCAGGCAGGCTACCACGTCGTGGCACCCGATCTGCGTGGCTACGGCCAGACCGACCAGCCTGATGATCTTGCTCTGTATAGGCTGCTCCACCTCGTCGGTGACCTGGTTGGCGTGCTCGATGTACTCGGTGAGCAGCAGGCGATTCTGGTGGGCCACGACTGGGGAAGTACCCTCGCCTGGTATGCTGCGCTGATGCGTCCTGACCGTTTCCCGGTATTGATCACGATGAGTGACCCCTATCTTCCTCGTGGCCCGCTGCACGGAGCGCGAGCCACTATTCCCCCAACACAGTCCTGGAAGAAAGCCTGGGGGGACCACTTCTTTTACCAGTCCTCTCTCCAGCAACCTGGTGTGGCTGAAGCCGAATACGAGCGCGACATCCATACGACCATGCGTCGCCTGTTGTACGGACTCTCAGGAGATGCTCCTCCATCCGAACGCTGGCATCCGGTTGTGTCCGATCCACAGGCAAGCCTGCTCAACTCGGCGGGCAACCCCACATCACTGCCTTCCTGGTTCACTGAAGCGGATCTCGACGTGTATACCACCGAATTCGCACGTACCGGATTTCGTGGCGGCCTGAACTGGTACCGCAATATTGACCGCAATTGGGAACTCCTCGCAGCCTACAGTGGAGCCAGCGTCACCCAACCCACCCTCTACCTGTGGGGAGACCAGGACCCCACCCTGGAGGTCGCGGGTGTGAGCAAGTCGATCGAACGCATGCAACAATTCGTCCCTAATCTGCGCCAAGTAGTCCTTCCAGGCTGCGGCCATTGGATACAGCAGGAGCGCGCCTCAGCGGTCAACGCCGCGCTCCTGGCGTTCCTCCAAAGTCTCTAGACAATCGCTATGAAGCGCGGCGAATACAGCATCGCTTCAGTTTACAGTAATTTAGACAAAAAGAAAACGCCCCAAACCCCTTCTTTTCTGGCCTGAGACGCTTTCTTGCTATTCATAGGTGCTCTCATCCTTCAATACTGTCCGTTGACAGCAAAGTTGACAGCAAAAGTCTGTATTACCCTTGAAGTGCATCATTGAGTTTGCTCATCGCTTCCTTTTGCATCGTCGGTAAGACGTGGGAGTACGTGTCCATCGTCATGCTGATCTGGCTATGCCCTAAAATTTCTTGGACGATCTTGGGGTGTACTCCCATACTCAAGAGCATCGTCGCCGAACTATGGCGTAGGTCGTGAAAGCGGATGTCGGGTAATCCAGCTTTCTTTAACAGTGCCTTGAGTTGATCGAGGACATCTCGTGTCGGATTGAGATGGGTCCCGATAGAAGTACAAAACACGTAGTCGTGATCCTGCCAGGCCGACCCCGCCTTGAGCTTACTCTCTAACTGCTTGACCAGGGAGTGAGCCTTTTTGATGTTTGCACAATTAGAATGAGACGCAACCTGGTTGCGTCGATCGCCGCCAAAATGAAAGCGAAGCTCCTCCCAGACTATTATCGCCAGGCATTTTTCGCCTAACGATGACACCTGAGTTCATGTTAGTCTAGATGGGCAATCCTGAAAAAGGCAAAATCCCTGTTGACGCGATGTTGTTTGAGCGCTTCAACTACAAATGATGGCAGAAGGATACTGCGACGCCCCTTCTCAGTCTTTGGTTCTGCTTCCACATACCCTTTGCCCGGCAATCTACTCGGTACACGAGTCAGGATGCGGCGTACCTGAAGCGTACCGTTTTGGAAATTAATATCTTGCCACTTGAGGCTGATGAGCTCGCCCCTCCGCAAGCCGCTTGCCAGGGCAAGGATAAACAGCGCCTCCAGCCGATGACCACGAGCCGCAGCCAGCAGTTGTTGTACCTGCTCTATGCTCAAAGGCTGAATCTCAAAGCGTTTCCGCCGTGGCGGGGAAACGAGGTCGCATATGTTCCGCGAGATGAGGTTCCAGCGAACAGCTGTTTCCAATGCTTTGTGGAGCACATTGTGAAAGCTAATCACCGTTGTCGCAGAAAGACCCTCCTCTAGTTTCTTCGTGTAGAATAACTGGAGGTGCTGGGGAGAGAGTTTCTGCAGGCGATGGTGACCGATCCCCAGGATAAGGTGGAGGCGTACAATCTGCTCGTAGCGCTCATAGATACGGGAACGAATGCTCTGTTTGTGAACATCTTCCAGCCAATGGGTTAAGAATTGCCCCACCTTTTGTTACGGTCGCTGTGACAGGACAAAGGTTACCCAGGCTTCCATGCCCTGATTGATGATGCGCTGGCCTCCCTGATCCGTCAGACACCGATAGCCCAGCGCCTCGCCGATCTTCATGAGTCGGTAGCAATCCCAACAATCCATCCGGTCGCACCATCCGCGCATGTGGATGATGAGAACAGTGATTCCTTTGTCGAGAGACGTCTTTTAAACGGGAGGCACGGGACAATCTGGACTATTTTTCCGGTTCGCAAATCGTCTGTATTTTTCTCTATAGGGAAACCTGGATTTTCGTCCGTATGGTCCCGTGCCTCCCGTTCCTCTTATTGAAATTAGCTTCATCGCGAAATTCACCCAGAGGTATTTTGGGAAGTAGTGTTCATAAGGGCCATGTTACACATAGAACGACAGCGCAATGTGATATCTTGATAGAGAGCAGCGACATTATCGATCTCTGTGCAGCTATTCGATGAGAGGAGACCATCTCATGCGTGACATCCATGACCCATCCACACAGCTAGAAGTGCATGATCCTGACATCCTCGCCAATGCCAGGGCCGTCCTGGACGCCTGCCGCTCTCCCCAGGAAATGCAGGAGGCGGTGCTGATGGCGGTGGCACGTAATGAGGCGTGGCGCGGCAGGCAGTGCCTGAATCTGCTCGCCCCGGAAGCGCCCACTAGCCCAACGGTGCGCGCGCTCCTGTCTGCCGAGGTCGGCACCCGCGCCGCCGAGGGGCATATCGGCCCGGTGAACCGCTGGTTCGCTGGCACCCAACACATCGACGAGATCGAGGCACTGTGCGTCGAACTGCTCAAGCAGGTCTTCCGTGCGAGATATGCTGATCATCGATTGGTGGCCAGCATGATCGGTAATATGGCGGTCTACACCGCGCTCACCGAGCCCGGCGACGTCATTATGAGCCTGGCTCAGCCCTTCGGTGGCCACTCCAGCAACCGCAGCGACGGGCCAGCAGGGGTGCGCGGTCTGAAGATCGTGGACATCCCCTTCGATCCCGTCGAACTTGAGGTGGACCTCGACCTTTTCCGCAAAGTAGCGCCGCTCGTGCGCCCCAAGCTGGTCGCGCTGGGAGCCTCAATGACGCTCTTTCCTTTCCCGTTGCAAGCCATGCAGGAGATCGTCGCGGAATGGGGAGGTCGTCTCTTCTTCGATGGCGCACACCAGCTGGGGTTGGTGGCTGGCGGCCAGTTCCAGGACCCGTTGCGAGAGGGTGCAGATGTGATGACTGGGTCGGCGGGCAAGACCTTTAGCGGACCACAGAGCGGCATCATCGTCTGGGACGACCCTGAGTTAACAGCACCCATCACCCATGCCATCTTCCCTGTCTTAGTGGCCACTCACCAGGTCAACCGCGTGGCAGCCCTGGCGGCTTCTGCCGCCGAGATGCTCGCCTACGGCCACGTCTACATGGCCCAGATTGTGCGCAACGCGCAGGCGCTCGGCGCGGCGCTCTCCCGTCGCGGCATCCCCGTTCTGGGTGCGCACAAAGGGTACACGACCACCCACCAGGTGATCGCCGATGTGCGGCAGTTCGGCGGTGGGTTGCACGTAGCGCAGCACCTGGCTCGTGCCAACATCATCACCAACAAGAACCTGATCCCCGTCGACAGGCCGGAGGACTGGGACCGCCCAGGCGGGCTGCGTCTGGGCACCATCGAGCTCACGCGCCTGGGCATGGGCGAGGACGAGATGGAAACTATCGCCGACTTCATCACACGCATCCTGATCGAACGAAGCGCGCCGGAAGCGGTGATCGATGACGTGATCGCGTTCCGGCAGCCCTTCCAGACGCTCTACTATTGTTTCGAGAACGGCTTACCCGGCCAGGCGTAGCGCTCTCTGGGAAGGATGGCAGTATGATCGATCAGCAACCAAACGTTCAAACGTCTGTGCAGCCCCGGCTACGTTGCAGAACCCCACGAACGCCAGGGTGGGAAGATCGGGATGGAAGACGTGCTTATAGAGGTCGACGCCGTTCTGCTTGATCTCAAGCAGCGCGCCGGGCAAGAACAGGAAGCGCAGCGCATAGCCGGTGCAGTAGATAATGGTGTCTGTCTCAACAGCACTGCCATCTGTGAAGTGGACCTGCCGCCCCTCCAGTTGCGCAACGCGGGGCTTCACCTGGATAGGCCGGCTTGGATGCGTGGCAGGAGATCACTGCAGGGCGTGAGTCGCGCACTCCACAGGTCAAAGCGAGGCAGCGGTAATCCCTGTGCCTGCAGTTGCCCGAGCGTGACCCCCATCCGATTGTATTCAAGCAGCAGCAGGCGGTAGAAGAGGAACATGTGCAGGCGATAAGGGAGGCGTTCCGCCAGACGTGTCAACTGGTGATCGTAGGGGCGGTTGAGCACATATCGGGGGATGAACCAGGCACCCTGCTCGGTGCTCAGGTACAGGTGAACTGCCACCCTGCTCAGTTCGGTGGCGATATCCACGCCGCTGCTTCCCACGCCGGCCACGACGATGCGCTGGCCGCTACACTCCTCCGGTCCCTTGTAGCGGCTGCTGTGCAGGATTTGGCCCGCAAACGTGCCCGATAGCTGCGGCAGCAGCGGGTAGCGGTCGCGACCGCTGCACACGACCACGGCCTCGCAGGTCTCGATCACGACCCGCTCCCCCGTACGCGCACGTACCTCCACTGCCCCTGTGCTGCTGGCTCAACGGACTCCACCACCGTGTTGAGGTGGACGTACTGGTGCAGGCTGAAGTGTGCGGCGTAATCGCGCAGGTACCGCAGCACCTCACTGTGGTGAGGGAAATCTGGTGCGGTTTCAGGGAGAGGAAAAATCGCCTCACGTGCCGAGTTGCTGCGCCAGGTCTATGAAATCGGTGGCCACGATTTCAAAAGCTGGGTCATCACCTCGTGGCTCTGTAGCCCGAGCATCCTGATCGCCATCTGGTAGGGGCGATGGTCGGGCTTATAGGCCTGCACCAACTCGGCTGAAAGGATGCAGTCCCAGGGCAGTGCACTATACTTCGCCATGTTCACCAGTAGGGCCACATTTCCGTTCGAGAGGGTCGCCAGCACAAAGCGTTTCCGCAGGTGCGTGAGCCCTGGAATAGCATCGGGCCAGGGTTGGAGCCGGTGCCACACACGGTTGAGGTGCTCGCGCTCGTCATCGTTGAAGTGGTCATCGAGCTGGAATTCGCTGAGCAAGTCGTTCAGCGACAGGCGGTGGAGGGCATCCAGATTGGTCCAGGGCAGTTCACCGCGCATGACGCGGTCCATCGAGGGACGATAACGGGCGCGCCACGCGTCGGCAAACTGCCCCCAGTCCACCGACAGTCCTTTCGCCCGGTTGAGCCGTTCCCCCCTCGCGGATAATCGTGCCGCGATAGTCGACGACCGTGCCAAAGACATCAAACGCGAGAGCTTTGATCGTGCTAGCAGTCATGTGTCCTCCTCCTTGTAACTACGCTCAGGCGCGTGACCGACGCGAGATGGGGCAAGATGATCAGACAGTTGCCCTGTCGGTGCAGGCGCTGGTCTTCAGGAGCGGCGCGGGAGCGGTAGGAAGTCGTCACAACACGAGCTGCCGTGGCCCGCACATGCTCACAGTTTGAGCAACTGCTCGGCATTCTTGTAGCAAATTTTTGCTTTATCCCCATCACTGATCGGGGCAGTCTCAATGAACTGTTCTCCATCCTTGATGCGCTGGTAGGGGTAGTCGATCGAGAAAAGAATACGATCAGCGCCCAGCGTGAGGAGCGCACAGAGCAGGGCCGCATCAGAGAAGTTCCCGCTGGTAGTCACCAGCATATTGTTCTTGATGTACTGCGAGGGAAGTTCCTTCTTTAGCTCCCTGGTGTGGCTACACACGCTCCAGCGGTTATCCAGTCGGTGCAAGGCATATGGTAACATTTCCCTGAGGTGCCCCAGGATCACCGTCAAGCTGGGAAAGGCATCGAAGACTCCGCCGAATACCAGGCGCAGCGCGTGCGTCGCCGTCTCCACTCCCCAGTTCCAGGTTGAGCCAAACAATTCGTTATAGCCCCCGTACAGCTTCATCTGGTCTGAGGGGGTATCGATGGGATGCAGATAGATGGGCACGCCCAGCGCCTCCGCCCGCTCGAACACCACCCAGAACTTCTGCTTGTCCAAGTACTCGCCGTTGGTGTGCCCATTCACCAACGCCCCTTTGAAGCCCAACTGCGTCACTGTGCGTTCCAGTTCATCGGCCGCCTCCCTGGGATCTTGCATGGGCAGCGCGGCAAAACCGGCGAACCGCGTTGGGTGGCTCCGAACCAGGTCGGCTAGCTTATCGTTGAGCGCTTTGGCGGTGGTGATGGCGGTGGCGGCATCGGGTATCCCCTGAATGCCCGGACAGGTGAAGGAGAGCACCTGCATGTCGATGCCGTGCTGATCCATCTCGGGCAAGCGCCACTGTTCTACGTCAAGCAAGCGCGCGTCAAGCTCTTTAGCGTACTCAGAAGCAAACTGCCGCTTCAGACGATAGGACATCTCAGGGACAGAAAAATGCTCCTCTAAGGTGATTTTTTTCATGGCATGCTCTCTCCAGTATGCTGTCTCTCACTCCTTGCCTTCCCCTTTTCACCCGAGCGTCTGGGCTGGAACCAGGAAAGGAGCGGAGTAAAAAGCCTTCCTTGACGTGATACTACCATTTCCGGTACAGTGGAAGCAAGAACCCAATGGATGCATCTGTTGGAAACGAAAGGAAGATCTCGATGTCAATGCTCGATGCAATTCACGAAGTGCGTCTCGTCCTGACGGTTGAGCGGTTTGACGAGGCCGTCCAATTCTACCGAGGTCGCCTGGGGCTCCCTGTAGTCGAAGAGCGGCAGTGTGCGGAGGGCAGCGGCGTAATCCTGGCACTGGGGCCTCACACCACGCTCGAACCCTTCGATGCCTCGCAAGCCGACTTTGTTGACCAGCTGGAAGTGGGCAGGCGTGTGAGCGGCCCGGTTCGTTTGGCGCTTTCGGGTCAAGACCACTTGCAGCCCTGTACCGCCTGGTGGAACGGACAGAGTTGGGAAGTGAGACGCCAGAGGAGCGGCACCTGGGGCAGACGCTCGAGGAGGTCACCGCCATCCTGGCTGCCGCTCTGAAGAAGGAAGCAGATCAACCGTAACGATTTCTTGCCGCTCGCTTGCAAACAAGCAGACGCAGTCGCTGGGACTCAGGCCTAAAGCGCGGGCCTCTATGCAGGATCACGCCCGAAGAGAGGCTCCACCATAGGACGCATACGAATCTCTGCGATGCGCGAGCGACCTGGCTGTGTAGCCATGAGCAGAGCGGCTGACGCGACATCCTCGGCCTCCAGCATGCCCGATTCCGCTACTCCCTCCTCGGTGCGTCCCGTCCCGATTGCAAATTCCGTCTTTACCCCGCCAGGACAAACGACGCCGACTTTGATGCCATGGGGACGCAACTCGCGATCAAGCGCCTGGGTGAAGCCCACCTGCGCGAACTTGGTCGCACAATAGACTGCTTCGCCTGCAAATCCCATGACGCCAGCCATGGATGCGATGGTAATGATGGTGCCCGTCCCACGCTCAAGCAAGACAGGGACGACATGGCGAGTGAACAAGAAGGTACTGCGCATATTGGTATCCATCATCGCATCGTAGTCCTCAACGCTTGTTCCGATGAGGTCTGCATACCTGCCAATCCCGGCATTATTGACCAGGATGTCCAGGCGTCCTAGTTGTTGGACTGCGGTCTGAACGGCATGCGCGGCGGTCTCCTCTTCGCGCGTGTCGCCCACGACGACCGCGCATCGCCGACCGTGCTTCTGCGCCTCTTCAGCTAATGCCTGTAGCCGTTCCGACCGGCGCGCCACCACGACGAGATCCGCGCCCTCGTTGAGGAATGCGCGAGCGATCGCCCAACCGATACCCGAACTGGCTCCTGTGATCAACCCCACCTGCCCGGCCAGCTTCTTTTCTGCCGTTATTGCCATGGTTTCTCTCCTGTGTCCAGGCACCTAGTCCTGTGATCGTCCCTAATGAAATTGAATAAAATAGAGGACATTTCTTCACCTTTCATGAAATGAAAAAGGTTGCTCTCCAGACCAAAAAGAGTTTGCAGCTTCCTATTTAGGAGACCAACCCATGTCTCTTCATTCCTGCTAGGAAAAGTATACCATGCAGCATTCATTGTTTCTTCTTGTGCAGACCTAAACAGATCGAGGGAACCGCCTTTCCCGCTTTCCAACGACATAGAATAGGGCTTCTCAAAAGTCGAAGGTGAAAAGGACGAGTCAATCCTATAAAATGAAAGTTATCGAAAACCACTTTCATGTAGGAGAGACTCCGATCCCACTAGGACTGGGATCGCCTCGTGATGCAACTCGATAAGATAGCTCTCTCGTTCATCGTGCTTACTTCCCTGGAGGTCATCCCCTTGCTAAGGCGTGTGCTCGCCTGCTGTGCAGCGATATCTTATGTTTCCCGTTCGCTGTTCTCTGTTGCTCGCTGCTCTTTCTGCTTTCAGTCGCCTGATCGGAGCCAATCACGTGGGGCGTCCGCTCCGTTGAAGAACCCTTCGCAATCGCACTAGCCGCCCCGCTCTTCTAGCTCAGGAAGAGTGGCCGCCTCATTGATACCATGAGCTCGCATCCAGTGTCGTGTAAGCTTGAGCGTGCCATCACAGGTCCAGGTGAGGGACTCGCTATCGCCAGGGATCTCTTGTTGGAAGGTGCAGCCTTCGGGGCTTTCCAGCCATACACACAACGCCTCACATTCGGCCTCCGTCATGGTCTGCCATGCCACGGAAAAAACCGGCCATTGGAAACTGTGAATCGCCTTCTTGAGGGAGGTGAGATGCTTTCTCATCTCCGGTTTTTTGCTCACTATCACTGTCCACCGATGTCAAGACTCATAAGACGAGGTGTCCTGACCTTCCTCCTCATATTCCTGCCAATCCGGGTGTAAATCACAACATTCCAATGGCGGAATCTGTATAATTCTGCTGTGGATGAGTTGTCTCGAAACCGCTGGCAGCCTGTTGAAAAAGTCCTTGCTGAGTTTACAGGAATACCTGAGCTTGCCTGTCTATCGCTTTGTCGAAGGAATAAACAAGTGACAAGAGAGATAAAGAGTAGATATGGCAAAAAGAAAGTGATGAGATTGACAAGAGGTGGGAGAGTGGAGTGCAATGGAGGAGGAGGAGCAACTATCATAATGGTTTTCAAAGAGCGGGCGTTTGCGCCCTTGGTCGCCGTATCCCTGGAGGAGTTGGTTCCCCAGGATCACTTTTACCGTCATTTGCAACGCGTTCTGGATCTCTCTTTTGTCCATGACCTGATGCGTGAATACTACGCTGCGGCTGGACGGCCATCTATTGATCCCGTGGTGTTCTTCAAGCTCCAGTTGATCATGTTCTTTGAAGATATCCGCTCCGAACGTTTGCTGATGCGTTTAGTCGCGGATCGACTCAGTATGCACTGGTATCTTGGCTACGACCTGGATGACCCTTTACCTGATCATTCAAGCCTGAGCCGTATCCGAACCCGTTATGGTCTCGACATTTTTCGCCGCTTTTTTGATGCCATTCTTGAACAATGTCAGCAAGAAAAATTGATCTGGGGGAAAGAGTTGTACATCGATGCCACCAGAGTGGATGCCAATGCCTCTCTTGACTCGTTGGCCACCCATTTCGCGGTCGAAGCGCGAGAAGCCATCCAGAAACACTTGCGGGAGCTTTTTCAGGAGGATGAGCAGCAAACAACAGTGTCTGATCTCTCTCCCATCGAAGCCAACCGGCAGCCCATGACCCTGCCGACTCCCCCTGCGGAAGAAGAGCAAGAAACCAGCTTTGCGCAACAGGCTGCTCGCTATGATTGGTATGCCAAAGGAGGAGAGCAACAACGTGAGGTGCGAGGTCTCTATCAACGCCGCTCTGATCAGCGGGTCAGCACCACTGACCCGGATGCCACTCCCATGCGACATGGTGGGGGACCACTGCATCTTGGGTATCAAACCCACTCCGTGGTCGATGGGAGAAAGCAACGTATGATTCTTTCGGTCCTGGTCACACCTGCGGAGGTCATGGAAAACCAGCCCATGCTCGATCTCCTCTGGCATGCCCGTTTTCGTTGGCGACTCCGGCCTCGTCAGGTGACCGGCGACACGAAATATGGAACACTTGAGAATATTAAGGTCATTGAAGATGCAGGTATGCGAGCGTACATTCCTCTCTTCAATAGAGAGAACGACCATCGGGCCTAATTCGAGGATGGTAATGAGTAAGTGAGACAACCGGCAGAGTTTATGAAACGAGAGCTCAGGATACAACAGGAACGTGCTTCAGAGGTCAACGAGGCGATACTGACATTCCTGAAGGGTCGGTAGACAAATTTTCTGCATTCTGCTGTACATGTGATCATTGGATGGCGGCAAATTGGCTCATGCGCACTTTCCGTGAGAAGTTCATGTATATCTTTCTAGGAGAGTGAAAGACCCACGACTAGCCTGTTCTCCGTCGGAAGCATGCCTACCAGGGAAGGCCACACCAGCGTCCCTTAAACGTTTGGTGTGAGTGAGAAAGATCGTGAAAAAGAATGTGTCCAGCAACTCCATGGAAACTCTTCTCTCTCATTCACATGGTCAGACATGAGACCAGAGCGCAGCGACCGACACTGCAAGTTCACATCCCTGTGTGCGGCCAGCCAGTGCCGAGGGTTCGCGGGTTGCCGGGTCCAGCGGGTTCAGTCCGATAGCAGTTGCGGATGCAGCATCGGGCGCGATCACCAGCACCTGGCTCCCCTCTCGTTCCAGGGCCGCTGCTTCCGAAGCCGTGCCAGCCCCGAAGTAATTCGCGTTTGCTCCCAGCTCGACTTTGTACAATGTTTCATCAGTAACAA
>WNEZ01002503.1_pt1 | contig 26990 bp, 29 predicted proteins | sample 5400521 | NCBI WGS metagenome assembly WNEZ01 (sample SAMN13153339, study PRJNA577476) | soil metagenome | isolation source: 120 cm saprolite under Douglas fir tree site 2 hole 1 replicate 1 | place: USA:California | collected 2015-04-18
TTATCGTCGCGGGGGAGGCACGCCATGGGTGAAGGCGGCGCGAAAGAGGGGCAATCCCGCGGCGGACGGACTGCCGATGCTGCTCGAGCAGGGCGCGCTCTCGTTCCACCGCTGGTTCGGGATCGAGCCGGATCGCGAGGTAATGCGGCAGTCGCTGCTCTAGCGGATATCTGGCGCAGGCTTGACGCCCGGGAGCAACTCAGTGGTGCGATCGATCTTCTTCTGCCCCGCGCCTGCGTTTCCTGCGAGCGGCTGCTATCGCGACTCGACACCGGAATTGTCTGCGGCTTGTGCTGGTCGCGCCTGGCGTATCTCCCGTCTCCGCGGTGCGAGCGGTGCGGCCACCCGATTTCCAGCGGCAGTTGTCGATGGTGTGAACTCCTTCCGCCGTTCGTTCGCGCCGTCAGGTCGGTGTGCTGGATGCCGGTCGAGCCAGCTTCGAGCATCGTTCACGCGCTCAAGTACGAGGGATGGGCGGCGGTTGCAACTGAAATGGCGGAGCGGATGAGTCGGCTCGCCTGGCCTCCAGACGTAGTCGATGAGCGGGCAGCGCTGGTGCCGATCCCGCTCGCGTCAGCGAGAAAGCGCCAGCGTGGCTATAATCAGAGTGCGCTCATCGCGAGCGGACTCGGGCTGCGGTGGCGCATTCCTGTATGGGAGGACGTCGTCGTGCGCTCACGCGAGACGAGCTCGCAGACAAGGTTGACACCCGAACAGAGGCTGGACAACGTTGCAGGCTCGTTTCGCGCCGGTGATCGACAGCTCGAACGATTGCGCAGCGCGCATGTCGTGATCGTCGATGACGTAGTGACCACGGCCGCAACGCTCAACGCGTGCGCGAAGGTGCTGTACGAATCGGGTGCGCGGATAATCAGCTACGTGACTTTCGGCCGGGCCCACGCCAGTGGTGACCGGCTCTAACCGAATGGAGTTAATGGAATGGCAACACGGATAGGCATCAACGGATTTGGACGGATTGGCCGCCAGGTCGTACGCGCGGCGAAGAATGAAGGTGTCGCTGATCTCGACTTCGTCGCGGTGAACGATATCACCGATACCAAAACACTCGCGCATCTCTTCAAGTACGACTCGGTGCACCGCACCTATCAGGGCGATGTCGCCGCGGGGAAGGACTCGATCACCATCGACGGTGACGAGATCAAGATTCTGTCCCAGAAGGATCCAGCCTTGCTTCCGTGGAAAGAGCTCGGCGTGGATATCGTCCTGGAATCCACCGGTCGCTTCACCGATGCCGGCGCCGCCCGGAAGCACATCGAGGCAGGCGCGAGGAAGGTACTGATCTCCGCGCCCGCCAAGGACGAGGACATCACCATCGTCATGGGCGTGAACAGCGACAAGTACGATTCGGCGAAGCACACTATCGTCTCCAACGCTTCATGCACGACGAACTGTGTCGTGCCGATGGTCAAAGTCATTCGCGACAACTTCGGCTTTCGTCACGCGTCGATGGTCACGATTCACAGTTACACCAACGACCAGCAAGTCCTCGATCTCCCGCACAAGGATCTGCGCCGCGCGCGGGCGGCTGCCCTGTCCATAATCCCGACCACCACCGGGGCGGCAAAAGCAACCGGCCTCGTCATTCCCGAGGTGAAGGGAAAGATCGACGGGAGCTCCATTCGCGTTCCTACTCCCGACGTGTCGTACACGATTCTCACGGTCGAGATCGAGAAGACCGGCGCAACGAAGGAGTCCGTGAACGCCGCTTACAAGAAGGCCGCAGCCGAGGGACCACTCCAGGGCATCCTTCGCTACACCGATGAAGAGCTCGTATCGAGCGACTTTATCGGCGACCCGGCGTCGTGCATTCTCGATTCGAAGACGACCAATGTCATCGACGGCACTCTCGTCACTGTGCAGGGATGGTACGACAACGAGTGGGGCTATGCCTCCCGCTGCGTCGACATGCTCCGCTTCATGGGGTCGCGACTCTAGACCGAACCCGAACAATGAGAAAGAAAAACGTCCGCGATCTCAGCGATGCGCAGGTGCGCGGCAAGCGAGCTCTGGTTCGCGTCGACTTCAATGTTCCGCTCGACGATGATGGCAACATCACCGACGACACGCGCATCCGTGCGTCGCTGCCGACGATCCAGCTGCTGCTCGAGCGAGGTGCGCGTCCGGTAATTCTCTCACACCTGGGGCGGCCCAAAGGCAAACCCGATCCGAAGTACTCGCTGCAACCTGTATCGAATCGGCTCCAGGAACTGGCCGGTAGCACGGTGATCTTCGTCGAGTCGACCGATTCGGACGAAGCGCTCCAGGCCTGCGAGAACCTCAAGGCGGGAGAAATCCTTCTCCTCGAGAACACCCGCTTCCTCGGCGGCGAGGAGAAAAACGACCAGCGGCTGGCGAGGGCGCTTGCCGAGCTTGGAGACTTTTTTGTTAATGATGCGTTCGGGGCCGCGCATCGCGCGCACGCTTCAACCGTTGGTGTCGCCGAGCATCTGCGGCCGGCCGTCGCCGGACTATTGATGCAGAAGGAGCTCGATTACCTCGGCGGCGCGCTCGCGAACCCGAAGCATCCTTTCATCGCGATTCTTGGCGGTGCGAAGATCTCCGGGAAGATCGACGTGATCGAACAGCTTCTCCCGAAAGTCGATGGGCTGTTGATCGGTGGGGCAATGGCGTGCACCTTCTACCGCGCGATGGGACTCGAGACCGGGAAATCGCTCGTGGAGGAGGACCGCGTCGAGATGGCGAAGGATCTGCTCGCACGCGGCGGCATGCGCCTCACTCTTCCGCACGATGCGATGGTCGCACCCTCGCTCGAGCGGGCAAAAGAAGCGAAAGCAGTACCGCGCAACGCGATCCCGAAAGACCAGGCCATGTTCGACATCGGCCCGCAATCGGCGGCGTCGTATTCGCGCGCAATCGCGGCGGCCAGGACGATAATCTGGAACGGCCCCATGGGCGTCTTCGAGACGCCGCCATTCGACGCCGGCACCAGCGCGATCGCGCACGCCATGGCGAACGCCACGGCGAAGGGCGCGACCACCATCGTTGGTGGAGGTGATTCGGCAGCCGCCGTGACCGAAGCAGGACTCGAAGCGAAGATGAGTCACGTCTCCACGGGCGGTGGTGCGTCACTCGAATTCCTGGAGGGCAAGAAACTCCCCGGAGTAGAAATCCTCGACGAGGCCGACTAGTGAAGCGTCCTGTTCTCGCCGCCAACTGGAAGATGAACAACGGTCCGACAGCGGCGAAGGCATTCATGGAAGCATTTCTCGCGAGCTACCAGCCGCGAAACGATCGCACGGTCATCATCTTTCCTCCCGCGGTCTCTCTCATGACCGTCGCATCAGCCGCGTCGACCCGCACCGACGTTCTCGCCGGGATCCAGAACATTCACTGGGCGGAGAAGGGAGCTTTCACTGGGGAGATCTCGGCGCCCATGGCCAAGGACGCTGGCGCGGCGGTGGTACTCGTCGGGCACTCGGAGCGGCGACATGTATTTGGCGAGACGGACGCGCAATGCGCGCAGAAGTGCGTCGCGGCATCACGCGCGAAGCTGGCGTTCATGCTTTGCGTTGGCGAAACCATCCAGGAGAGAGAAGCGGGCGAGACCGAACGTCTCGTGACCCGGCAACTCCGCGAGGGTTTATCGCAGACGCCAAATCTTATCTCAGCGGATTTCATGCTCGCGTATGAGCCGGTCTGGGCCATCGGAACTGGTCTCACTGCCTCAGCCGGTGATGCTTCGGCGATTCACACGGTGCTGCGCTCGGAGCTGAGAGAAATGATTGGGACGCGGGCCGATGAGATTCCGATACTTTATGGAGGAAGCGTCAACCCGACGAACGCGGCTGGCCTTCTCGCCGCGCCAGAAGTCGACGGGCTCCTTGTTGGAGGCGCTAGCGTCGAGACGCCTTCGTGGCTCGTAATCGTGCAGAGTTAGTCGCGGAGACATTTCTAATGAACGTCGACAAAAAAGTCGTCGAGACTTGACTGAATTCCTGTTGCCGCTGATATTCAAGGACTCGACTGAACTTTAATTCTATCAATGCTTTACACGTTTCTTCTCATACTGCTCGTCATAGACTGCGTCGTTCTGATGCTGGCCATTCTGCTTCAGGCCGGGAGGGGCTCCGGCCTCGCCGCGAGCTTCGGCGGCGCGAGCTCCTCTCCCGACGCACTCATTGGAATCCGTCAGGCCGGAAATCTTCTTACCAAGGCCAGTTGGTGGGGCGGCGGGATTTTCCTCGGCCTCTGCTTCATTTTGCAAATCATGTCCACGCACACGTCGGCTCCGCGCTCAGTCCTCGAGAAGGGGTTGAGCACTCAGCCACAGAACGTGGCGCCGCCTCCGACATCAGCTCCGGCGGTTCCGCTCGAGCCGGCGCCGACGACGACAGCTCCCACGGGAACGAAGACGGCTAAACCTCCAGCTACCACTCCGAAGCGGTAAGTTGACGGCCGAGATTCGAATCACTGAGCCGGGGTTCCTCCTCCTTGAGGACGGAACCCTTTTTCGTGGACGGTTGGCCGGGTCGGCAACGGCGATGCTGCCCGCCGTGGCCGAGGTCGTGTTCACAACCAACATGACGGGCTATCAGGAAGTCTTCACCGATCCCTCGTATCGCGGACAGATCGTCGTCATGACGGCGCCCCAGATCGGCAACTATGGCGTCAACGCCGAGGACCCGGAGTCAAGCGCCCCGCAGGTCGCCGGCGTGGTGGTTCGCGAGCTGTCCGAGACGTACTCTAACTGGCGCGCGACCGGCGGTTTGGGAACTTGGCTTGCCGCATCGCAAGTCCCTATCATTCAGGATGTTGACACACGCCGTCTCACTCGACACTTGAGGTCCGTTGGTGTGATGCGTGGGGTCATCGGCGCGGGCGTCGAACCGGACGAAGCGAGCAGGGCCGCACTCGAGGCGTGCCCGTCCATGGAGGGTTTGGATCTCGCGTCCCGCGTTACGACCAGGGAGAGTTACACTTGGGGAGATCCTCAGTCGCGTCACCACATCGTCGCCTACGACTACGGGATCAAGCGCAACATCCTGCGACTCTTCGACGAGAACGATTGCCGTGTCACTGTAGTCCCCGCCGACACGCCGGCCGAGGCAGCGCTGTCCGAAGAGCCGGACGGAATATTTCTGTCGAACGGGCCCGGTGACCCTGATGCGGTCGCGTATGCTCCCGAGATCATACGGACTCTCACCGCCAACGGAGTGCCGATCTTCGGCATCTGCCTGGGGCACCAGCTGTTAGGCCTCACCTTTGGTGGCTCGACGGTCAAAATGCCCTACGGGCACAGGGGTGGAAATCACCCAGTGAAAGCGGTCGAGACCGGTCGCGTCCTCATTACCTCCCAGAACCACGGGTTTGCGGTCGAAGGGGATGAATCCTCGATCAAGGGTGCGGCCGATCTCGAGGTCACTCACGTCAATCTGAACGACGGGACGATCGAAGGGCTTTGTCACAGGACCCTCCCGATATTCGGTGTCCAGTATCATCCGGAGGCCGCGCCCGGACCTCACGACGCCCGACCTCTGTTCCAGGAGTTCCTCAGCGCCCTCAGGGGGGCAGTCAGGTAGCGTCAAGATTGCCTTGACACCATATTAGTAAAGCCATAGTTTCAAAGCACTTACGCGCTCTGGCGCGCGTCCATACGGAGTTTTTCAATGACTAAGGCCGACCTCGTCGAGCGTGTCACGACCCAGATTTCACGTACCGCTGGGCCGATGATTTCAAAGAAAGATTGCGCTCGCGTCGTGGACGCTTTCCTCGAGGCAATCAAGGAATCACTCCAGACCCAGGAAAACATCGAGGTCAGGGGATTCGGCACCTTCAAGATTCGCAATCGCAAAACCCGCATGGCGCGCAATCCTCGCACGGGCTCTCCAGTTGAGGTTTCTGCGCGACCTGTCCCTGTGTTCAAGCCGTCAAAGGAACTGCGAGCCCTCGTTGCTGGCGTGGACATGTCGCAGATGTCGGAAGCGTAAGGACTTAGCTTCAGCAGTCGAGGGGGACCGCACATGTCCACAGTGACGGTGCAGCTGTTCGCTTCATACGCCGAGAGCTTCGGCGTCCGCACTCTCCTACTCCCTCTCAAATCCGGCAGCACAGTCGCTGATCTCCTCGACCATCTGCGTTTGCTCCCAGGCGCTTCGATCCTTCCGGACTCTCCCCGCGTCGCAGTCAACCGAAAGTTTGCGCCGAAGGACCAGCTCGTTGATGCTGGCGACGAGATCGCGCTGATCCCACCCGTATCGGGTGGGTGAGCGGATGATACGCGCAGCACTCGTCACTCGCGCAATCGATCCGGCGGCACTCATCGCCAGCATCGCATCCACGGGTTACGGAGCGATCTCGCTTTTTGCGGGAACGGTGCGCGACACGAGCGACGGCCGCGGTGTAAGTGCCATCGATTACTCCGCTTACACCTCCATGGCCGAAGCCGAGCTCAGGCAGATCGTCGCCGAGGCAGCGGACCGCTTTGGTGTCACGTCGCTCATAGTCGAGCATAGAATAGGGGTGCTTTCTCTCGGAGAGACCAGCGTGGCGATCGCCGCCGCGCATGCGCATCGCGCGCCGGCGTTCGATTGCACCCGCTATGTCATCGAAGAGATCAAGAAGCGTGTCCCCATTTGGAAGATGGAGCACTACATCGATGGAACGCGCGAGTGGGTTGACCCCACGAACGCGCGCGGAGTAACCACGGAGTGAGCATCACGTTGCGAGACGGCTTCGGGCGGAGCATCGAGTATCTGCGCATCTCCGTCACGGACCGCTGCAACTTCCGTTGTCTCTACTGCATGCCGGTGTCGGGACTGGAGTGGCTGCCCAAATCGGGAATCCTCTCTTACGAAGAAATCGCGGAGGTCGTGAGCCAGCTGGCTCCGCTCGGCTTGCGGCGGCTCCGCATTACGGGAGGGGAGCCAACGCTGCGTCCGGATCTCGAGCTGCTGATCGGAATGCTGCGGGCAATCCCCGAGATCGAAGACATTTCCCTCTCGACGAACGGGGTGCGGCTGCCGCCGCTTGCCGAACCTTTCGCCCGAGCCGGCCTCGATCGCGTCAACATGAGCGCCGATTCGCTCCGACCCGATCGGATCAGGGCAATCTCCAGGAGAAATACCGACTTCGATCCAATTGCTGCTCTGATGTCCGCGGAAGCCGCCGGGCTGTCGCCGATCAAGATCAATGTCGTCGTCATGCGCGGAATAAATGACGACGAAGTCTGCGATTTTGCGCGGCTCACTTTCGAGCACGATTGGCACGTGCGGTTTATCGAGCTGATGCCCGTTGGAGAAATGCGCGAGCTCACCTGGAATCATGTGGTGACGAGCGACGAGATTCTGCACCAGGTCGAGACAGTGGCGCCCATTCAGCCGGCGATCGGTCCAGCAAGAGGGAATGGCCCAGCGCGCTACTTCCGGTTTCACGGCGCCAAGGGCACCGTCGGCGTCATCACGCCGATGTCGCATACCTACTGCGGCAGCTGCAACCGAGTGAGGCTCACGGCGGACGGCCGCCTTCGCACGTGTCTTTTCGGGAACGAGGAGACGGATCTTCGGACGCCGCTGCGCGAAGGATTGCCTCTCGAGCCGTTTTTCAGAAGCGCACTCGCGTCGAAGCCCGAAGAGCACCATTTGCTCCAGATGAGTGTCGGTGGCCTCCGGGCGCTTTCGCAAGTCGGAGGCTGAGCAAGAGTCTGCGTCGCTCGCGTGTTCGACTCGCTTGTCGACGATTGCTCACAGTGCGCCGCCCGGATAGCTTTCGCGCACTGAATCTCCACACTTCGACACAATAATGGTTAACAAGATTACGGTGGTCGGCGCTGGCAACGTCGGTGCGACCACCGCGCAGCGAATTGCAGAGAAGGAGCTCGCACGCACCGTCGTGATGGTCGACGTGATGGAAGGAATCCCGCAGGGCAAAGCGCTCGACCAGTGGCAGTCGGCTCCAATTGAAGGCTTCGACTCGCGCGTCGTCGGCACCAATGGATACGAAGAGACGCGCGAGTCCGAGATCATTATCATCACCGCCGGCATCGCCCGAAAACCCGGCATGTCGCGCGACGATCTGCTCAACACCAACGCGGGAATCGTCAAGCAGGTCTCCGAGCAGATCAGGGCGACCTCTCCGAACGCGATCCTGATCGTCGTCTCGAATCCGCTCGATGTGATGGCATACGTCGCGATGAAGGTCACTGGATTTCCCCGCGAGAGAGTCCTCGGGATGGCGGGCGTCCTCGACACCGCGCGGTATCGCGCTTTTATCGCTGAGGCTCTGGACGTCTCCGTGCGGGACATTCAAGCGATGGTTCTTGGCGGACACGGTGACACGATGGTGCCGCTCATTTCCTACACGTCCGTGAGTGGAATCCCGATCACCCAGCTCATGCCGCAGGCAAAGCTCAACGCGATCGTGGAGCGCACGCGCGTGGGCGGAGCGGAGATCGTGAAACATCTCAAGACCGGCTCTGCCTACTACGCTCCATCCGCAGCGGCGGTCCAGATGTGCGAGTCTATCGTCTTCGACCAGAAGCGCATTCTTCCCTGCGCCGCCTGGCTCGAGGGTGAGTACGGGATGTCCGGCCTTTTCCTCGGCGTCCCGTGCAAGCTTGGTCGGGGCGGACTGGAGAAGATCATCGAAGTGGAGCTTACTCGAGAGGAGCGCGATGCCCTGGCGAAGAGCGCGGACGCTGTCCGCGAGCCGATGGGCGCGGTAAAGCTGTAAGAACGCGGATGGGCAGTCTTCGCGGCTTCTACGCCTCCATGGTCGGCAAGAAAGTCGTCATGGGAGTCACCGGTCTCATCGGAATCGGCTTCGTCATCATCCACTCCCTCGGCAATCTGCTCGTTTTCCGCGGGCCGGCCGCCATCAATTCGTATTCACATTTTCTCAAGAGCACGGGCGAGCTGCTCTGGGCTCTGCGCATCATTCTCGTCGTTGCCGTCGTTCTCCATGTGATTGCCGCGGTTCAGCTGACGCGCCAGAGCCGCTCGGCACGGCCGATTGCATACACGAAACACGAGCGCCAGGTCGCTACGGTGGCGTCCCGCACGATGCGGTGGGGTGGAGCGCTGCTTCTCGTGTTCATCGTGCTGCACATTCTGCACTTCACGACGGGCACGATCAGGCCAGCTGGCGTCTTCAGCAGCGAGGACGTGTACGCGAACGTCGTTACGAGCTTCAGAATCTGGTGGGTGTCGCTGTTTTATGTGCTCGCGATGGTGGCGCTTGGACTGCACCTCTTCCACGGTGCGTGGAGCTCGGTGAGGAGCATTGGCGTCAGCCCACCCTCGCCGCAGCCGTTGCATCACCGGATCTCGCTCGCGATCGCCCTTCTCGTGTGGGCCGCCTTCACGGCCGTACCGGTCGCGGTATTCGCCGGAATCGTTCGATGACTCTTCAACTTGATGCCCGAACCCCGCCTGGACCGCTCGCGGAAAAATGGAATCGGCATCGCTTCGAGATGAAGCTCGTGAACCCCGCGAACAAGCGGAAGAATACGATAATCGTCGTCGGCACTGGACTGGCTGGCGGCGCCGCCGCGGCAACGATGAGCGAGCTGGGCTACAACGTGAAGTGTTTCTGCTTCCAGGATTCACCGCGTCGCGCGCACAGCATCGCGGCGCAGGGCGGAATAAACGCGGCGAAGAACTATCAGAACGACGGCGACAGCATCTATCGCCTGTTTTACGACACGATCAAGGGCGGAGATTTCCGTTCCCGCGAGGGCAACGTCTACCGGCTCGCGGAACTGAGCGTGAACATCATCGACCAGTGCGTAGCGCAGGGCGTACCGTTCGCGCGCGAGTACGGCGGCCTGCTCTCGAACCGGTCGTTTGGGGGCGCGCAGGTGTCACGCACGTTCTACGCGCGCGGCCAGACGGGACAGCAACTGCTTCTTGGCGCGTATCAGGCTCTCGAGCGCCAGATCGCTCGCGGCGGCGTGAAGATGTTTCCACGCACGGAGATGCTCGATCTCGTCGTCATCGATGGCAAGGCCCGAGGAATCGTCACCCGTGACCTGGTCACTGGAGCAATCGAGTCGCATGCGGGTGAAGCAGTCGTACTCGCCACAGGCGGTTACGGCAACGTGTACTATCTCTCGACCAACGCGCAGGGATCGAACGCGACGGCAATTTGGCGCGCCTACAAGCGCGGCGCGGCATTCGCGAACCCGTGCTTCACCCAGATCCATCCGACCTGCATCCCGGTCACCGGTGAACATCAGTCGAAGCTGACGCTGATGAGCGAATCGCTCAGGAACGATGGGCGCGTCTGGGTTCCGAAAAAGCCCGACAAGCGCGATCCGCGCCAGATTCCCGAGGAGGACAGGGACTATTTTCTCGAGCGCAAATATCCGGCTTTCGGCAACCTCGCGCCGCGCGACATCGCGTCGCGCGCGGCAAAAGAAGTGTGCGACGAGGGAAGGGGAGTCGGCGAATCAGGGCTCGGCGTCTACCTCGATTTCGCCGACGCCATCAAGCGACTCGGCCGCGATGTGATCGAGGAGCGGTACGGAAACCTGTTCGAGATGTATCAGCGGATCACCGACGAGAACCCGTACGACGTGCCGATGCGAATCTATCCGGCGGTCCATTACACCATGGGGGGACTCTGGGTCGATTACAATCTCATGGGAACCATCGATGGTCTTCATGTCACCGGAGAAGCGAACTTCTCCGATCACGGAGCCAACAGGCTTGGAGCTAGCGCTCTGATGCAGGGACTCGCCGACGGATACTTCATCATCCCGAACACCATCGGTCAGTATCTGGCGAGCCAGAAGCCGCCGAAGGTCGACGCATCACACCCCGCGTTCGTGTCGGCGGAGGCCGAGGTGGTAGAGAGGACAAATCGGTTCCTTTCGATCAACGGGAAGCGAACGGTATCGTCGTTCCATCGCGAGCTCGGGAAGATCATGTGGAACTACTGCGGGATGTCGCGCAACGAATTGGGCCTCAAGCTCGCACTCAAAAAGATTCCTGAGCTGCGACAAGAGTTCTGGCGCGACGTCAACGTGCCTGGCAGCGACGTCGAGTTGAATCAGGCGCTCGAGAAGGCCGGACGCGTCGCTGACTTTCTCGAGCTGGGCGAGTTGATGTGCCTCGACGCCCTCCATCGAACCGAATCGTGCGGAGCGCATTTCCGGGAGGAGAGTCAGACACCCGATGGCGAGGCGCTGCGCGACGATGAGAACTTCGCCTACGTGGCCGCCTGGCAATACGCGGGCGAAGGGAAAAGTCCCATTCTCAACAAGGAGCCGCTCGTCTTCGAGAACGTGAAGCTCTCGCAGCGGAGCTACAAGTAATGGACTTCACCCTACATGTCTGGCGACAGGCGGACCCCGACGCGCGGGGCAAAATGGTTGTCTACGAGGCGCGCGATATCAGCTCCGACATGTCTTTCCTGGAGATGCTGGACGTCGTCAACGAGAGGCTCACCTTGCAAGGCGAGGTTCCGATCGCGTTCGACCACGACTGTCGTGAGGGCATCTGTGGCATGTGCAGTCTCATGATCAACGGCATCGCACATGGTCCGATGAAGGGAACCGCTACATGCCAGCTTCACATGCGAAGCTTCAGGGATCGCGACACCATTTACATTGAACCCTGGCGAGCCCGGGCGTTTCCGGTCATCAAGGATCTGACGGTCGATCGCTCGGCGCTCGACCGCATCATACAAGCGGGCGGATTCATCACGGCACCCACTGGCGGCGCCCAGGATGCGAATTCGATTCTCGTTCCCAAGGAGAGCGTCGAGAGCTCCATGGACGCTGCGGCGTGCATCGGATGCGGCGCGTGCGTGGCTGCGTGTCCGAACGCATCGGCGTCGCTCTTCACCGCGGCGAAGATCACCCATCTCGGTCTTCTCCCCCAGGGTCAGCCGGAGCGCTACCGCCGTGCGCTACAGATGGTCGAGCAAATGGATCTCGAAAACTTTGGAAGCTGCACGCTGCACGGCGAGTGTCAGGAAGCGTGTCCGAAGGAGATCAGCATCGATACCATGACCCGGATGAATCGGGATTTTATTCGGGCGGGTGTAATAGGTACCCACCCGTAGCCTCAAACGCGGGCGCGTATCAGCGCCCGCATCAACGCTCAAATCTTGGGGATGTGGTTGGGGTCGAGGTGCCGGCGTTCGATCTCGCGGTGCAGTCGGGTCTTCTCGCTGTTCTTCTCGGCCTCGTCGTGTTGCTTGCGCTCTTCGAACAGGCGATGCGCGGCGTTGTGGTGCGCTATGCTCTTGGTGGGCTCGAGAGGGTTTGGAGCGGCGTCTGGAGGGACCGGCTTGATGCCGTTGCCCGTGTGCAGTTGTTCGAGAATCTTGCTGCGAGTTTTTGAACCGTGCTGCCCCTCGGCATGATCCTGAGGGCCCTTCTGTACGCCGTCACGATTTTGCATCAGCCTGACTTCCTCCCGATTACGGTTCGATCTTGTAGATAACTTCGGCAAGCTGGGGGCCATACTACAGCCGCGGTAGTGTCACCCCCTGCTGTCCCTGATACTTGCCCTTCTTATCCTTGTAAGAAACCATTGGTTCCTCCTCGCCCTTGAAGAACAGAACCTGAGCAATGCCCTCGTTGGCGTAGATCTTGGCGGGCAGAGGCGTCGTATTCGAGATCTCGAGCGTCACGAACCCCTCCCACTCCGGCTCGAACGGCGTGACGTTGGTAATGATCCCGCACCGCGCGTAGGTGGATTTACCTACAGTGATAGTCACGACGTTCCGCGGGATGCGGAAGTATTCCACCGAGCGGGCGAGCGCGAACGAGTTGGGCGGAACGATGCAGACGTCCCCTTCGAACTCGACGAATGATTTGGGATCGAAGTTCTTCGGATCCACGATCGAGCTCAGCACATTCGTGAAAATCTTGAACTCGGGAGCGACTCTCATGTCGTATCCGTACGAGCTCACCCCGTAGGAGATAACCCCCGACCTTACCTGACTGCTCTCGAAGGGCTCGATCATCCCGTGCTCCTTTGCCATCCGGGTGATCCAGCGATCCGACTGAATTGACATTGATGAGTAGTGTGATTGTGTGAGGGAGCCGGAGTTCCGGCAAAAGGTGGGTTGAGCGGGATTCGCAGCTTTTCGTCGTGAATGTACGATTTTCGCACTGTCACCGCCACCGAACGAGGGCCGTTGAATTACAAGATTGCCAACGGTAAATTCAAAAAAATCGCACTAGTGAAATTTTTCACGAAGTCTGAGACGCCATGGCTCGCGCTTATTTCCCGGTTCTAATGCTCTTTGGTTTCGTGTTGGTCAACGCGCTCCTGATCATCGGGATCTCGGCGCTGACGATCCGCGGACGGCCGACGCCGGTCAAGCAGCAGGCGTACGAATCCGGGATTCCAGCTATCGGCGATGCGCGAGAGCGCTTTTCGGTGCGTTTCTACCTCGTCGCGATCCTGTTCATCATCTTCGACATCGAGACGGTGTTCATGATCCCGTGGGCGGTCTACTTCAGGCAGCTTTCCTGCTTTGTGCCGCTCGTGAACGGTACGTGTCCCGTTGGAAACATCTCCTTTTTCGGCCTGGGTGAGATGCTGGTGTTCATGCTGATCCTGCTCGTTGGCTTCGTCTACGTCTGGAAGAAAGGGGCATTGCAATGGGATTGACCGCTCCGGCAGAGCACCGCACCGTCTCGTACGCGCCAGAGTCGCAGGAAGGCTGGGTCGCGACTCGCCTGGACTTCCTCGTCAACTGGGGACGCGCCAACTCTTTATGGCCAATGCCCTTTGGGACGGCGTGCTGCGCGATCGAGTTCATGGCGACGGCGGCCAGCGATTTCGACCTGGCACGCTTCGGGATGGAGCGCATGAGCTATTCGCCGCGTCAGGCAGATGTGCTCATCTGCGCTGGTCGCGTCCCATTCAAGCTGGCCCCGATCATCCGCCGCATCTGGCAGCAGATGCCGCAGCCGAAGTGGTGCATTTCGATGGGCGCCTGCGCGTCGACTGGCGGAATGTTCGACAACTATGCGGTGGTGCAGGGAATCGACACGATCATTCCCGTTGACGTCTATGTCCCGGGTTGCCCGCCGCGGCCAGAGGGTCTCATTTACGGCATTCGGATGCTCCAGGAAAAGGTCAAGAACGAGCGAGCATCCGACAAGGGAATCCGCGACGAGATGGAGCCTGATCCTTCGAGCCAGCTATACATCCCGCCGCCAGTAATCGACGAGCTGGGTGAGCCCTTCGGAAACTCCGTAAACCAGACCAGGTCCGGACTGTGAGCCGTTTCGAGATCGTGAAGACCGGAGCGACCGCATCCGGCGCTCAACCGGCAACGCAGCGGAATGTCCAGCACCGAGGCGGAGAGGCGAATCCATCCGCAAAGGCGCTTCAGAACAAGTTTTCCTCGGGCGTCAAGCGCGTGGAAGTCATCTGGGGCGAGACAATCGTGTATGTAGATCCTGCGTCGGCGCACGAAATTATTCAGTGGCTGCACGACGATCAGTCGCAACAGTACGACTTCCTCAGCGACGTGACTGCTGTCGAGTATCGCGACGCGGAGGTGCCGATCGAGGTGGTGTGGCAACTGCGGTCTCTTCCATACCGCCGCTTCCTTCGCATAAAGGCGCAGCTGCCCAAGGGAACGCTCGAGATCGACAGCGTTTGGGACATTTATAAGAGCGCGGATTGGCTTGAGCGCGAGTGCTACGACATGTTCGGCATCCGCTTTCGCGGGCATCCGGATCTTCGCCGGATACTGATGTGGGAGTCGTATAAGGAAGGGTTTCCGCTGCGCAAGGATTTTCCCCTGCGCGGACGCTTCAGCCGCTCGGAGCAGCTGCGCCAGGCCCTCGCGCAGAATCCGGAAGCGCGCTACTCGATGGAGGAGCTTAACATCGCCGACGCATTCGCCGAGCTTCCGCAGGACATGCGCGAGCGACTGAGCAAGGGCGAGAGGACGGGCGAGTAAATGGTGAAGCGCACCGTTGAAGTCGAGCTCTCGACAACTGGGCTTGACGCGCAGGGACGGCCGCAGCGTGTCCCGATCCTTACTGATGACGGAGGCGGCGGGCTGGCGCTCCAGGCGCCGCCGGGCATCGAGCCGGATCTCGAAGGTGAGCACATGCTCATCAACATCGGCCCGCAACATCCAGCGACTCACGGCGTGCTGCGGCTCGTGCTCGAGCTCGACGGAGAGACGGTCGTCCGTTGCATTCCCCACATCGGCTATCTGCATTGCGGTTTCGAGAAGATCGGCGAGTACCGGCAGTACAACCAGATAATCTGCTGGACCGACCGCGAAGACTATCTCAACTCGATCGGCAACAACGTGGCTTTTGCGCTCGGCGCCGAGCGGCTGTTCGGCATTGAGGTCACGGAGCGCTGCAAGGTTCTGCGCGTCATCGCGTGCGAGCTGTCACGGATCATGTCGCATCTGGTCTGGCTCGGTACATTCTGCATCGACATTGGCGCGTTCACGCCATTTCTCTGGGCGTTTCAGCGCCGCGAAGAGATCTACCGCCTCATCGAGAAGTGGGTCGGCGCGCGGCTCACGACCTCGGCGACGCGCGTCGGTGGAATGGCCGCAGATATTCCGAGCGGCTGGATGGATGGGCTCAGGCAGTTCGTCCGCACCTTCCCGCATACGCTCGACGAGATCGATCGTGTACTGACGAGGAATGCGATCTGGGTCGGTCGCACCGTCGGACTCGGCGTCATGACGCCGGAAGAAGCAATCAACTGGGGCCTGTCGGGGCCGATGCTTCGTGCGTCCGGCGTCGACTACGACGTGCGCAAGGATTTTCCCTATCTCGACTACGAGAGCTATGTCCAAAGTCCAAAGCGACGAGCGAGATGGAATCCATGATCCATCACTTCAAGGTGGTGATGGAAGGCCCGCGTCCACCGATTGGCGAATCGTACGTCGCGGTCGAGAGCCCCAAGGGGGAGAAGGGCTATTATATGGTATCCGACGGCACGGCGAAGCCGGTGCGGTGGAGGATCCGTCCGCCGTCATTCGTGAATCTTGCCGCGATTCCAAAGATGGTCGAAGGGCATCTGCTTTCGGACGTCATCGCCATCAACGCCAGCATCGACATTGTCATGGGGGAAATCGACCGTTGACACCTGACCTCGTCGGCGGCGTTGAATCCCCCGACTACGCATCGCACGACCGTGCGGCGCACGAGCCGTACGTCGCGGTCTTCACGGGAGATGTGAAGCGTGAGCTCGACGAGCTGCTCACGCGCTATCCGACAAAGATGGCGGCACTCCTTCCCGCGCTATGGATCGTACAGCGCGAGCGCGGCTGGGTGAGCGACGAGGGAATGGCGGAGGTCGCCGGCTTTCTCGACCTCACACCGGCCTACGTCAAAGGCGTAGTGACCTTCTACACGATGTACCACCAACATCCGGTCGGAAAATATTTCATCCAGGTGTGCACGACGTCGCCTTGCGGAATCTGCGGCGCTGAGGATGTCGTCAAGGCATTTCTTCGTCACACCAACACCGGCGAGCTTGGCCTCACTTCTCCAGACGGCCGGTACACCGTGATCGAGGTGGAATGCCTCGGTGCCTGCGGCTTCGCCACACCGGTCATGATCAACGAAGAATTCATCGAATCCGTCACACCCGATAGAGTCCCCGAACTTCTCGCACGGCTCGCATAAATGGGATTCCCGCATCATCCCCATCCGAGGGAAACGACGGTTCTCACTAAACATTTCGGTGAGGCCGATGCTCGCACCCTCGCCGGTTGGAAGAAACGAGGCGGCTACAAAGCGCTGGAGAAGGCGCTCGGAATGCAGCCAACCGACATCGTGAACGTGGTGAAGGAGTCTGGCCTGCGCGGAAGGGGAGGAGCCGGATTCCCGACCGGCCTGAAGTGGTCGTTCATGAAGCCGGGTGATGGAAAGCCACACTACCTGTGTTGTAACGCCGACGAGTCTGAACCGGGAACGTTCAAGGATCGCGAGCTCATGCGTTGGACGCCGCACGCACTCGTCGAGGGCTGTGCGATCGGCGCGTACGCAATCGGCGCCGAGACTGCCTACGTCTATATCCGCGGTGAGTTCACTGAGCCGCTCTACTGGATGGAACAGGCGGTGAAGGAGGCGTACGCCGCCGGCATTATCGGCAAGAACGCGATGGGGAGCGGCAAACGGATCGACGTGCACGTGCACAAGGGAGCCGGTGCCTACATCTGCGGTGAAGAGACGGCGCTCATGGAATCGCTGGAGGGTCGTCGCGGGAACCCGCGCATCAAACCGCCGTTTCCGGCCGTCTCGGGCGTCTTCGGCATGCCGACGACGATCAACAATGTCGAAACGCTAATCGCAGCGGCCCCGATTCTCCTCAACGGCGCCGACTGGTACAAGAAGATGTCGCTGTCGAGTCCGAAGAGCACCGGGACCAAGCTCTACTCGGTCTGCGGCAACGTGCAGCGTCCGGGAACGTACGAGGTCGTGATGGGATTCCCATTCAAGGAATTCCTCTACGATCTCTGCGGCGGCCCGCTCCACGGACGAAAGTTCAAGGCGGTAATTCCTGGTGGCGCGTCGGTTCCGATCCAGAACATGGAGGAAGCCGAAGCCACGCTCATGGATTACGAGGGCTTTGTCGCCGGAGGATCAATGCTCGGCTCAGGCGGTGTGATCGTGATCGACGACGCACAGCCGATGGTGACGGTGATCGCTCGCCTCGCCCGCTTCTTCGCGCACGAGAGCTGCGGCCAATGCACGCAATGCCGCGAAGGCACCGCCTGGACCACCAAGATCCTCGAGCGCATCAGAGACGGCGAGGGGACTGTCGAAGACCTCGATACGCTCCTCGACATCGGTGAGCAGATGACGGGAAAAACAATCTGCGTTCTGAGCGATTCGTGCGCCGTTCCCGTCATATCCGGCATCAAGAAGTTCCGCGGCGAGTTCGAGGCGTTGATTCAGGGCAGGCGTTTTCACCCTGTGACCGCGGCGGTGGCGTGATGGCTGAGAAGAAGATGGTCAACCTCACGATCGAGGGGCGCCCTGTCAGCGTTGTGGAAGGGACGACGATTCTCGAGGCCGCGAAAACCGCCGGGATTCTTATCCCGCACTACTGCTATCACCCGGGGCTTCCGATCGCGGGCGTCTGCCGCATGTGTCTCGTCGAGGTCGAGAAGGCGCCCAAGCTCGCTCCTTCCTGCGCCACAACAGTCGCGGAGGGACAGGTCGTCCGCGTGTATTCCGAAAAGTCGCTCGACGCGCGCAAGGGTGTGCTCGAGATGCTTCTGATCAATCACCCTCTCGATTGTCCGATCTGCGATCAGTCGGGGGAGTGCGAGCTACAGGACTACACCTATCAGGAAGGGCGGGAGGATTCGCGCTACCGCGAGCCCAAGCGCTTCAATCCCGCTGAAGACTTTGGCGGCGACGTCATTTACGTTCCGAACCGCTGCATTCTGTGCACGCGCTGTGTCCGCTTCATGGATGACGTCGCGCACGACCCGACACTGAACGTCAGCGAGCGCGGCGACCGCGCGCTGATCGGCAAGTTTGAGGGGAAGGACCTCACCCACCCGTGGGCTGCGAACGTAGTCGACCTCTGTCCGGTCGGTGCGCTTCTCTCCAAGGATTTTCTTAACAAGGCGCGGGCGTGGGAGCTGGACCGCACGGCATCGATCTGCCCCAACTGCACGCAGGGCTGCAACGTGACCATGGAGACGCGCGAAAACCAGCTCGTGCGGATGAGACCAAGACCGAACGAGAATGTCAACGCGTTCTTCATGTGCGACTGGGGGCGTCTCAACTATCGCTGGATGAACGAGAAGAACCGCGTTGAGAAGCCGATGGTTCGCGCCAAGAACGGTCTTGCCGCATCGAGCTGGGAAGCCGCGATTTCAGCCGCGGCACGCGCCCTCAACGGCAAGAAGGTCTTCGTTGCGGCGTCACCGATGCTGTCGAACGAATCGCTCTTCCTTCTCACGGAGCTGATGCAAGGTGGAAGCGGCGCGTTTCGGGTCACTGAGGGCGAGGAGGCTCCTCTGCCCGGCGTCGAAGATCTCGCGCTTCGCCGTGAACGGGCAGCCAACGTCTACGGCGCCGAGAAACTTGGCTTCAATAAGACGAAGGACCTGCTGGGTGGGCTCGGCCAGGGAGATGTGCTCGTCATTGCTGGCGAGGATCTCGCCGGGATCGATGCCTCGGCACTCGCGCGGGCGGGCGATGTCATCGTAATCAGCTCCGTACTTCCCGAGGCAGCTGGTAAAGCGTCAGTCGTGCTGCCGATTGCAAACTATTCCGAGGAGGAGGGGACCGTTACGAACCTCCGCGGGCGCGTGCAGCGCTTCACACAGGCGAAGCAGGCTCCGGGTGAAACCCGCCCCAGCTGGCTCGTGCTCGGGGATCTGCTCGGCGCTATGGGGAAGCAGACGAACTTCTTCCTTCCGTCCGAGGTATTCGCCAAGCTCGCCAGCTCCAACACCTCTTTTGCCGGCCTCAGCTACGACTCCCTCGGCTTCAAGGGACTTCCGCTAGTGGATGCGCCGCCTACACACCCGAAAGCGCCGATCGCTGTGGCCGCCAGATGAGCGTGATTCACACATTTCCCGCGCTGCTCCAGGCGGCAGACCCGAATCTGCCGCCGGTGAGTGGGATGTGGTTCTTCATTTTCACGATCGCGAAGATCTTTATCATCTTCACGATCTACATGGTTGGCGTAGCGATGCTCACGCTGGCCGAGCGAAAGATCTCCGCCTGGATTCAGGATCGCCACGGACCCAACCGCGTGGGCAAGGGATGGCTCCAGCCCGCCGCCGATGGTCTCAAGAATTTCATGAAGGAAGAGACGATGCCGGAGGGCGTGAACAAGCCGCTCTTCGTTCTCGCACCGATACTCTCATTCATCCCCGCACTGATTACGTGGTGCGTGATTCCATTCGGCTCGCCGTGGCCGACTCGGTGGGGAAGGATCGACTGGGTCGTGGCTGACCTTCCCGTCGGCTTCCTGTTCATTCTCGCGATCAGTTCGCTCGGCGTGTACGGGATAGTCCTCGCCGGCTGGTCATCGAACAATAAATACGCGCTGCTCGGCGGCCTTCGCTCGAGCGCGCAAATGGTATCCTACGAGATCTCGCTGGGCATGTCGACCATTCCGGTTTTGCTGCTCGCCGGCAACGTCAGCCTCAACTCGATCATAAATCAGCAGGCCTGGGGCGGTTGGAACGTCGTCAACCTGACCGTCGCATTCTTCATTTTCATGGTCGCCGCGTTTGCGGAGACCAACCGGCTGCCGTTCGACTTGCCGGAAGCAGAGTCGGAGCTGATCGCCGGTTACCACACCGAGTATAGCGCGATGAAGTTCTCGCTCTTCTTCATCGCAGAGTACGCGAACATGGTCACCCAGAGCGCGCTCATGGCGACGCTTTTTTTTGGCGGTTGGGACGTTCCGTTCACCGCTCACGACAACATCGGGCCGTACAGCAAATGGCTGTCGCTGCTCTCGATCGGAATCTTCCTCGCCAAGATTCTTTTCTTCCTCTTCCTGTTCATGTGGGTACGCTGGACGCTGCCGCGCTTTCGCTACGACCAGCTGATGTCACTCGGCTGGAAGTTCATGCTGCCACTCGCTCTTGCTTATATCGTGCTGATCGCTTCAGTCATGCTCGGCTTGAGCGCGGCGGGAATTGACGAAGGCTACATGTACGCGGCGATACTCGGCTCGGTGAACCTCGGAGTGATCATCATTCTCTTCGTCATTCTTGACCGAGGCAGAATCATCAGTCCCGCCTACGGCAGGATGCATCCCAAGGAAGTTGAGCGCCTTCGTCAGCTGGACAAACAGCTCGAGAAACGGCGTCCCGTTGCGCCAGAGGCAGGCAGATAATGGCAATCAAGGTGAAAGTGGTCGAGCGGCCGGTCGAGGACGTGAGCTACATTCGCGCCACTCTCAAAGGAATGGCGCTGACGGTCAAGCATTTGTTCGACGTCCAGGGCCGGGTCACGACGCAATATCCCGAGGAGAAATCTCCGATCTCTCCGCGCTGGCGCGGCACGCACCGAATGTTGACGACGGAGACCGGTAAGGCACGGTGCGTCGCCTGCGGACTTTGCCCGACCGTGTGTCCGGCGAACTGCATCAAGCTGGTGCCGGGCGAAGACGAGGAAGGGAACCGCTATCCATTGGTGTTCGAGATCGACGAGTTCCGCTGCATCTTCTGTGGATACTGCCAGGAGGTCTGCCCGGAGGAGGCGATCCACGTCGGCCGACACTATGAGAACTCCGAGTACAGCAGGGAGGGTTTCGTTTACGACCTGCAGCGTTTGATGGATCAGACGCACCCGGTGTGCGAGATGTGGGATCCCGAAGACCCGAAGGGCGAGTGATGGAGCCGCACTACTCGCTCTTCTACGTTTTTCACTTCTATCTGTTCGGAGTCATCGCGCTCGCATCCGCGGTGACGTTCGTGACCCGAAAAAGCCCGGTGACGGCGGCACTCTGGCTGGTGAACACGATGTTCAGCCTCGCCGCGTTGTACGTGATGCTCGACGCGCAGTTCGTCGGCGTCATGCAGGTGCTGGTCTATGCCGGCGCGATCATGGTGGTGTTTCTGTTCGTGGTCATGCTACTCAATCTCGGGCATCCATCGGAGCTGGCGGACATCCGGGGCACCTGGTGGAAGCTCGCGGCCGGACTGATCGGCCTCGGAATTCTCAGCGAGATGATGGTGGTCATCCGGACCAAGCTCCCGCAGCAGCTCATCGTGCCGCCCGACTTCAGCGAGCAACAGCTGCAGAAGTTGAACGCCGTGGGCATGATAGCGGAGCCGCTCTTCAGGGACTATCTGCTGGCGTTCGAGCTGACGAGCGTTCTGCTTCTCGTGGCGATAACGGGCGCGGTGGTACTCGGAAGAGGGAGGGCCGCCGGTGCTCGCTGAGTCGCTCGCCCTCACGGCTGCTCTCTTCATCATCGGTGTGATCGGCGTCCTGATTCACCGGAACGCGATCATCATCTTCATGTGCGTCGAGCTGATGCTGACGGCCGTCAACCTCACATTCGTCGCTTTCTCGCGCTTTTACGGAACGGCGGGACAGGTGTTCGTCGTATTCGTGATGACGGTTTCCGCCGCCGAGGCGGCCGTCGGGCTCGCTATCATCATCTCGATCTTCCGCCACCGGCAGACGGTCGACCTCAAGAACATCAACCTGCTCAGGGGCTGATGCTGCTCCAGACCGCGGTTTCCGCAGCCTCCCAGGTTCATCCGTTGTCCGGCACGATCGCCGAATGGGTGTGGCTGCTGCCGATCCTGCCGCTCGCCGGATTCGTGATCAACGGACTGCTTTCGCTCGCCGGTGCGCCCTTCGGTCCGACCGATCCGGGCAGTGCCGATAGTCATCCTCACGCGGAGGGTGGCGATACGCCGTCGATTTCGCACGCCGAGGGGGAAGGGGAATCTGGCGGAGACGACAATCATCCGGTGAAGCGACATCGCTGGGCCGGCGTGGTGAGCGTCGTCGGACCCGGGGTGCTCATACTCTCGTTCCTGCTGGCGATTGGCATCTGGCAGGCGATGGCCAGCGCGCAACCCAGCGGCCCTTTCATTCAGCGCTACTTCAGCTGGATGCCGGTCGGCGACCTGCAGATCGACGCGGCCTTCCAGCTCGACCAGCTGTCGATGGTGATGATCCTCGTGATAACTGGAGTAGGCGCGCTGATCCACGTCTTCAGCGTCGGCTACATGCGCGACGATCCAGGTTACCCGAGGTACTTCTCGTATCTCAATCTGTTCGTCTTCTTCATGCTGGTGCTGGTGCTTGGCGCCAACTATCCCGCGCTGTTCGTCGGCTGGGAGGGAGTGGGTCTCTGCTCCTATCTCCTTATCGGATTCTGGTTCAACGACAAGGTAAACGCGGACGCCGGGAAGAAAGCGTTCATCGTGAACCGCGTTGGAGATTTCGGACTCCTGGTCGCGATGTTCATGTTGTTCGCGAATATCGGCGTCCTCGATTTCATCGGAGTGAGCGTGAAGGCTGGCGACCTCGTCGCCGGAAGTCCGCTGGTCACCGCGATCTGTCTGTTCATGTTCCTCGGCTGCACCGGCAAGAGCGCGCAGATCCCGCTCTACATCTGGCTGCCCGATGCAATGGCGGGTCCAACTCCGGTCTCGGCGCTGATCCATGCCGCGACGATGGTCACCGCTGGCGTGTACATGATCGCGCGCAGCGCTTTTCTTTTTTCGCTTTCGCCTGTCGCGTCGCTCACCGTCGCTGTGGTGGGTGCGGCTACCGCGATCTTTGCCGCGACGATCGGACTCAAGCAGTGGGACATCAAGAAGGTGTTGGCCTATTCGACGATCTCGCAGCTCGGATACATGTTCGTCGGCGTTGGCGTGGGCGCCTACGTGTCGGGGATGTTCCACCTCGTTACGCACGCTTTCTTCAAGGCTCTCCTCTTTCTCGGGTCGGGGTCGGTGATCCAGGCCATGCACACGGCGTATCACCAGACGCACAGCGATGAGGACGCGCAGGACATGCGCAACATGGGCGGGCTCAGGCGCTACCTGCCGGTCACGTGCGTGCTGATGTGGATTGCCACACTGGCGATCTCCGGGATCCCGCCGCTCTCGGGATTCTTTTCCAAAGACGAGATTCTAACATCGGTGTTCGCTCGCGCCCAGGGATCCACTCTGGCGTCGGCCAGCTGGCTCGGAATTCCGGGCGGCACTCTGCTCTACATCATCTACGCGATCGGACTGACCGCTGCCTTTCTCACCGCCATTTACATGACGCGGATGATGCTCTACACGTTCCACGGCCCTGTCCGCACCGGAACGGCGGAGGAGAAGAGTCTGCACGAAGCGCCGTGGATCATGACCGGCCCGCTGGTCATCCTTGGCGTCCTCACTGTCTTCGGAGGCTGGCTCAATCTGCCTGAGGTCGTCACCGACATTATTCCCCTCGGACCGCGGGAGCTGCTCGCGCACTGGCTCGATCCCGTAGTTGGCGAGGCGACGGCGCGGATTACAGCGGGTGCCGCGCACGTTCCACCAACAACTGAGCAAGCCCTGATTGGCGCGGCCGTTGTGATCGCGGTCGCGGGCATCGTGTTCGCAATGGCGTATCTCAAGCCCGACCGTGTTCCGCGCAAACGCGACGCCGTTCCTGAGCACGGGTTCGAAGGGGTTGTCGCCAACAAGTACTACGTCGACGAGGCTATCGAGAGAACAATCGTCGAGCCCACATATGTCGTGTCGCGTAATTTCCTGTGGCGGTTTGTCGACAATGGGTTGATCGATGGACTCCTCGTCAACGGCAGCGCTGCCCTCGCGCGAGGATTCGGCTGGATTGGATCACGGTTGCAGACAGGAAACGTCGGGATTTACGCGTGGGTTCTGGTGGTAGGAGTACTCGTGATGCTCGGCGCACTCACCCTTCGGTGATCTGATCAATGGCAAGTTTTCTCGACTCGATCGGCTACAACCTCTGGGTGCTCCCGGCGCTCCTGGTGATTCCGCTCATCGGAGCGGTGATCCTGCTCCTGTTGCCGGTGCGCAAGCCGGCGGGTGGCGAAGGTATCGAGACGCCGGCGGCACGCCATGTTGCGCTATGGCTCTTCGTGCTCGAGTTCCTGGTGTCGATTGGCCTCTGGTGGTCGTTCAATCCGGCGGACAACGGCTGGCAGGCGCCAGTCGACACCGCGTGGATTCCGACGTGGGGAGTGCGATTCACGGTGGGGGTCGATGGGATCGCGCTGATGATGGTGTTGCTTACCACTTTCATCATGCCGCTCTCGGTTCTGGGGAGCTGGACGAGCATCCGCACCAAGGTCCGCAGCTACTACGCGCTGCTCCTCATTCTCACAACCGGCATGGTGGGAGTATTCCTGGCGCGCGATCTCTTCCTCTTTTACGTGATGTGGGAAGTAATGCTGGTCCCGATGTATTTCATCATCGGCGTCTGGGGCGGGGAGCGCCGCATATACGCGAGCATCAAGTTCTTCATCTACACTTTTCTGCCTTCACTGCTGATGCTGGTCGCGATCATTTACCTCGGAATACACATGAGGACCGCGATCGGGACGCCGGACTTCAGCTACGATCACCTGCTCGCAGCGAGGGGCATGCCGGAGCGCACGGCACTCTTGCTGTTCGCGGCGTTCTTCCTGGCGTTTGCGGTCAAGGTGCCGATTTTCCCGTTCCACACCTGGTTGCCTGACGCGCACGTCGAAGCTCCGACCGCGGGATCTGTGATCCTTGCCGGCATCATGCTCAAGATGGGCACGTTCGGATTCATGAGATTCGCGCTGCCACTATTCCCCGGCGCGGCGATGAATCCGACGATCAGAATGATCATCCTCATTCTGGCTCTGATCGGAATCATCTATGGGGCGCTGGTAGCAATGGTGCAGCCGGACTTCAAGAAGCTCGTCGCCTATTCATCCGTGAGTCATCTTGGTTTTGTCATGCTCGGCATCTTTGCTCTCACCCTCCAGAGTGTGCAGGGCGCGCTGATGGTCATGATCAATCACGGCATCTCGACCGGAGCGCTGTTCCTCCTGGTGGGCATCATCTACGAGCGCCGGCATTCGCGTCTGATCGACTCCTATGGCGGAATCGCGCGAGTGGTGCCGATGTTCGCGGCGATCCTCACTTTCGTCTCCCTCAGCAGCATTGGACTTCCGGGCACCAATGGATTCGTGGGGGAATTCCTGGTGCTGATCGGCTCATACCGCACGTACCCGGTGCTGACCATTTTCGCTACGACGGGCGTGATATTCGCCGCAGTTTACCTGCTGTGGGCGCTTCAACGGATTCTCTTCAATCCGCTCGACAAGCGCGAGAATGAACATCTTCCGGATCTGAACAAGCGCGAGCTCGCCCTGCTGGTTCCGCTGATAGCCGCGATCATCTGGCTCGGCGTCTATCCCGCACCGGTCCTGCGCCGCATGGAAGGATCGGCTCAGCTCCTCGTCGACCGCGTCGAACGTGCAGGAAGCCTTACACAGGTCAGCGAGGCCGGCCGCTGATGCAATTCGACCTGAGCATGCCTGCGCAGCTCACCTCCGCTCTCGGCCCGGATCTGCTCCTGATGGGTGGAGCGATGCTCCTACTCCTCTGGTCCGGTTGGCGGCGCGAGAGCGACGAGCACCAGCGAAGTGTCGGAATCCTGAGCATGGCGCTCTGCATCTTCACCATGGTGGCGGTGGGCTACTACGCGTACCAGGGATATACCGCCAGTGACGGCGTCATCGCCGTCGACAACTTTCGCTGGGCCGCTGACGAGATCTTTCTCATCGCGACACTCGGCACCATCGCGATGTCGCTCGACTACAACAGGCGCGAGGGCATTACTCCGGGCGAGTCACACGTCCTGCTCTTGCTTTCAACATCGGGCATGATGATTCTGGCCGCGGCACGCGACCTCATCATCGTCTTCCTCGGCATCGAGCTGATGTCGATCGCTGCCTACGTTCTCGTCGGCCTCAATCGCCGCCGCGAGCGCTCCGCCGAGGGCGCGATAAAATACTTCTTGCTTGGTGCGTTCTCGACGGCGTTTCTGTTGTACGGCATCGCCCTCGTTTATGGCGCCACGGGTGCGACCAATTTCCTGACCATAAAGGCGAACATCGTCAGCTTCAAACTCGAGCACAGCGGATTGTTGCTCGTCGGGATCGCGCTCCTACTCGTGGGATTCGGCTTCAAGATCGCCGCGGCGCCCTTCCACATGTGGGCACCCGATGTCTATGAAGGTGCGCCGACCCCCACGACGGCGTACATGGCAGCGGCAGTGAAAGCGGCGTCATTTGCCGCGTTATTCCGGCTCTGGCTCGAGGCTTTCCCCACATTGCTTTCGACCTGGCACGAAGCGGTGTGGTGGCTCGCCGCGCTCACCATGATCGTAGGAAACCTGGTCGCGTTGTCCCAGAAGAATATCAAGCGGCTGCTCGCTTATTCGAGTATCGCGCATGCGGGATACATCCTCGTTGCCCTGGTCGTGGGCACGAGCCTCGGCAGCTCAGCGTTCATGTTCTACCTCTTCGCTTATACCATGGCAACGCTCGGAGCGTTTGCGG
>WNEZ01000719.1_pt1 | contig 26980 bp, 23 predicted proteins | sample 5400521 | NCBI WGS metagenome assembly WNEZ01 (sample SAMN13153339, study PRJNA577476) | soil metagenome | isolation source: 120 cm saprolite under Douglas fir tree site 2 hole 1 replicate 1 | place: USA:California | collected 2015-04-18
TTAAGATCCTGGAAGATGGAGCTGCAGATCGCCTCGCAGGACCCCGGCCAGATCGGACCCCAGAGAGTCGGATAGTTCTTGTACCCGACGCTGAGCTTCGGGTTCAGACTGCTGCCCATCATGCTCGCCACGTCGATGCCAGGTGTCGCCTGGTACGCCGTCTGTGATGCGCCAGCTGATGGTGTAAAGGTAGCCCACTCTCCGGTTAGGTTGAACCCGGGGAAGAGAGCGCCGGTGAGGTCCACGCCGTATCCGGTGTTCGTGGTGCCGCCGAGGGCCTGGCTCTCATAGTAGTAGTTTCCACCTATGGTCCACCCCGAGAAGTTAAAGGTAGCGCGGGCCATGGAAGGTGTGGTATCGGGGGCGAGACCAACCGCGGTAACGTGCATGAAGCTGGCGAGTTCGAACCCGACACCCCCGTACGACCCGGTGACTACCGCGCCGTCGACGCCCATACAGATCGGGCAGAGCACCCAGCCTTCTTGGAAGAGCAGGCCAACCGGACCCAGCTGATAGGTCTGCCGGCCGACGCGCCAATTGAGGCCGAAATACGGGAACTCAAGTTGCGCGCGGTCGAACCCACCCTCACTCCCGCCAGTGGTGCCTACGCCGGTTTGCCCGCCGAGGGAGAACACCGCCCCGTCATTGCCCAGGTTCAAACGAATTGTCCCTGTGGCCCCCCCCGTCTTCCCGACGAACGTCAGAAGCGCTGCGCCGTACGACGTGCCGAGGCCGCCTCCGCCTCCGACTGCATTATATTGGGGTCCGAACGCGTAGCGATAGTCCAACTCGCCGGTGACTTTGGTTGAGCTCGTCGCTGCCTTCAATGCGGCTAGCTCTTCCTCAACGGCCGTAGTCCGAACACCAAGGGCCGCCAGTTCAGCGCGGAACTCGTTGACGAGCCGCTGGATGGTCTGGACGTCGGTCCGAGTAACCTGCGGCGCAGCAGCCGGCGGCGCCGGCGCAGGGATCTTGATGGCCTCGATGCGCGCGAGGATGCGGGCCACGATTATGGCCACCTCGTAGCGGCTTACCCCTCGATCGCCCTTGAAGGTACCATCCGGAAAGCCTTCGATGATGCCCTTCGCGGCGAGCTCAGCGATTGCGTCAAACGCCCAGTGATCGGTCGGGACGTCGGCAAACGGCTGAGCAAACGCAGGGGACGCAACCGCGAGCACGAGGATTGCTGCAACAGACAGTGCGAGATTCCTCATCTGCTCGTTACCCCCTTGATGTGATTAGTCGAGCCGCCAAGCCATGCTGCGAGCAGACGAGTGTGCGTGTTTCCTCTCTGCTGCAACACTAGCCTTTTGGCTCACTGTCCCCTGCCGTCCGCCCGTGGCGAATCTTCCCACTTGCCGCCTCCTCTCCTCCCCACGGATGGTGGTAGTCCATGCGGCAGGACGACACCTCAATTGAAGCTGTTTGCTACTGCTAGAATAGTATCGCGTGGACGAGCTAGACATTCTCTGGCGGAGGGATGCTGGATCAGGGGGGTGTTGTCCGCCCGCGTTATGTAGCGCCTTCCTCGTCCACGTTCGTATACGGCGCGGTGGGGCAAAATCCTCCCCCATTCGTGGGGGTCCTGAAAAGAGGACAAGTCAAATAATGATCATCTATTTCTTCATGAAGCGCGCCAGGATGACCTGGGCCGCATAGTCGTCGTAAGGCTCGGGTGGCACCTGCATCGAGACTGGCAGAAACCTCCGCCATCCCTCCGGGGGGTGATCGGCAAAGTACCTGCGACGGGCCAGCAGAGTTGTGTTGACCTCTTTGACCAGGGCAATCGGGACGCCGGGTAGTTGCTCCGCCACGTGTCCTTGCACGGTTTCGTGTCCAGTGCGATCCCCTAGAACCACCTGGTCAATGTGGTATTGCCTTCCCCACTTCCGAAGGACGTTCGGCAAATTGGCAGTCGCCACCACCGAGCGATCAAGGATCGTGGCGTCATCGGAGACCACAAGTCCACATTTGTCTCGTCCGGGGTCAACGGCGAGAATCCGCATCAGCGCAGGACGAACAGGAGTGGGACGAGGGCCCAGGCGTCAATGGGTTGGCCATCGCGGGTGGCTGGGGCGAACTTCCATCGACTCACCTCGCGCACCGCGGCTGCGTCGAGGGAAGATCTGCCGGACGACTGAGCTACTTCCACACCTCGCACGGATCCATCGGCAAGCACGAGAATCTTGAGCCTGACGCGCCCTGCAGCGGCGTCCATCCCGACACCAGAGACTGATCCGGAATGATCGACGACAATGCGGTACCCTTCCGTCGGATACTGCAGCGATCCCGACACGAGAACCGGCGGGGTAAGTAGAGGAGTCCCCGCGGCACCCTGGGGGTCGTCTCTCGCTCCCGAGACGGTTACCTGCCCTTCTTCCACGCGAGCCTCCACGCCAAGCTTAGATTCCAGATTGTGCGGGGCGAAGACACCCGATCGGCTTAGATCACCCGGAGAGGCCGCCGAGTTTCCGCCGATCCTGGCCTCCTCGCTGCTTGATGACGGATCGTGCAGGGTGGCTGAAGGGGTTGGATGGTTGTCGCGCCCTTTAGGCGCGGCGTGGTGACCTCTCGGGATTTGTGGCCGTGGCCCGTGAGTGTCCTCCGGGGTCGACCAGACCCTGGATTCAACCGTCCCGACAGGCTCGGAGATAGCACTTTCCTCTGCCGCGGAGGGACTCGGGGGATGTTGGCGGGTAACGCCCTGCCGGTTAGGCGCCTTTAGGAGGACAGCCAGAATGGCAAGCGCAAGAACCCCCGCGAAGGCTACCGTCGAGCGTTTCGCTGTGACTCCGCCGGAATGAGGTCGCGATTGCATCAGGACTCTCTGCCCTTTGTTCCGAGCTACGTACCCTTCAGGCTAGCGTCGTCACGAGGGCGTTCCGGAAACACCAAGCGTTCTGGACCCAGTGCGCCCTGAATCGGGCCGGCTGTCTTTTGCCACTTCCAACGAGAAGGGGGGCAGCGGGACTCCTGCGGCTTGCCCTCCATAGTCAAAACTCTCTCCCGAGTTGAACATACACTGTACGCCGGGGTCCAGGATAGCCGCTCAACGTCTCGTAAGAAGTGTCAAATACGTTGTCGACGCCAACACGAGCCGTGGCATCCCCGAGAGGCTGGTCATATCGAACGCCAAACGTCGCATACGCTGCGACGGTCACACCCCCGATATCAGGACGCGCCGAGACATAATTGCCTAGGAGCGAGAGCGTGCGATTCTCCTCCCACACGTATCGCAGCACAAGACTCGCCTGGATCGGCGCAACGCGCAAGAGGGGCTGACCACTGGCTCTGTTGAGGCCATCTGTCCACGTCAGGTTGGCACTGAGGGCCCACCGCTCCGCGAGTCTGCCGACCATCTCATAGGTGACGCCCACCATTCGAGCCGATCCCACATTCTGGGGAGTGCAGCCGCCAACGATGAGATTCGTCGCATCGACATAGAAACTGTTCAGCCGCAGCGCGAGGCCCTGCCATGCCGTCGACTCCACCCCAAAGTCCGCGGACCACGCCTGCTCGGGCCGCAGGCTGGAATTGCTGCAGCCCGGGTAAAAGAGCTCACCCAGCGTGGGAGCACGGAACGTGCGGCCGAGACTCGCCCGCAACCTGAGGCCTGGTGAGAGGAAGTGCACGATCCCCAGCCTCGGATCGACCTGTCCGCCGTACACTGAATCCAGGTCGTACCGCAGACCGATCCCCGCAAACGTTCTCTCGCCGCGGACGGCGTCGAATTGGACGTACGCGGCACCGGCGTTGCTCGTGGCTTGGTAGGAGCCGGAACGCGATGGGTTCTGCCACTCGACTCCCCAGGTCCATACACGCTCAGATCCTTGTGGCGACACCACCTGCCAGTTGAGACCTACTGCTGCGGCCTGCGAGGTCGACTGGAATCCCACTGTCGCAAACCCCAGCTCTTCGCCCAGCCACCAAACTCGGGTCTGCTGGCTGGCCCCTTCCGGTTCCTGACGCGTCCAGGAAAGGCTTGCAATCGAGCGCCGATCCGCAATGCGATCCTGGGGCGTGGGACTGGTGGTAGGGCCCGGTGAACCTGACTGCCCCACGGTCCGTTCCAGAGAAAAGACAAGTTGCTGTCCGGCGTCAGGATCTGGTTGAACCTTCAGGGTACCGGTCCACCAAACGCCGTCGCTGTTGGCCCGATCTCCTGCGGTCGAGATGTACTGGAACCCCGCAGCCGTCGCGGAACGAGGCGGGCCTGCGGCCCGAATTTCGCTCACCACAGTTCCAAAGCTTCCGGCACGAGCCCCCGCAGATGTCCTGCGGTCGGATCGGGTGACGACGTGGATCACACCCCCCAGCGCGCCCCCGTAAATCGCGGAATAGGGACCACGCAAAACCTCCACGCGTTCGATATCGGCCACAGCCAGGGTACTCAGGTTCACTCCGAAGTCGGCGGCGGCGTTGAGTGGTACCCCATCGACGATGACCAGCACCTGTTGCGGTGTGGACCCCCGGATTGACGCCTGTTGGGACCCCCCTATCCCGCTGCCTGTGCTACGCACGCTCACTTCGGAGGCGAATTGCAGGGCGTCGGCGAGCGTCAGAAAGCCCATTCGCTCCAGCTCTTCGCGGGGGATAACGGTGACGTACGCTGGCGTCGTCGTCACGGGCTGGGGCCGCTTCCCCGCGACGGTCACCTCCTGGAGTTCAAACGTCGGGGGTTGCTGTGGGATACTCTCGGTTTCCTGTGCGCTGGCCGGCCGCGGGAGAGAGTTCAACAGCACCCCTGCGAGGACAGCCGGGAACAAAAATGCCCAGCGGCCAAGATTGCCCCTGGGAACATGCAGCACCATTCCGCCCACCTCCTCTACTGCGAAGGCGTGTGGCGATTGGTGCGGGCAGGTCTTCTGGCTCCCGGGTCATCGCTCTCTCCGGCCTTCCCAAACGGGGGACCCTCGAAGGGGATCCACACGTTCAGTGGCACACATCGGAGAAAACTCGCCGGTTACAGCGGCGCGACCGCGCCGGAATTACACCGGACTTCCCTTAAACCCGCACCTCTATCGGAGATCTTCGTCCGACCAGGGGTCTCACTCCTCTTCTAGCCATCAAGTTTAGAAGGTTAACCCTGAGACTCCAGACGCGAACGGCGGGGCGTCGTGCCCACTCCACGTCTGCTTTCACGACCGGGCTGAGTTAGCGGTCCGCGACTACGAAGGATACCGCGAGGGGTCCGACCGTGGTGATGTCCCGTGACGCAACAATCTGCACACGTACTTGTTTTCTGAGCTGCTGAATCCTGTCAACCGTGGCTCGGTGAACGTCGACTGGGACTTGTGCAACGGGAGCGGCTGTCACCAGCGTGAACGGGGGGGGAAGCACTTGCCCGCGGGCCTGACGGGCGGACTGATCGGCGAGACGCAACAGTTCGCCGGCGATATCCGCGCGTGGGCGACGACCGTCAACCACTCCTTCACCTAACACGGTGCCGGACGGGTAGATAAGACGATTGGGAAACTGCATCACGAATACCGGAAGCGGCTCGCCTCGCAAGGTGTTTTGGCTGGCAACCAGGCGCAGTACCGTGTCGGTAGGATGAAGCTCAATCAGGTGGGCGATGTCTTCCCAAGTCACCTTAGGGGGGTCCGGGATGATCGCGTTGCCATGGCTGTCAGTCCCGATCCCGTTCTCTCGGGCGATCTCGGCAGCCCGCTCTACCACCACGCGCACACGCTGACGGACCGTCTCGGGGGGCTGCCGGCCGTCGATGACGTCGCGGACGACCTCCTGGTTGTTCAAGTATGCAATGTCCCCGCTCGCCAGTTCCTTCAGCCGGCCCTGTTGGCGATCGATTTGCGCTTCCAACCGGTGGGTCTCCTGAAGGACTTCGTTCAACCGGAACAACGCCACGCGCGCCTGGGCGGAGATGAGGAGCATCACCACCAGCGTAAGAAGCGTGATGAGCATCCCAGTCACGACCGTGACGAGTTGCGCTGTGTAGCGGGGACGCAGGCCGAATAGCGAGAGACGGCGGCGGCCAATCCCTCGACCCACGGCGTTCCCAACGAGCGCAATAGCGCCGCTGAGAGCAATCAGGACTGGGATCAGCAGGACGCCGGGTTCCATCTACGACGACCGTCCTCGCAGGTACCAGAGGAGCCTGAGAAACGCTAAAATCTCCTCCACCCCAAGCTTGCTCTTACCGCGCTGCCGATCAACGAATCGAAAGGGAATCTCTATCACGGGGCGTCCTGGATGTGTCGCCAGGATTTCCACCAACAATTTGTACCCGAGCCCCTTGTATCGGTATCCCGTGAGCAGGTCACGCCGCACCGCAAAAAACCCTGAGAGGGGATCCCGCACGCGCAGGCCGAGCCCGCCCTGAGCCGCGAAAGTCGCCACGCGACTGACCAGGCGGCGCATGAGCGGCCAGCGTTCGACCCCGCCGCCGGGGACGTACCGTGAGGCGACGGCGATGTCTGCGCCGCCCTGAATCGCCTGCCACAACGCCGGGAGCAGCTCGGGAGGGTGCGAGAGATCGGCGTCCATCACGGTCACCACGGGCGCCCGCGCGGCAGCCGCGCCTTCCAGGACCGCAGACGCTAGCCCCGTCTTGCCCGGCCGGTGAACCACCGTAATCGGGACTGAAGAGGACTTCGCTGCTTCGTCCGCCACCGCCCCTGTCCCGTCGGGAGAGGCGTCGTCCACGATCACCAGCTCGAGAGGCAGGCCGCGCGTGACCTCCGCCATCCTCGCCACGAGAAGCGGCAGCGCGTCTCGCTCATTATATGTAGGAACAACTACAGAAAGGAGCGGGGTAGGACGACCGTGTGGGCGGGGCGGGTCAGACGTGTCCCTACTTGTGCCCAGGGGCGGGCGTATGTCGCCTCGTCCTGCGGGTCCTGTGGCCCGTTCGCCGCTCTGGGTCATTGATCGACGCGATAGAGGAGCGCCACTCCCACGACGGCCAGCACCAGATCAGGGAGCCATCCCGCCACCACTGGGTTCAGACGACCGTTCTCACCCAACGGGAGCGCGGCCGCGCTGATGATGTAGTACCCGATGAGCACCAGGAAGGTTAACCCCAGGCCAATCGACGTCCCTGACCGGTGCGGGCGCAGCCCCACGGGCACCGCCAGCAGGGCGAACAGCGCGGCCGACAGCGGCACGGCGAGCTTGAAATGCACTTGCGCCACGTACCGGGCGACTTTTTCCCCGCTTCGCTGCAAGACGCGGATATAGAGACGCAGTTCCTGGACGCTCATCTCCGACGGGTCTCGCTGCGGGAGAGCGATCTCTTGGGGCGTCTGCGACAGCCCAACGCGTAACCGATCGAATTGCGTGACCACGGTGGTGCCGCCCGTGAAGACGTACATCGTGCCGCGGCGAAATTCCCACACGCCGCCAAGATACTGGCCCTCCTTCGCCTCGATGACCCTCTTCAGGGCTCCGTCCTCAAATTGATTCACGACCACGCCGTCCATGCGCCCCGCATCTTTGAGCAGACGGCGGATGAAGTACACGGATTCGATATTGCCTTGGACCTCCCGGAACAAAACGTCGCGCCGCTCGGTGGGCAACGGCCCCTGCAGTGCAATCGCGAAGGCGCGACGGTATCGCTCTTCGGCACGGGGAGCGACTCCCTCATTGAGCGCGAGAGTGAGGACGCTGACCAGGACTCCTGCCGCCACAATCGACACGGCAATGCGCGTGAGGCTGATGCCGCTGGTCCGCATCGCAGTGATTTCCTGCCCATCGCTCAGCCGCCCGATGGCCAGCAGCGCGGCCAAGAGCATCGCCATGGGGAAACTGAACGCGAGAAAGTACGGCAGCTTGTACACAAACAACTGGAATGCGATCGAGAGGGCTGTCCCCTGTTGCAAGACCAGCCGCGCCAGAAAGAACAGGTGGTTGACGAGCAGCAGCGTGGTGAAGATCGCCACCCCGAACGCAAAGAGATCCCGCAAGTGGCGCCACAAGTACCGATCGAGCAGCGGGATGGCCATCAGGCTAGAGGACGCGGCGCGAGGAGGCCGGATGACGCACTAGAGTTCAAAGCGCTCTCCCAAGAAGACACGGCGCACTTCGTGGTCGGCGAGGATTTGATCCGGTTTCCCCTCGAGGAGAATGCGCCCCTGGTGAAGTACAGTCGCGCGGTCCGTGATGGCCAACGTGTCTCGCACGTTGTGGTCGGTGATCACAATGCCCAACCCCCGTTGTTTGAGGTAGCGGACGACATCCTGCAGTTCAGCTACCGAGCGGGGATCGACGCCAGTGAAGGGCTCATCTAATAACACGTAAGCGGGATTCATGGCTAGGACTCTCGCGATTTCCACACGACGCCGCTCGCCCCCCGAGAGCGTCATTCCACGTTGAGCCCGCACGGTAGTCAAGCCGAACTCGGTGACGAGACGCTCGAGCACCTCCTGGCGTTTCGCGCGGAGGGTCCCATTGGCCTCCAAGACCATGAGGATGTTTTCCTCCACTGTAAGGCCGCGGAAGACTGAGGGGTCCTGGGAGAGGTATCCGATCCCTCGACGGGCCCGTTCGTGCACCGCGAGTGCGGTGAGAGGCGCCTCGTCGAGAAACACTGTCCCTCCGTCCGGCCGCAGGAGCCCCACGATCATGTAAAAGGTCGTGGTCTTCCCGGCACCATTGGGGCCGAGCAGCCCGACGGTTTCGCCCCGCTCGACCTTGAGCGACACGTCGCTGACGACCGTGCGCGCCCCGTACCGTTTCACGAGGTTGCGGGCCACGAGCATAAGTTAGCCTACTCCAGGAGTGAGGAGAGACGCTGTACCGTGAGCCCTCACGCGGGCGTGACGCGAGAACCTACTCACCCTACGGCTGCGCGACCACGTGGACGCCTCCGGACGCGGTCACGCGCCGGGTCCGGACATCCACCGCGATGCGACTCGCCGAAAACATATTCGCGGTCAGGCGCAGCGTCGCCCCCCCGGAGAGCTCCAAGGTGCCGGCCTGCTGACTCAGCACGGCGCGTGCGGCGCGGCCCTCGAAGTCGCGCCCCATGATGGTGACGTTACCGTCAGCGACCAGTTCCTGGCGCAGCAGAAACGCTTCCACACGGTCGGCTCGTAGCGTGCCGTCGTCGGTCTCGGCCGTCGCGCCGCCCGTGGCGAGAACGTGCGCGGTCGTATCCTCATAAGTAATCTGCTCAGCGGTCAGGCTGCCGCGCCGGTGGGTCAGGACTGCTTTGCCTGATGCCGTGGTCTCACCCGATTGCCCGGAGATTTCAACTCGGGCGGCCGCCAGCCGCACCTGTTCAGGCCCGTGGTAGACGGCACTAACGTCGCCCTCCGCGACGGCTTGTTGTCGCAGGATCCATACCGCGACCGCACCCGCAAACACCTCAACGACGCTATCTCGGTAAGACACGCTGCTACTCGCCGCCACCAGCTGTTGCTTCGTGTCATAGCGCACCAGATCCGCGCGCACGACGATCGGACCCCGCGTGATCACCACCGGCTGCCCCCGCAATACCCAGATGCCGGTGGTGTCGTCAAACTCGACTAGGGTCGCCCCGGTGATATCGACCTGCGACTGGGGAATTGAGGCGCCTCGAGCAGGCGCAGGCACCGCAGGGAGCACGGCCCCTATCAGCACAAAGGCAACTGCAGCCGTCTGTGCCCTACGGAGCAACGACGATCGCCACATGTCCCTCAAAGATCACCTGCGCCAGCGCGGAGTCGGCGCGCACGCTGTCTGCCCGGACCGTCAGGCCAGGTTGAACTAGCACAATGTGGCCACGGGCGGTCAATCGGGAGCCGGCCACCCACTCGATGGTCTCCGCTTCCAGCTTCCGACCGTCGACGACGGTCCCGACCACGCCCCCCGCGAGTTCCACGGTGTTGGACTTACTGGCGTAGGTGGCCCGGGGCGCGACCAAGTGGACTTGCTGCTTCCCGGCGTGGTAGAGCCATCCCGTAACGCCGGTTAACACAGCGATGCTGCGGTCTTTGTCCAGTTGCACGGACTGCGCCTGCAATTCCCACTGTAGACGCCCGGCGTCATCCGCCCCTGCCAAGTGGGTCCCCTGAATGTCGACGAACGGTGAAAAGGGGGCCCCGGCGGCCCGCGCAGGGTCGAGCCCAAACGCGCTCACACCGCACCACACCGCGACCGCAATCCCTCCGGCCGCAATCTGTGCGCGCATTCTCCTGCCGTCCCACATCACGATGTCCACTCGATCCTCAAAGACCTCCACGCCTTCGCAATCTGTGTTTGTATTTTCATCTTACCTTAGGCCCCGCCCGTCCGCCCAGCAATCTGCGCCCGCGTCAAAATCGAGAGGACTTCCCGTGCCGCGCGCGTGGCGGCACCAGGAATCCCCAGTGTGGTCGCTACCTCGTGCAAGGCTGTCTTCATGGCCGTACGGCGCCGCGGATCGGCCAGCAGATCGGTAACCGTCTGCGCGAGCGCCTTCGGGGTCATCCGCTGCTGCAGATATTCGGGAACGATCTCGGCACCTGCGAGAATGTTCGGGAGTGCGGCGTACCGGACGCTGATAATACGTCTGGCGATTATCCAGCTCAGCCACGGAAGGCGATAGACTGCGACCATCGGGATTCCCAGGACGGCCGCCTCAAGGGTCGCCGTCCCGGTCGCCACGATCAACACGGTACACAGTGCCATCGCGTCGTAAATTTCCGTCACCACCCGCACCGGTAACCCCGAGGCTTTCACGGGGGGCAACACTAGATCTGCCAACCCGGGGAGTGGAGCGGGCAGAACAAACCAGAGGTCGGGCCACCGGTGGTGGAGTAAGTCGGCGGCAGCGAGCAGGGTCGGCAAGTGCGACCGGATTTCCTGGGCGCGGCTACCCGGCATCAGGCCGACAACAGGGACGGCGGCGGGAATTCCGAAGTGCTGGCGAGCCCTGGTACCGTCCATTGACGGACGAACCGTGTCGACGACCGGGTGCCCGACAAACACCACGTCTGCCCCTGCGGCGGCGTAGGCAGCGGCCTCCGGCCGCAAGGTCGCCAACAATCGCATCTTGACGCGGGCAACCTTTGCCGCTCGATTCCCCCGGCGAACCGACACCATGGGCGGGAAGTAATACACAATGGGCACGGATCCCCCGAGCTGTTCGGCCAGCCGGAGATTGAACGCTGCAAAATCAACGAGCACGAGCACGGTAGGGGATGTGCGCCGGATGAGCTGTTCGACTTGACGCAGGCGGCGCAAGTGTGTACGCAGGTGCAGCAGCGGGTCGACGTGGCCGATCGCACTCCACGCAGCGCTGTTGATCATCACGTTGACGCCCGCCGACGCCATGCGTGGTCCGCCAACCCCTAGCAGAGCGACGCCGGGATCCAGGTGGCGAACCTCGGCGGCAAGAGAGGCCGCCGCCATGTCGCCCGACACTTCTCCAGCCACCATGAACACGCTCGGAACTGATGGGCGCGGGGTACGGACATCGGCCAGCGGCGCGTCTTCGGCAACGCGGGAACTTCCTGATGGTAGGGGCACGTGCGCTAGGAGAGTGCGCTCGCGGCGGAGGACATCTCTCCTTGTCACCCTCCCGTCTCCGACGGGGCTGGCCGTAGGCTCGACAGAGAGGCGACATCGACTCCCACGATCGCGAGATCAGCTTGGTCGGCTGCGGCCAGGGCCTGGACACGCTCGAGCAGCAGTGTCTTGCCCGCCTCCACGGCAAGTACCGCAGCTTGAAGTTCCGTGAGCAAAGCGATGGTGTGTGCACCGATCGTCGGCAGATCAAACCGCGCATCTTGCTTCGGACGCGCCGCTTTGACCACAATGGCACCCGTCGCCATCGCGCCCCCTCGCCGGATCGTCGCATCTGTCCCTTCGGCAGCCTCAACGGCGAGGATCACGCCGCGCTTGAGCACCACCGTTTGCCCGACATCCTGCGCGGCGAGGGCCCGGGCCACCGTCATACCCAGCACGATGTCATCCCATTCGTCAGCCGTAGGTGCATGGCGGCTCAGCACTCCGGGGGAGACGGCGAGCTCGGGGACAAACTCCAGCGGGCTAATAACTTCGAGGCCCAACTCCCGCATCCGCGCAGTGAGGTGGGTGAATACGGTCTGGTCGCGACGATCGCGCAGTTCCCCCATCGAGCGCTGGTACATCGCGTCCCCCTGTTTCAGCAGGTCCGTTCGGGTAACTCCCCCCGCCACCAGCACACGCGTGGCTCCATGCCGCCGCAGGGCCACGATCGCCTCCTCCAGCTGCCCAAACCGAACCTGGTAGATGTGATCGGCCAAACGATCCAGTGTCGCGTCGGCCCCCTCCAACGCGACGCACACAAGCAGGTGGTGTCGGGCCTTCACCGCTGTGGCCAGTTCGACCGGGAGAGAGCCGCGTCCAGCGATGAGCCCGGTGACCTCGCAGCCGCGGGGAGCAGTGTCACTCTGCATCGCGCTCGTGTGCCCACTGGATGATTCCGCGCTTCTCGCTGCCGCGAATGAACGCGACCATCTCCTGCACGTAGGGGTCGCTCCCTAACTCGGCCTCCATGCGCGTAAGTGCGGTCGACACCGCCAGACCCGACCGATAGAGGAGCCCGAAAGCGCGCTTGAGCGTCGTCCGGTGCTTGAGCGGCACTCGGGCGCGAGTCAGTCCCACGGCGTTGAGACCATAGGCCCGCGCTGGCGCGCCGAAGGCAAGCACGAAGGGGGGCACGTCCTGGCGGACGATCGACCCCCCGCCCACCATAACCAAGCGACCGAAACGAACGAACTGGTGCACCCCCACCTGACCGCCCAAGTTCGCCTTGTCCTGCACGATGACGTGCCCCGCCAACTTCGCACCGCTCGTGATGATGGTCCCCGAGGTAATCTGGCAGTTGTGGCCGATGTGCACGTACGACATGAGGTAGTTGTCGTCACCGATCTCCGTCGCTGCATCTTCGCCGTAGGCTCGATTCACCGTCACGTACTCGCGGAAGATGTTACGGTGGCCGATACGGACAAAGCTGCGTTCCCCGACAAAGGCCCGGTGCTGCGGCTCTTCGCCCAGCACCACCCCGACGCTAAGGTTGTTGCCCTCCCCGAGGCTAACGAAGGGTTTGATCACGCAGTGCGGACCGATGGACGTGCCCGCGCCGATCGCCGCGCCGGCCTCGATGATCGCATAGGGACCAACGACGACCCCGCTCCCCAGCGTGGCTTGGGGATCCACGAGAGCCGTTGGATGCACGGTGGTGCTCCTTGCACCCTGCTTGAGGCGTTTCTGGGCCATCACGACTCCTCAGACAACTCATCGGCGACCGCGAAGGTAAACTCCCCTTCGGCCACCATCTCACCATCCACCAGGGCCCGCCCTTCGACCCGCCCAACCCGTCCGCGCCTCCATTTGATCGATACCTCCATCACCAAGCGCTTACCCGGGGTCACGGGCCGGCGAAAACGCACCTTGTCTACCGCCGCGAAGTATGGAATCCGGCCGGCCAGATGCATGCCCTGCAAGGCTAGGACGGCACCCGTCTGGGCGATCGCCTCGATGATCAGGACGCCAGGCATGACCGGGGTCCCGGGAAAGTGCCCCGCAAAGAACCACTCCTCCCCGGTCACCTCCTTCTCCCCGACGATGTGGGTGTCGGTGATCTCGGTGATGCGGTCCACGAACAGAAACGGCGGTCGGTGGGGGATGATTTGCTCGATTGCCTCACGGTCCAGTATCATCGAAGACCTCCATCTGGGTCAAAACGCTGTCGGGCCCGACGGCCCGTGTCCACGCGCAGGCTCCGGCCGTCCACATGTTCACCTTTCTGTCTCTGCGCCCTGCCATCCGATTAGCGTGTCGTCGCCGTGCCCGCCAGGCGACGGACGAAGTCGACGTGCAGAGTGTGGCCGGCTCGGCAGGCGATGACGTGAGCCTGCAGCGGGGCACCCAGCAATGCCAGATCACCAATCAGATCCACGAGTTTATGGCGCGCGGGCTCATCAGGAAATCGCGGCCGGGAGAGAAAGCCCTCGGACCCAATCCCAAGCGCATTGTCGACGGTCGCGCCCCGGGCAAGCCCAGCAAGCCGCAACGCGTCGAGCTCGTGGGCGTATCCCCACGTCCGGGCCGGTGCAAACTGAGTGGCAAACCGCTGGCGGCGGGGATCAAAGTCCACAATCTGGGTGCCCAGCGTGGGATGATCCAGAGGGACAACATAGGTCGCCCGAAACATCTGGGAGGGGACCGCAAGCATCCAGGCACTCTTCGAGGCGAGCCACAGCGGATGCGTGACGGTGTGAATAGATCGGGTGGCGTCTTGCTCAACGACACCCGCGGCGGCCAATGCCTCAACGTACGGAGCTACGCTGCCGTCCAAGATCGGCATCTCCTCGCCGTGCACCTCAACCCGGAGGTTACTGATCTCCAGCACGGCTGCAGCAGCTAGCAGGTGCTCCACCGTTCGAATCGGAGGATCCTTACCCAACGTAACCCCCCGGCGAGTGTCGGACACCTCCTGGACCGAGGCTCGAATTTCTGGAGAACCCGGCACATCAGCTCGGATGAATACGATCCCCGTCTGTATCGGTGCAGGACGACAGAGGATGGTCGCTGTGCGCCCGCTGTGGATTCCGATCCCAGCCAGTGCTGCAGGCTGACGAATCGTGCGCTGCTGGATGAAGGACGACCCGTCCGAGGGTGGGTGCAGGACTGTAGGAGACCATGACCCCGTGCGCCGGCGGCGCGCGGTCACGGCCAGTCACCGTCCTCCATGCAACGTGAGTTCTGGGAGGATACGCAGTGCGGGGCTTCGGGGCGACGTGGCGCCCACGCAAGTGGCGCGGCGATCACGGAGCGCGGCGACCGCCCCTCTGAGGGCTACGCCGGGAATCCCGGTGTTTGATGAGGTTAGGTAACTGCTGAAGGGCAGCCTGCTGACGGAGGACCTCTCGATGCGGTCGCGCGGGGTCCCCCGACACAACGGCGCCATCGGGAATATCCTTCAGGACGGCGGTTCGAGCGAGGACCAACGCGTGGGCGCCGATGCGTACATGGTCTTTCACGCCCACCTGTCCGGCGAGGATCGCGCCATCGCCAATGGCGACACTCCCAGAGATCCCGGTCTGACCGACGATGATCGCCGCGCGACCGATGGTTACGTTGTGGGCGATCTGGACCAAGTTGTCCACCTTCGTCCCCGCACCGATGCGAGTCTCGCCCAACGTCGCGCGGTCGACGGTGGTATTGGCCCCAATCTCCACGTCGTCTTCAACGACCACTTTTCCGATGTGGGGAATCTTGAGGTGCTGCCCCTGATCGGCGGCGTACCCGAACCCGTCGCTACCCAGGACGGCACCGGCGTGCACGATGACGTGCCGACCGATATCGGTGTCATCATAGAGCACCACCCGCGGGTAGAGGACAGTGGCCTCTCCAACGAGGACGCGCCCACCAATGACGCATCCGGCCATTAGGACGACTCCCTTGCCGATACGGCAGTCATCGCCCACCACAACATACGGTCCTACGGTCACGTCCGCGCCGAGCGTGGTGCGCGCGCCGATCACCGCAGTGGGGTGGATTCCGGGAGCGGGCGGAGCCGCCGGATGCAACAGGCCGATGGCGCGGGCCAGGGCGATGCGCACGTCGCGCGCACGGAGTGCGGGTTTGTTCGCGGGGTCAAAGTCCGGTGGCAACAAGAGAGCTGCAGCCGTCCCCGCTTGAGCCCCCGGGAGGTAGCGCGCCTCGCGCACCATGACCAGGGCCCCGGGTCCGCCCGACCCGATGGCGGCCACGTGGGTCACCACCACGTCGCCATCGCCTACGACTTCGGCGTCAATGGCTGCCGCCAAGTCTCGGAGCTTCATAACCCACCGCCGGCGCTGGCGTCGGATGGGATCATGGTACCCTGGGCGGTGGCACGGCCTCGCACGCGCACCATCACTTCAACCGCTCAATCACCGCATCGGTCACATCGACGCCCCCCATTAACGTCGGGCCTTTGACGAGGACGATGCGGAGCCGGCGCTGACGTGCGACCTCAGCAGCTGCTTTTCGGATGCGGTCGTTTAATCGCCCCTCGAGCTCAAGGCGCAACGTGGCAAGTTCCCGCAAGTGCATCTGGCGCCGCGCCGCCAAATCGTTCTGGCTGAGCTGGGAGCTCATCAGTTGCAGATCGGCTTCCATAGCTTTCTCGCGGTCGGCGAGTTGTTTTTGAAACGACAGACCCACCACGGTCTCGTTGAGCAGGCGCTGAGAGTCAACGACTCCCAGCCGGGGAGCGCATCCACCGACCAGAACGGCAAGACCCAGAATGACGAGGAGGCGTCGGGTCATTGCTTGAGTTTCGCCACCACATCGGCAGTGATGTCGACGCCCGCTACATTGGTGACGTACCGCGTCAAGACCACGTCCAGCCTGCGTGTTTGGGCGATGGTCGCGACGTCGATTTTCACTTCAGCCAGAATACTGTCTTCCAACCGCTGGCGCTTATCCCGCAGCGCCACGAGTTCGCTTTGCAGTTGACGGCTCCGGTCGATCAGGCTCTGCGTATATGTCCCCTGTCGGCCGGGGAGCGGCGCCTGTCCCCCAAGGATCATCTCCGCGCGGCGACGTTCCAGCCGCGCTTGAAACGTCTTCTCGAGATCCACCGCCGCGTGCGCAAAATCTGCTTGCGCCGCCTGCTGGCGCGCGGCCAGACGTTGCCGACCCTCGGCCTCAAGGGCATCTTGTTCAGCTTTCAACTTGGCGTTGATCTCGCTTTCTTTGAGCTTCTGGAATTCAAGGAACGCGGTCTGCAGTTCGTTCGTCTTCTCCTGGATCCGACTGTCGCGCTCTTCCTGAAGGGCCTGCATCTCCTGGAGGAGTTGTTTGCCTTCCGCTTCGGAGGAGAGGCCCGCGACTTCCGCGCGAAGCCTGAGGTTGAGGAGCGGATATCGATACTCGTCGCGAATCTTCTGCTCTGCCTCGCGCAGCTGGGCACGCATCGCATCGCGCTTGGCCACGACCTCTTCCTCCCCCTGCGCTCGGAGGTCGTGCTGGAGCTGGGCCAGTCGCGCCTCCGCTTCGTGGCGGAGCTCATTGGCAAAGGCCTCAATCTGTTGTTGCCCTTCGACCCGGAGGAATTCCACTTCTTTCCCTAGCTCGACTCGCAACCGCTTTGCCTCCTCGTCCAGCACGCGCTGGACCTCGGGAGCGGGCAACGAGGGGGGCTGCGGGATCATAGCCAGCTGGGCCTGGACGTCTTTTTCCTCTTGCAGCAACACATCGAGATCCTGCCAGCGAGGATGCGCATGGGTCACGACCTGCAAGTCGACGACGCCGACCCGAGCATCGGCCGCCGTGGCGGACGAATTCTGAGCGCGTCCTCGACACCCACCTGCCAGCACTACCGCGAAACCGATGAGGCCGAGACCGATCAGGAGCGGGGGCCGCCTGTGTCCGCAGGTCGGCGTCCCCCCATTCGGGGAACAGCAAGGAGACCGGCTCAGGCCTATGACGCCGGAAGCACTTCGTCGCCTGCGGGATGGCCCCATGTCAGAGTGGAAGCTGACGCTACTTCCCGCTGGTCAGCTGAGCGATAACCGCATCGGTCAGGTCGACGCCGCCGTACAGCACGACCTGGCGGTCCATGATGATAGTAATTCCGCGATCATGCCCCACCTTCTCGACAGCGGCGCGGATGTCTTGGGTTAGCCCACCCCGCAGCTCGTCTTCTTTCTGGACAAATTGCTGCTGGAGTTGTCGATACAGATCCTGACGCTGCGCGGGCGAGAGATCTTTGGCCCGCTGCTGGAATTCTCGCTGCTTGGCCTGGTCGAACTCCGCGAGCGCCCGCTCCGATGACACCTTGCGGGGGTGGCTGTCGAACGCCCGCTTCATGTCCACGAATCCAATGCTAAACGACTGCCCCAAGGCTGGCCCACTCTGCCAGACGGCTGCGCCAATGAGGAGCAGGAGGATCGCCGCGCCACCGAGCAGCCACACCGCGGGGACTTTCCGCTGACGGATTTGCATCACAGACCTCCTTTTTGGAAACCCAGAGACCACAGGAAAACGTGCCGGATGACGCAGGAACCACCGGCCCGATGCATCTTCTGCTTGCCGATTGAAATCGCCTTCCCCATTGTACTATCCTCGCTCAAGCGCAGCGTGCACATCCTCAGGATCTCTTGCGTCTGGCTCTAGAGATTGCTAACCAAGCGGACCCAGGCTTGGCCAGCGGAGTTCCCGATGAATTCCCAGGCCAGGAACTCATTGATGCGAAAAGTGGCCGCGCCCTCAAAGACCTGAGTCGGGAACGTCCAGGTCCCGCGTACGCCGACGTCGCGGCTGAACTGCACCGTGGTCCAGAACGCCGTTTCCCGCGGCGTCGGGGCATACGTGACGGCCAGAAAGGCTGCAGGCGAAACCTCAATCCGCACGCCGACCGCACCTGTCAGAGCAAGCGGGGTGGGTACCAGCCGGAGTTCGACGAACGGCTCCAGTTGTGGGGACACCAGGCGTCCCAGGCGAGCGACAACCGCGGGGCCGGGGGCCTGCGGGCCAAAATTGAGCTGCGCCTCCACGCGTGCCCGGTACATCTGAGACTCCGCGCTCACATACACGTACAGGGTCTCGGCGACATCCAGCCGAGCCGTGGCCATCACACGATACTCCAGCGCTGGCGCGTATGTGGCCAGATCTTCATCCAGGAGGTGCTCCATCGCTGTGCGCTGTGCATCGACAAAGGCGACAGGCAGACCACGCAACGGGTCGGCCATGGAGGCGACCTGCGGCGCGTGCTGGTCTAGTAACAACAGGGGAATCGACTCTGATCGGAAGCGCACGCCGATATTGCGGACCACGCGGGAGTCCTTCGGGACGATGGTCAGGTCGAGGATGCTGTGCTCAGCGGGCCGCAGTCGGGAGCTGGCAGTAAATCCGGGCACTGCGGTTTCGACTATCTCTTTCACCTGTTGAGTGACCAGAGGCCCCGCCCAGTCCAATGCCGCCACCGCAAGACCGACAAGGAGGTTTTGCGCCATTTCCATGGGCCCTGTCTGCAAGAGCCCCAAGATCACCGGTTGAACTCGCGCGTGCACCGTTTTTAGATCCACGCCGACTGCCACCTCGCGGATCACCGCCCCCACGGACCGAAGGCGAATCGTCACGGTTGTGGTGGCGGCCACCTGGACAGCCGCGTCGACGACCGCATACCCTATGGCGACACGGTCCACGACGTTCGCGATGGTCTCTTCGGGCCTGGGCTGCAACGCAGCGACCTGGTCCAGCGGCAAGCCCGTCAGGAGTCGATCCGCCACGCTGAGGACGGTAGTTTCCAAGCGGGTTTGGATGACGCGGTGCGGGGCTACGCCCTCGAACATCACAACCACCACTACGTGTGACACCACTCCTTGACCTCGAGCGGGCAGGACTCCCAGCCCCAGCACGACCAGGGCGGCAAGCACCGTCGAGAGAACCGAGCATCGCAGGAACCCTCGCAACAGGCTGGCAGCGCGGCTGAAACACGGGGCCTCTCTTGGGCAGCCTCGGTGTCGTTGCCACGGCCGGCCGGACGCGCGCAGTAACACCTTCCCTCGGCCACACAATGCGGGGCACAGAGGGCGCCGCGTTAGAACGGGGCGCCCAAGGACAGCCACGTCTGCCGCGTACCATCGGGTCCCCACGCCAGATCGATCCGAATGGGTCCCAACGGCGTGGAAATAGCGACCCCGAAACCGAAGCCTACCAGCAGGTTCAAGGAAATGGGGGCGTTGCCGGCGTCGACGAAGAGGATCGCCGTGATGTCTTGAAAGGACGGGATCAGTGCGCTCATGGGGAACCGGTACTCCAGGTTCGCGACCCCAATGCTGTTGTCCCGAACGAAGCCGATGGGGAGGCCCCGCACCGTGCTCGGCCCCCCCAGCACGTACCGTTCCTGCAACGGCAGGTTGCCGAAGGCCGAGCCCAGGAGCACCCGCGTGACAATGGTGCTCTTTTCCCCGACCGGGAACAGCCGCTGAGCGTCGAGGGTGTACTTAGTGAAACTGAAGTCGCTCCCAAACGCCGAGGCGGCTAACTCGCCCGTCAGAGTGACGATGCTCCCGTCTGTCGCATTGAACCGGGAGTTTCGCGTGTCTCGCGACATGCCCAGCTGAAAGCTCACCACGCGCCCAGGCACAAACCCGACCGGCGGTGGACAGGGGCAGGTGGTGCTACTCGCGTCCAGCGGAAGCGCCGTAATCTCCGAGAGTTCGCTGCGTAGCCGGAGGGATGTGATCGTGCCGCCGTCGGCCGACCTGCTCAGCGTAGCCAGCGCGCCCGTGCGCTGCAGTCCGTAGCGGGAGGTGAGAGAACCGCTCGTATACTCCAACTCCACTGTGAAGCGGGAAAACAAGCTCAGGTCAAGCGCCGTTCCGCTGGGCTCCAGGAACGGCTCGTTGAGGCTGAACTCGTAGTTGAATTGCTGGTTAGAACCGGTACCGGTCTGCACAGCCCGCTCGGCTCGGAGCACTACCGTCTGCGCGCGCCCTTGCCAGTTGCGATCCCGGTACTCGATGAACCCCAGCAGTCCCTCGCTCGAACTGTACCCCAACCCGAAAGAAGCCTGTGCGGTGCGGCCTTCTTTCACCTCAATGATGATCACGGCTGTATCCGGGGCGCTGCCGGGTTCGGGCCGCGCGCGAATGGACTCGAACAGCCCTGTGTCAAAGAGCCGTTGTAGGTCCTTTTGTAGAACGTTTACGTTGAACACAGCGCCGACCTTGGTGTCGCGCACGTAGCGTTCTGCCACCTGAGGCACGGTCTTCCGAAGACCTTCGAAGCGCACCGCCTCCACACGGCCTTCGATGACCCGGATCCGCAAGCGGGCTTGGCCCGGTTCGTCGGCGGGCAGGACGCTGAGGTCCGCAACATGCGCGAGGATAAAGCCACTGTCCTCGTAGCGCTTCTGGATCCCCCGAGACCCCTCGCGCATCGTCTTCAGGTTTAGAACCTCTCCGATCGGAACACCCAGCGCGGCCTTGACGTCCTCGGCGGGGAGCACCGTGTTGCCCTCGATGATGATCTCTGCAACCACCGGATTCTCCGTCACCAAGAACACGACGGCGACGCCCCCCGCTTCGGGTTCCAGGCGACCAGAGACGTCGGTAAACCAGCCCAGGTCATTGATCGCCCGCACGTCGGCCCGAAGCTTCTCGTCGCTGACCTGCTCGCCCACTTTCGTCTCGGAGACGGCGGCGAGAATCTTCTCGGAGGGAATGCGCACGTTACCCGAGACGGCAATCCGCTGGACGATCGGCGGCGGGGGTGCGGGTTGAGAGGGGGCTGCGGGCGGAGCAGACGGCGCCGGCTGTTGGGAGTATCCGGGTGAGGGGTGCGAGATCAGACACGCCAGCACGACCACTACAAACCACGCGCGGATTGCAGAACCCTTCACTGGTCCTCCCATGCAGGCACACGTTCGAACTAGGCCGCGCAGTAGGTGACGGCCGAATGGTGACATGAACACCGCGGGGGAGCTACGGCAACGATGAGCCAGCGGGGTCTTGTCGCAGGACCCGCTCGGCGGTCAGCACGAGGTCAAGCAGGCTCGGCCTCGAACGCGATGGGAGACGAAGGCTCGCCGCAGGCCCATTGGGCGAGGCAGAGAGCACCTGACTTTGGGCGGGCGGCGGTGCAGCCACGTAAGATGACGCGGCCCGGTCGATTGCACCCGGAACCACCGCGTGGACAGACACCGCACTCGTCGCCGACCGCGCAGGAGGCATCATCGCGCCCGTCGGCGCACTTGAGAGAATGGGCGGTCTGGCCACGGGCGGGGGCGGCGTGGTCGCTACGGCATGCGGAGTAATGAACCAGCGACCCATCAACAAGAGAGCAGACGCCACGACGGCGGCGAGAAGGAACCCCGTTGCCATGGTCCGGCGCCGCTCCGTCCTACGTCGTCGCGGTCCTTCCGCATCCAAAGCGTGGCGTAACTCGGCGTCGGCCAGGACCAGAGTGAGCAGGCTGCGCGCATGATGCCCCGCTGTCCACTGACCCCGTGCCCGGGCCAACCAGCGCTCTGCAAACCCGATCCGCGACAGCATCTGTTCGTCGCTACTGGTCATGCTGATCCTCCCCAGCTCTCCATCCGGCATACTTAATATCCAGGCGCCCTGCGGACTTGGTGCACGTCATCGAGCACAAGGGCGCGCATGTGGGCGAGGGCCTGCTTGTGCAGGCGATAGAAGTGAGACAGGCTGATCTGCAGCTCCGCCGCAATCCGCCGTGGCGCGCGGGATTCGACGTACGTTGCGTGCAGGATCGTCCGCTCCCGCGCGGGCAGATCCTCAATGGCCCGGCGCACCTGCTCCAGGGTGGCTCCCTCCTCGACGACGGTAAACGCGTCGTCGGAGGACGGGTCTGACAACCGGTTGACAGGAGAAAGTTCTCCTTGATCGTCCAGCTCCAGCGAGTACTCCATCGGTCGCGCGTGTCGGAGTGTGTTTAGCACGCGGCCTCTAATCCGGTAGGGGGCAAACGTCGAGAATCGAACGCCGCGGGTGTGGTCGAATCGCTCCACCGCCTCGATGAGCCCCACCGTTCCTTCCTGGAGCATGTCCATCAACAGGGCATCGGGCGGTCGGATCTGCATAACGATCTTGAAGACAAGCGGTTGATACGCCTCAATGAGGCGCGACCGCCCTTCGGGATTGCCCTGGACCCGGTACTGGTGCCACAGCGATCGCTCCTCCTCGGCGCTCAGCAGAGCGACTTTCTGGAGTTCAGCCAAATACTCGGTCAGAACGGAGGGGGACGCTTGTGGCACCCGCCCCTTTTCGCACACATTGCGGAAAAGTCCTGCCCTCGCACACAGGGGGCGGAACACGGATCTAACAGAACAGGACGTCAGGAGGCTCTGTTGTGGGACGTGCTAAAACCGATACGTGATCCGGTAAAAGACGTCGTACGTGCCCTGGTTACTTACCGAAAAGCTCACGAGCATGATGGGGGTGAACCGATACTCCAAAGCCCACACGTGTCGGGGGTTGACGCCGAGTTCTGATGTCATCGTCATGTACACGTTGCGCACCACGGATGCGCCGACGCGCAGGAGCAGCGGCTGCTCCGCATCGTAGACGATTGTGAACTCCTCCAAGCCAAATGCCTCTCCTACGGCCCGGCCCACGGTGCCGAACACCGCTGTTCCCACCTCTGACTGCAACACCGACTGGACGGCACTCCCCCCCATGAGCCGCGTGACGCCGACGCGCCCCGCGAGTCCCGCCAGGATCCGATCTTGCGGCAGCAGAGGGTCGGAGGTTAGATCGACGACCAGCTCATCGGGAGTCCCATAGACGTGTACAAACACTCGGACCGGGTCAATGCGGCGGTCGGACCCGATGAGTGTAACCACCTGAATCGTGGTTTCGGCCCGAGCGTCCACGTACGGAGTCGTCCCGCGAATCTCCGCAAATGTCGCGCGTCCCTCGGTCAGCGTAAATGTGGAGTTGAACGCGCTGAAGGTCCCTCGCAAGGAATCCACCTCGCCGGCCAGTTGCGGCCGTTCCCACGCCCCCGCTACGTGGACGGAGCCCTCCACTTGCAGACGTAGCCGTCCCAAGTTGACCCACACCCCTTCCCCCGCGGCGAGCGTCAGGTCCAAGACGGGGCCAGCGTCCGAGGTGGGTTCCGTCCGGCCTCGCCCAGAAGGGACAAGGAGGTCTCCGTGACTAAATACAACCGACCCGCTGACAGCCGGATGATCGAGCGGCCCTTCCAGACGTACCGTACCATCAATCACTCCGTCGACATTCGGCGCGTATTGCACCCGGGCACCTGAGGCGTCGAGGTTGAGTGCGAGGCGATCCGGCTTGAACCGCACCAAACCCACGGTCCCACTCAGCCCGAGCGTCCCCTCTCCAGCTTGGGCGCGCAGCGACGTAACGCGGACCTCGCCGCCGGCCAAGACCACTTCTCCCTGGAGTCCCGTGAGGGCGGGGGCGAGGTCGCGTAGCTTGACCATCCCGTCGCTTACAGCAAGCGAGCCCTCCAAGTGGGGTTGGATCATCGTCCCCGTCAAGGACACGTCCCCTGAAAGGGGTCCCTGGGCGCGCTCGATCCGATTCGTGAGCGCCCCGAGCAAGCTCAGGTCCGCGCTGAGGAGAGAAGCATGAAGGTCAATCGGCCGCGTCTCATCCACCACTAGATGCGGAAGATCCACAGGGAACGTGCCCACGACCTCGACTCTGTGCTGTTCTTGCGCCAATAAACCCTGCTCAATGTGCACCTGGCCTCCTTGATAGTAGGCTTGGACTACGAGGCGATCGAAAGCCATCGGTCCAACCCGGCCGACCCCCACAGCTGCGGACAGACCGACCAGGGGATCACTGGGAGGCCCGCTAACCTGCAGCGTAAACTCGATCTGCCCGCCCAGCGGCGGCTGGAAGGCTACGAGCGGCCGCAGCGCATCCAGATCGAACCCCTGGCCACTGAGTTCGAGTTCGCTGGTCCCGCTCAGATCGACACGGCCCGCACCGATGAGGGTGCCCTGGTCGAAGGCAACTTGGAGTGTCCGCAGAAAGACGGCGCGGTTACCAAAGGTGGCCGTCACCGCCGCATGTGAGATGGGATGCACGCCCAGAACGCCGTCGGTCAACTCCGCGGCCAGAGCGGCATTGGGATTACTCAGTCGCCCCGTGAGGGTGATGTTGCCGTCCACGGCCCCGTCTAGGGCGAAGGGCACCCGGACTCGGCCCAGTGCCAGCAACGTCGCGAGTCTGGCTTGATTTGCGTCCATCCGCAAATCCATCACCGGGTCCTCGGCAAATAACACGGTCCCCGATAGGCGAAGGTCTCCCCCGGCCTGTGACAACGTCAGCGGAGTGAGCACAACGCGGCTCCGTTCGTACCGCACCGTCCCCTCCGCCCGCTCGATAGGCTGTCCGTTCAGTTGGAGCGAGGTGGACGCGATCGCGGCGGTTACGAGAGGCGCAGCCAGAGTCCCCCCCATCGTCCCGGTCAGATCAACGGCCCCCTCCACTCGCATGGCCCCAGTGCGGAACGCGGTGACCCCCCGCAGGTTAAAGTCTTTGGCGGACACGTCCAACGCGAGACGACCATGTTGATCCACGCTGCCCCGCATCGCAATCCGCGACCCCTCCACCTCCAGCAGCGCGTCATCCAAATACAGGGTGGAGCGCGTCCACCGGAATGCCGCACTCGCCCGGTCGACCTGTTGGCCCTGGACCCGCCCGCTCGTCAACGCAACCGACCCGTCGGCGATCGGGGCACTGAGGGTTCCCGTCACCCGCACGGTCCCCTCCACCTCACCCGCCATGTCAAGTGGGACCTTGGCGATGTCGAGCATGCGTTGGGCGGACATGCGATGCGCCTGAATGGTGAGATCGACCCGCCCGGGATCCATCCACACGATCTCCCCGGCGGCTTCGTAGCGTCCGACTCCGTCCCGCAGCGCGATGCCGGGGGTCTGGAACCTGTTCGCGCTGACCCGGATCCGCCCAAGCGCTTGGTCAAACGGAACGGGGCCCAGTCGGCCATCGCGCGCATCGAGTTGGCCGGACAGGACGGGGGATTCCACCGTTCCGGCAACCCGGCCGACCACGTCAGCCGTGCCCGCGAGCCACCCCGGGGGACCGAGCTGCGCGCCGATGCTGCTAAGGTTGATGTCGGTGGCCACCACAGCCAGGTCGACGGGACCCCCCTGCACCACCGTACCTGTGGCGTGGACGAGGGCCGGACCGCTGCGGGCTTCAAACCGATCGAGTTGCACCGTCCCCTGGTTAAACCCCACAATCATGTCCGCCCGATCGACGGTCAGCCCGGCGATGATCCCCTGAGTGAGGCTCAATCGCGCCTGTCCGACCAGGGCCTGTGGCGTCCCGGAGAGGGCAACGAATCCGCTGGTCGGGCCTTGCAGCGGAATCGCGGTCAACCCCCCGTCATCTGCCACATGGGCGCCGACACGATCGAGATCCGCGAGAACGAATAACTCGCGGGTGGGCAGGGCAATCCGCGCATAGCCGCGCGCGTGCCCGCCGCCCACGGCGACCGTCGCATCATACAAGACCAAAACGCCGCCATAGTACTGGACCTGCGTGGAGAGATTCGAAAACATCTGGCCGTTGACCCGGCCTGCTGCGTCCGTCACCTCCCCCTCAACCAGCAGGGACGCCTCCGATCCGGACACCCGAACCTCGCCCCCGGCACGTCCAGAGATCTGCAAGCCCGTGGCAGGAGAAACCAGGCGGCGGAGAGTGGCGAGGTCCATGGAGACCGAGCGGACGGCCAGGTCCACGCGAGGTCCGCCCACGTGCGCGACCTCGCCACGCAGCCAGACCGGCGATCTCTCCACGGTCATCGTCAAACCGTCGGTCATGGCGCGCGTATTGTCGACGACGACGGGACCTTCGATGTCGGTCAGCGCCACACGTTGGGGGAGGAGGATGGCACGACCATCGTGGAGCTGCAGCCGTCCGCGGTAGTCCCCTACAGTGTCGGTCCCCCAGCGGGACAGCAGGACGCGCAATTCACCGTCCACCGTCCCCCCCACCCACTGCAAACGGTCTACGGGGGCTACGTACCATCCCCAATACGCTGCCGACGCCCCGCGCAATGTGAGCGTGAGATCCGCGAGTTCCGCAGATGGCAGGACCGTTCCCACGGCGTGGATCAGCGCGGGCGCGCGGCCGTCGGTGTGCACGGCATCGAGGTCCACGTGCAACTGCGGCGCATGCTCCCAAGAGATCGTCCCGGTCACACGCTCAAAATGCGCCACAAACGGCGTGGGCTTGTCCCAGGAATCGGAGAACAGCACGGTGGCCTCGCGCAATTCAACCGTGCCGGTGAACGCCGCCAGTCCGGGGGTGTGTTGGCGGGGGGGAGGAAATTCAGGGAAGTTCCAGTGGGCTTTCGCGTCGCGAGCGAGGATCAGGTGGGGGTGGTCCAGCTCGATCGTACTGAGGCTGGATGTCGGCCCGCGGCCGCGGAGCAGGTCGATCAGCAGCGGCACCGGACGAAACCGCAACACGATGCGGGGGACAACCAAAAAGTTCCCCGGCTCCCCGGGGCGAGGGCCGATGCGGACATCGTCCATCTCGATCCCACG